>Ga0325405_1004205_pt1 | contig 14744 bp, 10 predicted proteins | sample PopdelMetagenome_21_FD_205663 | JGI IMG/M metagenome (GOLD analysis project Ga0325405, IMG submission 205663) | Populus deltoides microbial communities from Bellville, Georgia, United States - Xylem-Control-R2 | ecosystem: Host-associated > Plants > Phyllosphere > Stem > Wood/Secondary xylem... | reverse complement strand
GCCACCCTCCACAGCTGAAAGACCAGCAACAAGCTGAATACACAAACACAGACACCGACTTTAAATTCTTAAGATTATAAGGCGGAAATGTATGGGATTAAAGTTTTGTGTTAGGGCATCATACCCTAAGGAATGACATGGGATGCAATGAGATAGTGAAGTGAAGAGGCATAAGGGTCGAAGGATGGAGACAATGCTCTCCCAAGAGCAGCATCCATGGTTATTGCTAATGATTTTGGACTCAAGTCCAGCAATGGCCTTGGGAATCCCTGCAAAGCGTTCTTCATTGCTCTGCATCATTAGTATACAGTCATAATTTGGATCGACTACTAAACCAAAAGATGAATTAATGTCAGACATCAAGTGTCCCAATTCTTGCCATGCAAACTGAATGATGACATCTCTAGTAAAAGGGTCAAGATTAGCCACCCTAGCATAGCACCTAAAGGTGGTGGTCCTCTCCTGCTTAAATTTGGAGCAAATTTGTCCAATCCTTAACCTAAAAATCCATACAGAAGGAACTCAGCCTCAAGGTACTCTAAATTTAAAGGAAATTCAAAAAGATCAGTGTCTGATTGCGAAACCAGAAAATCTCTAGATTTCTATGTAATGAGTGGAAACGAATAAGAAGCTAGAACTAAAAGGAGGATCAGAGAAGCAAGAAGAATAACTATGGTGGTAGAAGTAGATGGTGTTATGGTTTTTGTTCTGTTGAGTTCGATTTTCTTTGCTACCTGGTGACGATACTAATGGTTGTACTCTTTAGGCTTTAATTCTGAACAAGTGTATGATGCCAAAAGATTGAATTGACAGGTGCCATACAGAAAAAACTCAGCCTCAAGGTACCCTAAATTTAAAGGAAATTCAAGAAGATCAGTGTTTGATTGCGGGACTAGAAAGTCTCTAGATTTCTATGTAATGAGTGGAGACGAATAAGAAGCTGGAACTAAAAGGAGGGTTAGAGAAGCAAGAAGAATAGCTATGGTGGTAGAAGTACATAGTGTTATGGTTCTTATTCTGTTGAGTTTGATTTTCTTTGCTACTTGGTGATGATACTAATGGTCGTACTCTTTAGGCTCCTATTCTAAACAAGTGTATGATGCTAAAAGATTGAATTGACAGGTGGGTGGATTTGATGTCTACAACAGTTTATTACTAGATTTATTTATTGTTATGGAACCGTACGCTACTTCTTGTCACGAGTAACTTATTTTTCTTATCACAAAAATCAACCAAATAGGTTTCCTTCGTGTGATTTAAGAAAACAATTAAGATATTGTTGGGAATGAGAATAAAATCATGTTTTTTTTTAAATATTTTATTTTAAATTAATTTTTTTAATTGATTGTCTTTTAAGCGGAAGAAAAATAAAATAAAAAAGATCCTGTGCATGATCATTGAATAAGATCAAGGGATTCATCCGGGAGAAGCACTTCTACATAAACATAATTTTAGCTTTTTCATACAGGGTTTCACTGGAACCCAAATTAAAAGAATAAGCTAGCTTCCCAGCTAAATTGAAAAGTGTTTTTTCTTTCTTTTTTGATAAATGATTTGAAAAATGTTGCAGGCAAATTATATCGTTCTGCATTTACATTTATTATTACTTGAAAAGTTATGATTGAAATCGAGGCAATACTAAGTAAGGTTATGTTTTGGGGTGTAATGTGCCGTGAGAGCTTGTTTAGAAACGCGTATTAACTCATGTTTTTAAAAAATTATTATTTTTTATTTGTTTAAAAGTGAACTTTTTTATATTTTAAATTATAAAATATTATTTTAATATATTTTAATATAAAATACAATTTAAAAAACAATCATATTAATAAAATATTTATAGTTAGTAAATGCATCACAATTTTGTATGGAATACGCTAAAAACTCTTAAAATTTCGGCAAGAAAAAGGCTGGTGTGTGTGTTAACGTTAAGTACTTTAATCCGACGCATTCTTACCAGAAAAGAAAAGAAAAAATCAGAGATAATCGGCATAGATTAGCACGGAAGTACGAATCAACATAAACTTTTTTCAATTGTTAGTTAATAATTTTGATATGATTTATTCTAATTTAAAACTTTTCTTTTTCCTTTTCCTTTATTTTGAAAATACATTTTCTTTATCTATCCCCTTAATTAACTCGCTAACAACGTCCGCTGGAGCCTGCCTGTTTACTCGAACAAATACTTAAGCATATAGCTGAAGCCTTGTACAGTGGTAGTAAAAGCTGTGTTGAGTGTCACTGCCATTCTTGCTGGCAATCTATTTGTTTGATGTGATCCTCATCTGATTTCCAACAGAGAGAAAACCCAAGGTAAATAAACATCGCAGCAATATACGAAATTTGATGCAGGCTTAAAACCATTTTTACTCATGCAGCATCCAACTCAATGGACTTGAAACCTTTTCCCCAGGCCTTCATTCAAATTAGTAAAGATCACAGACCTCTCTTGAAGATTGAAGCCTATTAGCCCTCTTTATAGGGTCACAAAATGCTTACAAGACTTGAGGTATCATGGATGTAAGAATATCTAACTTTCACCACTGCTTCTTCCCTTTTTTCTTCCTTTTATTGCCACTACTACTGCCACCTCCACTGCTCTTACCATTTCCAGCCTTGGCTGATGGGCTCTCAGTAGAGGTACCAGCACTGTGGTTGTTGAACACGCCTGCTTGCACTGCATTCTGTAACCACTCAAAGAATTCTTCTTCTGTCATGGTTTCCTCCATATTGGGTGCTGGCATCCGACCACTTCTTTGTCCTGAACTTGGTCCTTTGCTGGTATTGTGTTTGGAGGTCACACTGGTGTTTACATGAAAACTTGGCTTGTGACTGTTGGCTGGGCATCTCATTCCCTGCACCAAATTCAACATCATGAACATTCAATCCCAGTCCCTATGTGAGAGGATATACAAGCATTTTGCGTTAAAAGTAATGCCACTTGTATATTTTGCCATAAAATAACTTTAAATTGAATTCAAATAATCTCATGATCGTGGAAATGGCATTTGAAGAAACAATATCAAACAGTTTAACAAACACATCACTGCAAGTTGATAGTATAACTCAGTCACACCACCAAGAAATTAGTGAAGGAGGGCAAGCAGTTGCAAATGCCTGCTAAATTATTCTCTCCTATTCTACTATGCCATTCCAATTAACTTGATGTTACTTGCTCCATTGGATTCGTTGAATAGCATCTAAATAAAGTCAACAGACACCAGCAACCCTTCAGTCATCCCTGATCACTAATTTTTCCTAAATTGTTTTATATTTCCTTGTCAGATAACCTAGGAGTATGTTCAAGATATCAGGAGAAATTGTATTCAAGATATGTTCAAAACTTTCAGATACCAATAGGAAATTGATTTACCTGACAAATATACCAGTCAGTGGCATCATATATCTTGCTATCTGCACAAACATATGCAGTGGGAACATCAACCTGTTGAAAATAATTTTATGTGAGAAAGCCAGATCATACTCCAATATACTGAACAAAATGATCATTTCTATATATATCACATACAAGAGAATTTTATATTGTCCTTTTCCACAAACAAAATTCTGACCAATTGCACATACCTTCTGCAGTAATCCAAAAAGGAAGGGTTGTGAAGATTGCTCAACCCATCCATCTCCATCTTTTGCTTGATGAAAATCTTGGCAGTCCTTCAAAGTAAAAAGCCCAAAATTTAAAAAAAAAACACCACCATCCCATTTGGAAGGAGCAAGTCTGGAACTATGGTAATCAGCTGAATACAAACTTTTGTAAACAAATGAGAATCAAGAAAAGAAATGTTCGGGGGGAATATAAAAAACCTGGCACCATCTTGCTTGCAATTTTGATTTCTTGGTATATATCCAAAGATGAAAGTTGCCACACCTTTTGCAAGCTATTCGCCTTGATTCTCCAAAAGGGTCGTCACCATCAACCTCTGAACGTGCAAACCCAGAGGCAAAAAGACCATGCTCTCCATTCTGGTCAATCAATCAAATTATCAGCCTAGGTTATTTGAACGGATTCGTATAATTCAGAGAAGGAAATTATTGCCCAAGACCAAGTGAAGGGCTGCATAGAGATTATCTAGATATTGCTTCCTTGCAATACATAGGACCGAGCATATGAGAATATAATGCTCTAAAACATTTCAGACAGTTCAATGTGCTTATGGGAGCAAATAGGGAACAAGGAAATGCCAGATGAGTGACGGTTTCGCCAAAGGTGTCATATGTCACTCTTTTCAACATAGGTTTCACAATCAATGAGAACTCCAAAACCATGGACTAGATTTATTCCCTTCCAGTTACATTTGTGGAATGACCAATGGCTGAAAGTTACACAAGTCCAAATAAAAAAGATGTGATTTTTGACTTTTCAAACACACAGCAATGCTTTGAAGCAAAACAAGCTACAAAAAAAATGAAGTAGGCAGAGAAATAAACCACTGAGCTGGTACCAATACAAAGTGGATGCATAGGAGAATAATTCAAGGTCAGCTATCAAGAGTAGCACAAAACAAAAGGAACAGAAATTATGTATGCAAACCTTTTGTGAAGTGCTTTGGAAACTACGGAAATAGTTCAGCAAGTCTTCCCTTCTCAATTCATCATCATATGCTTTTCGCTTCAAGGAATCAAGTAACACCTAAAAAAGACATTATAAGAACAATATAGTCAGATTATGAATCCAATGCTAAGTGCTTTTATTTCATGCAATAAACCAGGCCAAGCAAACAAATTTACCTCGTATGCATTTTGAAGTTTCTTAAAAGCTTCTGCAGCCTTCTCATTGCCCATGTTCTTGTCAGGATGAACCAGCATGGCCTGATAACCAATTCAAAAGGTCTGAAGTGATATATACAAGCAATTTTCAGTTTTCTCTTTTCATTTGATTACAAGAAGTTATCATGCATGTTTACAGGGTCTGTCTTTAAACTCCATAAAGGAAAATCTAATTTGGTGCTAATTAAAGGGTGACCAGCTGAAGAAACGTATCTATCAAGTCATTACAGAGTGACAAAACATGGATGTTTATTCACTGACTATACATATAGTTAAGGTTTTAAAACTTGCAACAGAATGGCATAATAGTTATTATGAAGTGTGTGAGCTGACAAATAATGGCATTACCTTCTTCCTATACTCTCTCTTCAAAACAGAAACATCCATGTTTTCGTATCGGGACAAACCCAATGCAGAGTAGTGATCGGTACAGTTCAATAACCGAACAACTTCCTCTTCGGAAGTCAACTCGGAATCAGCCCCACTGGTTGAAGGTACTCCCGGGCTACGATCTGCTGAAAAACCCGGGCCAGTCTCAAAGGATGAAGCATGAAAGGAGTCCTCGTTGAAGAAGCCTGGACGACCTTCCATTCCTGCAGAATGTTCAGAGGTTCTACCAGATCTGCTCTGTCGGTTGATGTTATTCTTTAGGATGTATATCAGAATATCACTTGAGATAAATGATAGATTCAAAGCCAAAAGTAAACCAAGCCATCCAGCATATGACCACACACAGTATGTGGAATATATAGTGATGATCAAAAGTGTGAGACGTTCCTGGCTGAACATGAATGCCAAGCCTGGATGATAATGGAAATAAAACTCAATATGTTTTGACAAATATATCCAGACAATGAGGTGCTAAATGTCAACAAAGGGAAAAAGGACTTACCACTGATGATAATAACAAATACTGTTGTCCAGAAGCTTCCATAAAACCACAGGAAAACCAGTCCAGAAATGGCAACTATCAAAAGTCCAAGGATGAGACCTATGAAAACCCCCACAAATGCAGCTATGGCCTGAGTAATTCAACATTTGAAACAGATCACAACCATGCATATAAATGACAGTTAAACTGAAAAAAAATGACAATGGAAAACACCTTGAGGAGGTAGCAGGGAAGTGCAACAATGCAACATTCAACAACAAAGTGATGCAAAATTCCATACAATTACAACATTACAAAGAGAATATGACAATAGTCTAAGAATTTAAGGCTTTTAAAAATATAACAGAAAGAAACTAACAACTTAACAAATTTAACAGCAATTGACTGGTTTGGTTTTAAAAGGAATAGGTATAAAGATGCATAGGAAGGATTCTAACAAGTGTCTAGATGAAAGCATAAACCAAGCTTACCAGGATGATAAGAATTTTGGATATTCCAACCATTGCAATAACTGACAGAATACTACACCAAATGACTGAAAAAAAGGATGTTGTCCCCAGCCGTAAAAAGGAATCCATGCCTCTGAGAGTACAGTCCAGCCATACCATTGACAAAAGAAGCACAATGTTCCCAAATTGCAAGAGCCATTTTAAAACAACAGGATATGCTTTTGCAACCTTCATTTTAACATAATCACGAGAAGCAAATATATTGGTTTTTAGAGAAACAATAGGTTGCTCCTGCCTCTCCAGCCACTCACCTGCCACCTTCAACATGGACAAAGCTGATGCCCTCAAGTTTCCAACCACCATATCCATATTTTCCATCATATTTTTCAGATGCAGACCATTCAACAAGTGACCCAGTCCACTTTTTGCATGCTCTGGGCCACTTTCACTGCCAGGTAATTTTCCATTGTCTTGTGTTACACCAGGAGTTTCCACCGAAGGACTGCCACAGTCCATTGAATTGGTCATAGAAGAGGCGGGCTCCTCAACATCCAGCACTTCATGTACCTCTTGATTCTCTTTTCTCTGAAAATCTCCAGAGTTTTTCATAAGATTGTCCTCACCCTCAGCATGGGCTGTTTTCCTCGCTCTATCTGTAGGATTACTTGGCTGGTTGCCATTGGGGAGTTCCTCTCCAGGGTAAACCTTCATTTCACTTCCTTTTCCACGTCCATTATTATCTGAATCTGAAACATTTTTCTTGTGATTTGATGAATGGCGGTCCACCCCATTCCTATGCTGATTACCTTTCCGAGCCATGGTAGTTTATTTACGAAGCACTTGTTAGAGAGAAAGTTGGCTCAAAACATTTCTAGTTCTATCAAATACAGCATAAAATTCAAGATTCCTCACACATGAAAACCATATCCTGTCACCAAGGAACATGAAAAGTTAAGTCTGCGAACTTTTTATGCCTTGCTTAATACAAGAAAAGGCAACAAAAGCTTCTAGCAAATATCTCAACACCAAAAAATTAGATGATGCAAAATCCAAACAGCATCACAAAATATCTCAACACTTAAAATATTTATACATCAATGAAAAGCACATGCAAAAGAATCTTTTATCTTTGCAAGTCCAAATTTTCTACTTTCTAAAAGTTTCTCCCCCAAACTACAATGGGAATTTTGCTCAAACAGGTGAATGTGGTTGTAGATTTGTGTTGCATGAAAGGAAACCCCAATCGACTTTAGAAACAGGGAAACAGAACCACAACAGGCAACAAAAAACCCTTTGAGCTTAACAAGAAAACTAGCAATAACATTAACCTTGCACACAGGCTACTATCACCAACAAAATGAGATCTAATGACAGAAACGGTAACACGCCCCGCATGTGGGAGATTGAAATCAAGCCAAAAAAAAACATTCCAAGAATTTCAGATGCAAACATCATCAAAAACTTAAAGAAGAAGAAAAAAGAAACCTAGAATTCAAAGAACAAACAAATTTGGTGACTTCAACTGAAAATCAAGGGAAAAAAATGAACACCCACTAGAGAGCCAAACCCACAAATTTAACAAAAGCAAGAAACCCAGTAGCCTACTATCCTCAACGATGTTAAGAAAAATGAGAACTTTAAAAATAACACGACAAAAAGATGATCCGATCAGTAGTAAAGGGCGTACCTTTAGCAGCAAACCCTCAAGTCCACAGCTTACAAAGAGAGAAAAGTCGGACCCAGAAGACAAAATAGAGTTTGTTAGTGAGAAAAAAGCCCTAAAACTGAGAAGTATATGAGCATTTAATGAAAATAAAACTAAGAAAACCAGTTCGTTATTTATTTTCTTAGCTTGACTTCTTCTGATTGAAAAACAAATAGAGGAAATAAGGCTGTTTCTGTGTGTGTGTGCAGTAGTGATATTGTTAGATTTTGTGAATGAAACATGACGGAGCTGTTTTTTCTCATAAGTATCGTCATCTTCATCCATTGATGGGGTCAATGGTGTTGTTTGGTCCCTATATTCCCATATTTTATTAATTTGATCCTTTAGTTTTACAATCATCTCCTGCTTAACTGTCCAAAACCAAAATAGTTCAGTCTTTTAGTTCTTAAATATCATCAACATACTTTATTAATTTTTTTACGCTAGTCAGCGGAAATATCGAATTGCTAGTTTTAATCAAGGGATGAATTAGGAAAAAACACTGGTACAAGGATCAAGTTAAAACACAATTGAAAATACACTGTTAACTCTCAAGGTGTGGATGTTTTCGGTTTGTACTAGGGCTAGCATGGTTTGGTATTTTTATAGGTAGTTTTTGTGGCTGTAGTTGAAAAGAGTAGGATTAATAGAAAACATTTTTAATTGTGATTTTTAAAAAGTATTTTTAAAAATATGTGTTTTATTAAATTTTTGCATATAAAATAAATAAAAAACAATTTTTTATTAATAAAAATATATTATTTTAGTTTTTATAAAATCAATAATTAAAACACAATTATATATAAATTTGATGTAAAAAGTTACTTTTTTTTTAATAATTGAATAAAAAACAAAAACTATCACGGGTTCTCACGAGGTTACCATACAATACAATACAGCAACCATTTAATCACACTTTGCATTAAGCTGGTCCAGTCTAAGGTTAGTGGGCATTAATTGGTGTCTGGACGTTGTCTCCTACCCAATCGAGGCAAAATCTTTGGTTTTGCTTTTAACGTGTGGAGTATAATGAGAGCCATGGATGCTGAAAAATCAGATTAAAAACCAGTACTTAATATGATATGATTTGAGTATGGGATTTGATCTGATTTGGTTGTCTATTGTTATAATATGATGAAGTTCGTTGACATTAAATCTGAATTAAATATATACTTCAGCATAATCGGAGTGCTCGGTATTTAAACCTAATGTTTTCGGCTTGATTATGGGTCAAAAATTTATCTCCATGTATAAAAACAATAATACCTTTCTGGAGTTTTATGCTCTGTTCAATTAACAGTTGTGAGAAGCCGAAACAGCAACAAAGTAGATTTTTAAAATGGTTGTTTTTTAAAGGGTTTATATAGTACATTAAAATAATTTAAAAATATAAAAAAAATATTAATTTGAAGTAAAGAAAAAAAATTAAATTTTTTTAAAAATATTTTTAAAATGCAAAAATAAATATATCTAAATTAAATATTTAAAAAAAAATCAGTGGTCAGTAGTATCTCAGAAGGGGGAGGTTGTGAACCTGAGCCCGTAGATTGGAGGCTTCAAGACAGTTCTACTTCTGTTGACAAATATAGTAGAAGTAGATTTTAAGGAGCTCGAAGGCAGTGGATCTTTTGCGTTGTCCTGTTGCCAAGCACACATGGCGTCATTGGCGTGTGTGCATTTTAAACTAACGAGAGAAGGAAAAGACAAATACTGTAATGAGCAGCAGCAGCAGCATATCACAGGAATGCCATTTATTGGAATTGTTTTTTAAAATGTTTTTATTTTTTTAATTTATTAAAATAATATATTTTTTAATTTTTTTAAATTTAATTTTAATATTTGATTCAGAATTATAAAAAAAATTTGAAAAATTAAAAATTTGAAAAATATTTTTTAAATGAAAAACAAATACACTTAATTTATTTGATTGATTGTGTTTTTTTTTTTCCTAGGAAAAAAAACCCACGTTGATTATATTGTCTAGGGACACAACAGAGGAGATGGAGGGATTTATTAAAACTTGGTGTTGTTGTGTTGTGTTATTAGTTGTTTTTTAAAATATTTATTTTTAAAAAAATAAATTAAAATAATATTTTTTTAATTTTTTAAAATTTATTCTTAATATTTATAAATTAAAATGATATGAAAATATTTCAAAAAAATTTAAAACAAATAAAAAAAACTAAATATATTTTTAAAATACAAAAATAAACATTATTGTTGGAATAAGACAAACCATCCACGTATATATAGGGCTGTTTCCACGAGCCTATCAGATTTGTGTTGAGTTTTATACAGGACCGACCACACGTGGGGTGTGCCTATCCACATGCCTTCACTCCTTTCCTTTTCGGTGTACAGGTCTGGAAATTAATTTCACTGAGATTTTTTTTTCACTCTTTATTTTTTACTCAGACTCAAAATAACAAGATGGGAACAAACTTGCTACCTTCTTGAAACCAACATCCTGGGAGCCACTGCATTATTTTTTTATTTGATAATAAAAATATCTTTAAACTAGTTTACGTGTCAATAGAAAATAATTTTTTTTATGTTTCGTATAATTTTACTTTTCTCCTTGAAGCTAGTTGATCAATTATGCCTCCCAACCTTATCGCAATGACCATAATAAAAATTGCCTCAGCGTTGATGATAGATCTCAACAAACTTTTCTTAAAAAAAAGGGAAAAGATTTCAACAAACGCTCTCCCAATTTGACAGAAGAGACCTACCAAACTCCATTTCGGCTTTCTACCAAGCCCGCCTATCCTCCAGTCACTGCCATGGATCCGTATAATGCATGCGCCAATGCAGAGAAGGTCCTAAGTCACACGGCTAGCCAGGAGCAAGGTAATTGCACCCTGCCTTCTCCTAGTAATATTTATCAGTCTTCTGAAAATGGGAGTATCGGCCTTCTTAAAATACGGAATGCCCACAGCTGAGATCTCCTAGGCATAAAATATTAAAATCTCCTCCAACTGAAACCATGCTTCCCTAGCAGAAAGGTGGCCAATAAAGCATCAATCAATCAGTGGTTAAAGATTCCAAGCCGAGGGTTCGGGATTTGCAGTGTCGAGATTGAAAATTCCCCGCCAAGAATATCGAGAAAAAGAAAAAAAGAAAATCACTAGAGTAGGCTGCTAGGAACACAAAGCCAAAGTGAAGTAAAATTTGCTCACTTCCGATATGCATTCAGATTAGACTAAACCAAACGCATTCTGAATCGAAATTTTAGTTTGAGAAAGAAGAAGAAGGGAAAGAAGTTGTGTAGAGAGTCAATACTAAGCAGTTCAGGGTGGAGCTACGAGAAGCCATTTCCTATACTTCATATACATGCACAAAAGGCATTTCTCTTGCCACCCGCAGAGAGACAGTTCTAGAAGCAGGAATTCCCATGTCAGTCTAATCATAAACACACGCAGAAACAAAGGTTTTTTTGATAGCCATCCAATAACGGAACTGAAAGGTTAAATGATTGCCACCACGGGAAATAGAGCCCAAAAGAAGTATAATCAAGTGCAAAGCTGCAATCAATTGTCTCAGAAGAGCCTCATCGCAGGCATCTCAGTTCATATAAACAAGTAGAAAATTTACCTTGCTAATTGTTCATGATGAAGGAAAAGATCCAAGCCAAAGCGATAACACCATAACAAATCACATAGTTCATGAATAAAAAAACATGAATATTTACCCTGATTATAATGTGGAAATACGGGAACCTATAAATTTCTGCGCATAAACTTGATCAAATACAGACCACATTTTTAATTACACAAGAAGATTGAGGTCCGGAAGGCATGTGCTGAGAACCACAATGGCAGTGGAGAACTGTTCTTCACAGAATACATCTCTTTCCACACTCTACTCTTCCGCTGATACACCAAAACCTGCTTATACGTTGCCAGGAAAACATATTCTCTCGTCTGGCTTATTGGGAAAATACCAGGTACCATTCCCCTAATACATCTCAAGCTCACCCTATCCTCCAAATGCCACTGTTCACTCTCATAGTCCTTCATCGCCCAAATTTTCATCCATGCTTCTGATATCTGAATCACAGACAAGCACCCATCCAACTCCAACAAATGCGCTCTATTCCCCGCCCTGTAAATCACCTCATCTGGCAACGAAATCTTCCTCCAAACATCACAATTCAAATCAAGTGAAAGTATATACGAACAACCACTAGTTAACCAATGAAGCGAACCATGGACAAAAACAACCTGGTTCCTATTCATGAGTGTAAAACGATCATCTTGAAAGGATACAAACTTTCTCCATTTATTTGTATCCGAATCAAATACCATGCATATAAATGTCCCATCTGGCCTATGACCGAAAGTCCGATGATAACCAGCCAACACAACATTAAACTTCTGCACTGATAAATTACAACCCAAACCAACAAGAGTAGCCTCACCATCAGGATAAAACCTAGTCACAGGCCTCTCCCTAATCCTGGGAAGCAACCTGAACTCTCTGGTCATCGGATTACAAACATAATAAACACCCTTATCAGGGATACTAGAACAACACAACAGGCCATTACATGAGGCCCTGACTTTCACCCTATCTTTCATGAAATCCAGTGAAAGTTCTGATACACCCCTTAAATTATCGGCACAAATTAAGCTAGATTTCAACTCTGGTGAATCTGAAACCTCTACCAATACCATTGAGTTCTTAGTTGCTACTTCATTGTATAGATGAACAAAATACTTGTCTGATGATAATTTGTACCAAAGTTTGCATACAGTTTTGGCTCTAAACAAAGACTTAACAGGCAATCTAGCGAGAACTTGAATAATAACTTCATCAGGTAAAAACCCATCTCTTGAATTCATAATGCAATTCCAAAAAGAAAAGAAAATCCCAGATACCCAGTTGAAAAAATAACAAAAAGGATATCGAGGATTAGCTTACCAGATTGAAAAGAAACCAACCTTCTCTAATCTGGGTTAATTGGGATTCCATTTTTGGTGTCAAAGATGCATTTGAGTGATAAAGAAAGGAATTTTACAGTCTCAAACATGAAGAAATGAGCAAAAAAAATGGGATTTTTCTTTCTCTTTTTTAGTAACTAGAGAGTTTTGAGATCAGATTGAATAGGAGCTTGAAAGGAAGAGACTTGATCAAAGGGAAGGGAGAGAATCAGGGAATCATCAAATGCTTCATCTGTTATCTAACGGTTATGGTTTAGTTTGATAACAGATTTGATTTCTGGACCCTTGATCGCTACTATAATAATGGGCCAAATAGACGTGATAACCAGATGCGTGCAAGATCAAGTGGTTTCAGGTTCCGTTTTTCACTCTTTATTCTGTGTTTTGCAATAATTTTAATTTTGTAATTATTTTTATATGTTAATATTAAAAATATATTTTTAAATAAAAAATATTTTAAAAAACAATCTCTACTACAATATTAAATACTATAAAAAAAGTTTTAGTAAAGAAATTATTTAAGTACTTTTTACAATACACACAGTCACTGATTTTATATATTTAAATTATTTTAATATATTTAGAGTAAAAGTGTAAATGAATATTTTAAAAATATTAAATTAATATTTTTTTCAAACATTTGTTCATTTACTTGTATAAGAACAGACCTCCTGTGATAATATCCATAGATCCTATTTTTATGTGCATGTGGAGTAGCAATACACCGAAAGTATCTAGCTAATTTTTTATTGTTTTTTTTACTAAGAGACATATTCTTAAGTTAAAACGACAGAGTATTTCTCTATTAATTAAATTTATTAAAACGAATATATTTATTTATCATCAGAGTTAGATCTTGTAGATGGACATGGAGTTTTTGCACCTTACAAAGTGAATGGCTATTAAATACACTGAACGGCTTATCTATTTTTCCATGGGATGGAATCTTAGGAAAAATTATTCGAATATGAGCTTAGCATTTTGTCTTTTCATATGAAATGGGTCGTGATGAAATCTTCACACTTTTATGACACCATTTTTAGCAATAAAATAGAATATCATCATTCCTAATTATTAGATGATATTAAAGTTTAATTCATACTCGAAAGCATTTCAGAAATGAAAAAAAAAAGTAGCATTTACTATATTCTTTTATGATGTAACTTCGGGTCCATTGTGTTGGCAACTAAGATGGTATAAATTTAATCTTTAATGATATAGTTTAACTAGTTAGATTCTAAGTTTGTTCTTTAAAGATTACTAGTTTGAGTTTCATAAATCTCAGAATTATTAGAGATTTACATGGTCGTTAATTTCAGAACTCATAAAATTAATCGAGATACACGTAAGCTAATCCGAATACCAACATAAATTAAAAAAAAATGAACAAATTTAATCGCATTAGCTGCAAGACTTATTCAGCAAGCCTTCTGCAAAAGCTCATGAATATTAAACTGGTACAATTGCAGATGTTTTGTAATTTTATTGGATTTCTATTTAGAATATAAAATGAAATTACTTGTGTGTTTACTAACATGATAAATATTATTTTTTAAAATGTTTTTATTTAAAAATATATTAGAATAATATTTTTTTATTTTTAAAATTTTATTTTTAACACAAACACATGATTTAAAAACACAAAATAATAATAATTTAAAAATAAAAAAATAAAACTATAATTAAATTGCAATGCTTAACTCCACCTTAGTTAAGAGTGTGTTTGGTATTGCGGTAGCTGTTGTATTTGTGGTTTGAAAAAAATATTTTTATAAAAAGTACTTTTAGTTGCGGTTGGTTTGAAAAAATAGGTATTTGGTTAAAAATACTTTTAAAATTGAGGTTATAAAATAATTTTTAAAAATATATATTAATATTGATGGTTTTTAATTTAAATATTGTAGATTTAACTATTGTTATTATATCATGAAATAAATAATATTTTATATAAAATATTTTTTATTATTCCATTA
>Ga0325405_1004203_pt1 | contig 14749 bp, 5 predicted proteins | sample PopdelMetagenome_21_FD_205663 | JGI IMG/M metagenome (GOLD analysis project Ga0325405, IMG submission 205663) | Populus deltoides microbial communities from Bellville, Georgia, United States - Xylem-Control-R2 | ecosystem: Host-associated > Plants > Phyllosphere > Stem > Wood/Secondary xylem... | reverse complement strand
TTTATAACAGCCACTCGCTGGTTATAACAACTTTCATCTTCATCCTGCGAGTTCTACATGTATTTTTTTTCATCGGTGGCTAGGTTGGATCTTTAACTATATTATTTTCCTCTCATCCCACAAAAAAATAAAATAAACTATAGTCATTTGTATTCGAAAATACTACCACGCTTGCTTGTATTAACATTGTTAGTGTTAAAGAATTAATTTAATTCAATAAATTAATCTATTAGGTAAGATTTTAAAATATAATTTATATTATTATTTCACATACTCACTCGAGTGAAAAATTTTTATACTTGAAACTTGCACAAATTCACATCATCGTAACCACTTGATTGTCAAGGCTCTGATACTAGTATGAGTGTTTGTTTTAGCTTTTATGGTTGAATACAACCCAATTATGAACAAAACTTAACCACAAAAGATAATTTTTCTTGTTTTTTTAGTTTTTTTGTGGGTCCCACACACAAAACTCAACTGCACCTCTAAAACAAACACACACGAACCAATTCAACTAAAAAATTTAAGTTGTTAAATTAGATCTCAATGTATGATTCATATTATTCTCTAACATGTCTCATAAAGTGAAATTCGTTTCGGTTTAAAACTTGCATAAACTCAAAGTCGATAAATAATATTGAAAAATGATTCCAATCCAATAACTTAATTTAAATTATTAAATAAAATTTTATAATATAATTTATACTATTTCCTATGCATTATAATAAATACGAGATGATATGCCCGCGCGCTGCCGTGGGCTTATAAAAAAAATGCACTTGATAGTATTATAATTGTGAACCAGCGCTAGATAAGTAATAGAAATTAAAGGTATGATGAAGCAAATATTTCATGACGGGAAAAAAAGTTGTGTTGGTGATCAAAAAATTACAGACTGAAAAAAATGATTTGTAGCAATCTACAGTATTTTGTGAGGAAAGATACGGTACTTTTACCACATGATTTAGCTTTTCAGTTAATACAAAGCTAAATTCTCTACCAACTTAATATTAAAAAAAAAAACAAAGATAATTTTGGAAGGAGAAAAACCCATGAGAAAAAATGTTGTAGCAATTGACAATGTTCTGTGAGGAAAACTATAGCGCTTTTCCCAATAAAATAAAATAAAAAACCATTTAGAGAAATATTGTAGCAATCCATAGTGTTTTGTGAGAAAAACTACAACGCTTTCCTCATATGATTTAGCTTTATTGTAATTATAATTCTTAACCAACTCAATATTCAAAAACAAATCGACAAAGATAATTTTGAAAAAAATCATAAAAAAATCACATGGGAAAACACTGCAATAATTCACAGTGTTTTAAAGAAAAAAAATTACAAAGCTAAATTCTTAATCAGCTCAATATTTTTTTAAAAAAACCTACAGAGACAATTTTAGAAAAAAAAATAATAAACAAACACCAAAAAAAGGAAAAAAAATCATGTTGGAAACACTGTAGCAATTCACAGTGTTTTGTGATGAAAGCTACAATATTTCCCTACATGATTTAGCCTTATTTGTAATGACTTGTAATTGTAATTCACAAACAACTCAATATTAAAAAAATAAAATTGAAAAGGATGATTTGAAAAAAATTATAACAAAAAAAAACCATGCGGAGAGACACTGTAGCAATCCATAATGTTTTATGAGCAAAGCTACAATGTTTTCCTCACATGATTAAACTTTATTACAAAGTTAAATTCTAACCAACTCAATATTAAAAAAATTAAAATCAACGAAGATAATTTTGGAAAAAAATATTACAAAAAAAAACATAAAAGAGACTGAAAAAAAACCATGTAAGGAAAAACTGTATCAATCCATAGTGTTTTGTGAGGACAAACTTGTATTTACTTGTAATTGCAATTCTTAGCCAGCTTAATATTTAAAAAATAAAATTGACAAAGATAATTTTAGGGAAAAACATAACAAAAACAGGAAAAAACTAAGTGGGAAAAAACACTGTAGCAATCAACAATAATTTTTGATGAAAGTTACAGTGCTTTCCTCACATATCGTAACTGTAATTTTTAACCAGCTCCATATTAAAAAATAAAATAGAAAAAGATAATATCGAAGAAAATCATAAAAAAACCTTGCGGAGAAACATTGTAGCAATCAACAATGTTTTGAAGAAAAAAATTACAAAACTAAATTTTCAATCAACTCGATATTAAAAAAAATCAACAAATATAATTTAGAAAAATAAATAAATAAAATAGAAAAACTATGTGGAAAAATATCGCAACAATTCACAGTATCTTAAATAAAAAAATTACAAAGCAAAAATTTTAACCAGGTCAATATTTAAAAAGTAAAATCAACAAAAATAATTTTGGAAAAAAAAAGAAAAAATAAATGAAAAAAAAGAAAAAATAGAAAAGTTGAAAAAAAAAGTTATTTTGAAAAAAAAATAATTTTGAAAAAAAATGAAAAAAAAATGAAAAACAAAAAGGAAAAGGTTGGCAAAAAAAGAGAGAGGAGGAAAGCACTGTGGATTACTGTTGTAATCCATAGTGTTTTGTGTGGGGGGAATAGTGAATTCCCCACATGATTTAGATATTGTTACTAGAAACACGGCCCACGCTACGCTGCGAGTCAATTTTTTTTATATAAAAAATATCAAAAAAATTAAGATCTAAGAGTGTTATGTCTTTCTGCAAAACTGTACCTAACAGCATTGGGTTATTCTACTACGCCTGACCTAGAAGTTATATTTATAATATTAATAATAATATTAAACTTGCATGACCCATGTTTAAGTGAGTTTGGTTGCAATATCAAACCCGGAGCCTTGGATATAAGTCTGGCTGCAAGGTCGTGTTATAAAAATGTGATAATTAAAAAGGAAAAAAAATTAATATTACAGAATGAAATTAAAACAAAAGATTAATTGAAAAGAAAAAAACAATAAAGCAAAGCATTATTCTGATAAATAGAGCTTTACAGGAGGGGTATAGTAAAATCCCCTCATGAGATCACAATAATCTAATGAACAGTAAATAAAACAAATCATAAAGTTTAATTCTTAATTAAATCAATATTAAAAGATAAAATTCAAAGAAAAAAAACTACTTAAAAAAAGAAAAAAAAATATGAATCAATTGGTTTAACCCGTCAAACCTGGGATTCGTGTCATGAAATTGGAAGAAAAAAACCAATGAAGAAAAAGAAAAAAAAATCTGAATCAATTGGGTTGACCCACCAAATCAGGTTACAAAGAAAAAAAAAGCCTACATGAAGAAAAAAACTAATGAAGAAATAGAAAAAAAAAATCTGAATTAACTGGGTTGACCCTTCAAACCAGGTTAACCAGTCAAACCTGAGATTTTGTGTCATAAAAGTTTGATAAATGAATAAAAAAAAATTATGGGTTAACCCCGAATTAGCCGGGTTAACCCATCAAATTTGGGATCCGTGTCATGAAAGTTTAATAACTAAATAGAAAAAAATTTAACATTAACAAACTAAATTAAACAAAAAAATTAATTAAAAAGAAAAACCAGAAAAAAAATCTGGGTTAATCCGTCAAACCTGAAATCTGTGTTATGAAAGTTTGATAACTAAATAGAAAAAAAATTTAACATTAACAAACTAAATTAAAAAAAAATCATTAAAAAGAAACAAAGAAAAAAACAAAAAAAAATATAATATTAAAAAATAAAATTGAAAGAAAAAAAATAATGAAGAAAAAGAAAAAAGAACTTGAATCAACTGGGTTAACCCACCAAGGTTAACCCGTCAAACCTGGAATTTGCGTCATGAGAGTGTGATAACTAAATAAAAAAATCAATATTAATGAACTAAATTAAACCAAAAGAAGATTAATTAAAAAAACAAAGGAAAAAAACCTATAGGAAGAAAAAAAAACTAATGAATAGAAAGAAAAAAATTCTGAATTAACTGAATTAACATGTCAAACTTGAGATCCGTGTTATAAAAGTTTGATAACTAAATAGAAAAAAATTTAATATTAACAAACTAATTTTTTTAAAAAATATAATTAAAAAAAGCAAAAAAAAAAGATTATTTTAAAAGAAAAAAACAAAGAAAAAAAAAGCCTACATGAAGGGAAAAAAAAACCCTTCAAACCAGGTTAACCCGTTAAATCTAGGATTGGTGTCATAAAAGTTTGATAACTGAATAGGAAAAAAAATATTTGCGGGTTAACCTAGAATTAGCCGGGTTAACCCGTCAAACCCGGAATCCTTTTCATGAAAGTTCGATAACTAAATAGAAAAAATTTAACATTAACAAACTAAATTAAAAAAAAATTAATTAAAAAGAAAAGCCAGAAAAAAAAAATTCAGGTTAACCTGTCAAACTCGGAATCTGTGCCTTGAAAGTTTAATAAGAAAAAAAATTTAACATTAAAAAAAAATATTCATTAAAAAAAGAAAAAAAGCTTTAAAAAACCAAAGAAAAAAGAAAAAAAACACCTTAAAAAAATGCAAAAAAAAAACTCAACCTGTTTTACTGTGAACTGCACTGTGCAGTCCACGGTAAAACACTGAGCAATTTTAGTATTTGTTATAATATAATAATTATCTCTTGCCTCTAACTTATTGGTTATGGATTTTTAATTTCTTGCGGTGCTTGTCCATCTAGGTGGTGGCCTCGTGGTTAGAGTTTGGGATCAAGAGGTTTGTTCCCTCTATGATCTCAGGTTTAAGCTAGGGGTGATCATTTTCGGTTCGGTTCGGTTTTTATCAAAAAAAGTAACCAAACCGATATTTTTTTTGAAAAAAACCGAAACCGAACTAAAATTGGGTCAAACCGACCGGTTTCGGTTCGGTTCGGTTTTTTATGGCAAAAACCGGTTCAAACTGGTTTGGCTCGGTTTTCTGGTTTTGGCACGGTTTTCTCGGTTTTGGCTCGGTTTTTTCCGGTTTTGGCTCGGATTTTTTTGGTTTGGTCGGTTTTTTTGGTTTGGCTCGGTTTTGGCTCGGTTTTTCCGGTTTGGCTCGATTTTAGCTCGGTTTGGCTCGGTTTTTTCCGGTTTTTATCGGTTTCGGTTCGGTTCAGTTTTTTCGGTTTTTTGCTTATAAAACCGAAACCGAACCGAACCGGCCTGTTTTTTCAAAAATTTAATCGGTTTTTTTGATTATTTTTTTTCTGGTTTTCTTGGTTTAATCGGTTTTCTGGTTTTTTTGCTCACCCCTAGTTTAAGCCTTGTGGTTGCTCATATGATAGCCACTGGAGGCTTACATGGTCGTTAACTTTAGGGCCCGTGAAATTAGTCGAGGTGCGCGCAAGCTGGCCCGAACTCCTACGTTAAACTAAAAAAAAAAGTATAGTCTTATCAAGGATGTGATGAAGTAATTGCTGATGCTATAATAAGTTGATTTTTCTCTCGAGGTTTTGAAAAAAAATTACTTCAATTATTAAACTACACTGTTGTATTTAGGCTATGTTTGTTTCTTGAAATTCACTTTCCGAGAATTCACTTTCCAAACTTTCCTGTGTTTGTTTGTCATTAGAAAAGTTGGTCAACGAAAAATACTTTCCAGTCAAAGGAAAATTTGGCTTGGTTTCCAGGAAAGTGTTTTCCTGTAAAATTTACGCGGAAAACACTTTTCAAAAGTTGTGAAAAATTTAAAAATGTCATATTATTTGCTAATTATATCAAATTTGGTCCTCCAACTTTTGATTGCTATATATATACTATTGCATCTAGTTAAAAAATAACCAATCATGTTAGGCTGTAAACTTTTGATTTTTTAGTTAAAAAATACTATTGCATCTAGTTAGGCTGTAAAATTTAATTGCCTTGTCCGTCAAACTCAAAGCTATTAGATTTAGCTTCTTAGCCAAACTCAATCGTCTTAGATCTAGCTTTTTAATCATAACCAATCATCTTTAATCTAGAGCTTTATATTTTTATATTTGTTTTTTATTTTTTAAAAGAATTATTATTAATTCATTGTGAAATACAGGCTATTATACTAGTTCTAGCCATTTAATGTGGTTCAAAAGTTAAGATTAAAGTTTTGGAACTCAAAATACTTATTTTAAAATTTGTTTTGACCTATAAAATCTAAAAAGCAATCTAATAACCACTATTAAACCTAAAAACTTCCACCCTTTATTAAAAAACTAAAATTAAACTATATAACAAAACTTTTTCAAGCTCCAATTTTTTGTTTTCTCGACAAGATAAAGAATCTAAGTCATCTTCATGTAACTTCTCTTTTCAATAAAAACTCATTGATATCAATATTAGCCAATCGGTCTCTCACCTTTCTCTTTTTTCCCTTATAATCTCTCAACTTTCAAAAACTGGAAGGTGAAAAAATAAATTCTGGGACTTGAATTTTATGTCCATAATCTTTAGGGATCAATTAAATTGCATAAAGTAAAACTTTAGGGACTGAAATATAATTTGATGTGCTTTTTAAACATTGGGCTCTGTTTCATTTTTTATTTGTTTACTTTTGTCATTGTTATTCTAATTATTTTAAGTATAATAAAATTTATATCTTGTAAGGGCAGTTTTTAAAACAATGCTAAGATTTTATATATGCGAAAGCATGTAAAGAAAGAAAAAAATACTTCAACGTGTAAAACTATACTAATATAACATGAAAGAATTTGATTAAAAAATAAAATTAAATGGTAAAATAAAAAAAATTGGGATAAATAATAATATTAAGAGTTTATTTGATATTGTAATATTGAGTGTTTTTTAAAGTATTTTTTACTTAAAAATATAACAAAATAATATTTTTTTAATTTTTAACATCGACATATTAAAACACGATTTAAAAATATTATTTTAAATAAAAAAATTAATAATTTTTATTTTAAAAAAACAAACATAATTTTACCATAGTAAGAGTGTGTTTGGTATTGCGGTAACTGTTGTGGTTGTGGTTTGAAAAAAGTTGTTTTATAAAAAAATACTTTTTAGTTGAGGTTGGTTTGAAAAAATAGGTGTTTGGTTAAAACTGTGGTTGAAATTGATGTTGAAGAAAAAGTAATTTAATGTGTTTGGTTAATAATGCTTTTGAAATTGAGGTTATAAAATAATTTTAAAAAATATATATTAATATTGATGGTTTTTAATTTAAATATTGTGAATTTAACTATTTCTATTACATCATGAAATAAATCATATTTTATATATAAAAAAAATTATTGTTCCATTAAACTATCTATAATTCTATTACGTACAAAATTCATCCGACAAGAACTACAAAATCAGGTAAAATATTATCAGGAATAAAATTGAGATTATAGTAAAAGTAAATTTAATTCACCTGAAACTAATTTTTTTTTAAAAAATTATTGTTCATGTTCAGTGCGAGTGAAATCAATTAACTACACTGATTTAAAATAAACTATTCAGTGAACAACAGTGCAGACATGCATTCACTGTTCAGGAAATAGTGAAGCCATGCATTAACTGTTTACTTAACAGTGGAGGACGGTTCCTTTCTTGTAATACGCAGGAAATAGCTCCTAGCTGTTTTCTTTTTCTTTGCATTTCAAAAGTAATATTTTATAGGATTCATGTACAGTAACCAGCGTTTGTTAATTGACCAAACAACCTGTAAAATTTGGCCGCATGAAACATTAACGCCACCACGTAGCCAAACGGGTTATAAGAAGAATAAAATGCTGTTTTCATTGCCACTTGAATAAGGAAAAGAACGCTGATCCCCGAGGCATGTGCCACAGTAGCCTGTGAGATGGCATTAATTAGCACATTGTCTGAGTACAGGCCCAGGTTACAGTGTTCAGTCGTCGTCTACAGAATCAATCCACAAGGAAATGGACATGCAGTGGTCTAAAAAAATAAAAAGATAGAGGATAAAAAATAGAAAATAGAAAATATTAAAAACACAATCGATAAAAATAAAATCATCACATAAATATCAACAACTCGGAAGAAAAAACTAAACTTCGACCACTATAATTTTTACTGATACGCGCATCACATATTTATCCTCGGGAGATAAACATGTCCTTCTCGAGGACACCTCCGTGTGGTTATTGAAGCATTATCGTATCGGACCCCTCGCAGCTCTCCCACATGCTAACTGTTAGGTCACACGGTGATAGGTCCACCACACCCCTTCAAGTCCTGGTACGACAACACTTCACCCCTTCAAGTCTTGGTACGACAACACTTGTTAAAAAAGATATCTTGAATGGTTTGAATATAATTGTGATTTTAGATTATTTTTTTGTTGTATATAAATGCTATTTAAAATAGTTGTTGTATGGTGAATATTTCAAAAAATATATATATATATAAATTAATTAACCTATATAAAAGTTAATAGTTTTTTTTTTTTATAAAAATTCAATAACTAAAAGATAAGATTTAAGATTGAATAACTAAAAGAAAATAAGAGATGAAGGTACTGTAATCGGAGAGAGAAATAAAAAAAGAAAAAATAGGTCATCAACAATATATTTGAAGTCTATTTTTTACACGCATGGTATCACTAGAAAAATCTTAACAAAACGATTCTAAGTACACATTGAAAAAACATAAAATAAATTTACAATTAACCATAAATTAACCCCAGACAAAACTTATAATAAATCAAAACCATGTTTAATAGTCTTTTTAAGGTGTGGTTAAAATTATCTCATCAAGATCTTTCTAACGATTCTGAATGTGTCTAAAACAGAGTTCCAGTGTGACCCATTCTTTTTTTTATCATTGGATCTTGAATTTCATTTCTTACTATTTGAAATAGTTGTTGTATAATGAATATTTCAAAAAAAATTATAAATTAATTAACCTAAATAAAATTTAATAATTTTTTATAAAAATTCAATAACCAAAAGAAAAGATTTAAGATTCAATAACTAAAAAAAAAAAAGAGATGAGAGTAATGTGATATGAGAGAGAAATAAGAAAAGAAAAGAAAATAGGTCATCGGGAATACATTTGGACTTTGTATTTTACACACATGGTGCCATTAAAAAAATCTTAACAAAACGATTCTAAGTACACATTGAAAAAACATAAAATAAATTTACAATTAACCATAAATTAACCCCGGACAAAACTTATAATAAATCAAAACTATGTTTAGTAGTATTTTAAAGTGTGATTGAAATTATCCCATGAAGATCTTCCTAACGATTCTAGATATGTCAAAAACAAAGTTCCGACCAGGGTGACCCATTTATTTTTTTATCATTGGATCTTGAATCTCATTTCTTACTATTTTAAATAGTTGTTGTATAGTGAATAGTTCAAAAAACATTATAAATTAATTAACCTAAATAAAAGTTAATAATTTTTTTATAAAAATTCAATAACCAAAAATAAGATTTAAGATTCAATAACTAAAAAAAAAAAAGATGAGAGTAATGTGATAGGAGAGAGAAATAAGAAAAGAAAAGAAAAAATAGGTCATCGGGAATACATTTGGGCTCTGTTTTTTACACACATGGTACCATTGAAAAACTCTTAACAAAACGATTCTAAGTACACATTGAAAAAACATAAAATAAATTTACAATTAACCATAAATTAACACCTGACAAAACTTATAATAAATCAAAACCATGTTTAGTAGTCTTTTAAGGTGTGGTTAAAATTATCTTATCAAGATCTTTCTAACAATTCTGAATGTGTCTAAAACAGAGTTCCAGTGTGACCCATTCTTTTTTTATCATTGGATCTTGAATCTCATTTATTACTATTTGAAATAGTTGTTGTATAGTGAATATTTCAAAAAAAAATATAAATTAATTACCCTAAATAAAAGTTAATAATTTTTTTATAAAAATTCAATAACCAAAAGATAAGATTTAGGATTCAATAACTAACAAAAAATAAAAGCTGGGAGTAATGTGATAGGAGAGAGAAATAAGAAAACAAAAGAAAAAATAGGTCATCGGGAATACATGTGGACTCTGTTTTTTACACGCATGGTACCATTAAAAAAATATTAACAAAACGATTCTAAGTACACATTGAAAACACAAAATAAGTTTACAATTAACCATAAATTAACCCCGGACAAAACTTACAATAAATCAAAACCATGTTTAGTAGTCTTTTAAAGTATGATTGGAATTATCTCATCAGGATCTTTCTAATGATTCTAAATATGTCAAAAACAAAGTTCCAGTATGACTTGGGTGACCCATTTATTTTTTATCATTGGATTTTGAATCTTATTTCTTAGCTATGAGATATTTATAAAATTTTGGTTTAACTTTTATGAATGTTAATTAAATTAAGAGGGACATGGTTTTTAGAACAACTGTTTTTTCCAATAACAATTGTATTCCAACTATATTATTTTTTCTCATATTTTTCTACAATTGCGTTATTTTTTTTTGAAACTTCCATGAAAGTATATTAGAATTTTAAAAATTAATTAACCTAAGTAAAAATTAATAATTGTTTAGTATAAAATTTAATAGCCAAAAAATGAGATTAAAGATACAAATACCAATAAAGAAATAGGAGATGAAAGTGATTTGGCAAGAGAGAGAAATGAGGAAATACAAGCAAGGAGAAAAAAAGGTTGTTAGGGACACATCTGGACTTTATTTTTGACATACCTGATCCTGTTACAAAGATCTTAATGAAACGATTCTAAATACACATTAGAAAAACATAAAATAAGATTGTAATTAATCATAAATTAACTCAAAACAAAATTTCTAACAAATCATGACAATGTTTGGTGGTCTTTTAAGGTTAGGTTAGAATTATCTCATTAAGATCTTTCTAACATAACTAAATGTGTCGAAAACTAAGCTCCAACGTATCTCGGCTGATGCATTCTCGTTTCGTCATTGAATCTTGAATTTCATTTATTAGCCATTGAATCTTCATAAAATTATGAGTTGACTTTTTATGCATGTTAATTAAATTAAAAGAAATATAATTTTTGAAACAACCATTATTCCCAATTTCTTTTTTGTTTAAACTATATTATTTTTCTAATACTCATGAAACTGCATTAGAATTCTAAAATACCCTTCGTTCGGTGTATCAAAAGTAGGGGTGAGCAAAAAAACCGACAAATCGATTAAACTGAGAAAACCAGCAAAAAATAATCAAAAAAACTGAAGCATGAAAAAAAACTCATGCAAAAGCCTAATCAGTAGAGATGATAAATTAATATAAACCTAATCGATATTATCTCGACAGGAATAATAGAATATGTTTTAGATATTTATTTTATTTAATGAATAATATATATAATATAAATATTATCAAGCCTAGCCCGAAACTCATTGAGTCTAGCCCCAAATATATATATTTATATTATATAGATATATTTGTTAAATATTTAGATTATATATATATATATATTAATTATTTGACATCTTATTAAATAATAAATAATAGTCAAATCTCAAAATTCAATAAATAATTTATGAATATTTAAATTTTTAAATTAGTAAATAATAAAGTAAGAATATCAAAAAATTCCAATATGTTGGTACTTATTATCCCTACTAATTAATAGATGTAAAAGAAAACAATAAAATATATATAGAAAGAGCTTCTATTTCTATTTGAGTGAAAAAGAAATACACACAAAGTGTCCAGTAAATCTTTGTCAATAAAAATCTATTAAAATATAAGAAAAACAGATTATTCCAGTATTTTTCATTAAAAAAAGAAAAGAAAAGAAAAGAAAAGGACGAACAGAATTTTCGAGCCTGAAAGTTTGTAGATGCAGATGAAGTTGGTGGTATAGATCGTGGAGGGTTCTGATGTACTTGAACATAAAGCCTAATTGATCCAAGCAAATAACGTAAAGCCCATTTCTTCAATTACTGCTACTGGCTGCCCTCAGTGATCCACACAAATTCAGAGCTGAGAACAGTAAAAATGTCCCATCTAAAACCGAATGGGCCTTTGTTGACAAGAAAAGCCCATGATTGAATAACCAATGAACATCTTAAAACTTCATAGCCCATTTATTAAGGTCAATTCAGTACTTTCCTAAAGCAATTAGGGTAAACTCTCGAACCACTTATTTAAAGAATCCGCCGAAGAGCCGTCCCTCATATCTTCATCTCACTCTATAAAACAAGGTTTTCCAGTCTTCGTATAGCGTCGATGAATTTCTACAGCAATTGCTTATTGGGGTTTGTGTTCTTCACCTTCTTTTAGCTTAGGACTCTCAAGGCCAAGATCTTTCTTTGAAAATTAATCTTGTGTATTTTCTTGTTTTTTTTTCCAAATCCTCTAGGGTTTCTTTTTTACTCCTTTTATGATTATGAATAAGAGAAGGCTTCACTATCTGGTCAGCGTGGATTATCAATTCCCGTATGACTCGTTCCCTTGAAGCAAAAGTGCTTGTGTTGCTTCTTTAAATATATCTCCCTCAGCCCTTCATTTTGTTGATTTGGGAGTACACCTGGGGCAACTACATTCCATTTTTCAATTTCTTCATTTTTTCTTCAAAACATCGGAGTTCATAGCATTAAAGGAACAGTGATGAGTCAATACAGACCTGTAATGATTTGCGGCAATGATCGCAACTCTTTATGAACATCTAAGGGACTGAGTTCTTCTTAATGCTTTTATTTTGCATTTTTTTCAAATTATTATTTTTTGGTTTAGGTTTTACCTAATATCTGAGGCTTCACATCAGTACTTTATAAAAGCTAAAACTAAGTTGATTAGCTTATGCTTATGATAGTGAAGCCTAAATAAACTGTTCCCCTCGCTATCCAGAGCGGCGTTCTGTGTTGCATTTGGACGTCGGGGAACTACATTCCAATATTCCAATGTTATCTTACTTTTGAATATATTTGCAGTCAATTGATGCCACTATCCTCTAATGAAATAATAGTAACATGTTGGTTGGAATCATTTTTCGGTTAAAAGAAAATTGAAGATTGATCGAAGGATTGTTTTCATCTTTATGGATGTCCTCAAAAAATAGCAAAAGAGAGGATAATCAATTTGCTTGCTTGAAATCAAACATTATAATGTGTGTTTTCTGCAAGGTTAAAACCATTCGTGTGACGATTCAGAATCTTAAGGTTGGTTAAATTGCTGCAAAATGGATGTTCAGAATTTCTATTCCACGTGTTTAGGGTGCTCTACCCGAGTGCTCTTCTGTTTAAGGTTTTGTTTTTGTGGAATGGAGAGGAAAGAGGTCTTCGATTTGTAGTTTCTCTGGTGTTTTTTACGGAGTGCAAGAATTGCCTAAAGTTTTTTAAGAAATCAAGAGCTCGTAAGATTTGGAGAAAGCTTTGAATGACCTCATCGGTTGCTTCCATCTCAATTATCAGCAAAGCATCTATTAGTGAGATATTTGAAGACTGATGCTGTAATTGAGAATTTCTTATACTTTAGGACGGGTATGGAATCTTGTATCTGGTCTCTGATTCTGATGCGGCCACAGTAGATTCAAGATGCCATTTTTCTGACCAGCTTGCTTCCCAAGAAGGGTAGGAGGCATGGTGTGTGGACGAGCTTGCTGCATTTTTCTGACCAGCTTGCTTCCCAAGAAGTGTTAATTGTGATTTTCGCTTCCTTTGGTAGAACTGGTGAAGAAGCGACCTCCACTTTTCATGAAAAGCCGAATCATCGAACATTATTTATAACCTGGATTTTCATTTCTGAAACCTTGGAAATGCCCCCTCGCTATCGTAGGATTCTTTGCTCGTTACAGAAGACAAGGTGGGTCATGAAACTATATGGTGCAATGAGGACCATCCATGTTGCTGGTAGGCATCTCAAAAGCTGGATCTAGAAAAGGTTAGCTCTGATCATCGAAGGTGGGCACAAATTTACAATGCCAACACTTTTGATTACCCTAAGACAAACACTTTTGATAAACATCCTATCTGCAGAATGACATGATAATAAACCTTGGAGGTTCGGTTTGGTAAATTAAAGCACTTACAATTCAGATCCAAAAGCAGACGTTTACGTTATTAACTTGAACAAAAGTTAACTCAAGTGAAAACATCCTGCTAGATCCGAGGAACAGAACTATTTGCCAGCATTCCTGGGTGTGAAGGTCAAATAAATTGCAGTGGTTGGTTAGAGTGAAATTCAAGCTGGGGAGACAGAAAAGGAGAAAAAGGAAAGTAGATTCGCGGGTTCAACCGCTCTATTTACGTTTAGGATGCTTTCAAATGATTCATGAGTGATTTTTAAAATTATAATAAAATCAATTTAAAATCTTACGAGAGAATTGTGTTGATTTTATTTTTTTAAATATCAAAGTAATTATACTATTAAAAAAAATAAAAAGACGCCAATAGACATTGTAATCTTTTATTCTACGTTAAAATTAAAAATTTTACTATGAAAACAGAAAATTAACAATCTAACCCTAATAATTTGTGCTAAAAACAGTGCTAAAAACAATTAAAAATGGATTAAGCTTTTCAGATACGATGGTTAATAAATTGGAATCAGAAATTATTTTACACCCTGCCTTTAAGCATATAATCAGATCTGAATACTCATGTTACATATGAAAAGCTTCAAATTAGCAGTGCAACTCCAAAGTAATAAGAATACTCTCTGGCATTTGCTTAATTCTCAGTTTTCTTTCAGCACTCTCTCTTTTCTCTGAGCATGTATTACTGCGATTTCCAGACTAGTTGATTATGTGGTGTTCTGTAGTTAAGGAATTGACAACAGTTGATACCTTTTAAGTTCACGTACAGGTCTCCAGTCAATAGCCAAGAAAGAAATAGAAGCAAAAGGAAAAGTAGTGCATTTGATTTAACTAGAGAGAGTGGACGACCGGGTGTTGCTAGATCATTTTCCGCCTT
>Ga0325405_1004202_pt1 | contig 14749 bp, 8 predicted proteins | sample PopdelMetagenome_21_FD_205663 | JGI IMG/M metagenome (GOLD analysis project Ga0325405, IMG submission 205663) | Populus deltoides microbial communities from Bellville, Georgia, United States - Xylem-Control-R2 | ecosystem: Host-associated > Plants > Phyllosphere > Stem > Wood/Secondary xylem... | reverse complement strand
CCGCTAGAAGTTTGCAAATTAACCCCTTTTTTTGCAAATCAAGTTGAACTTCATTTTCTTAAAAGTTTTCAATAGAAGTTCGCAGGCCGAACTACAAAAAGGAGGGGTGTCCTGGGTGGTGTATTCGTAAACATCAACCTGCATTCTGGACAAGTTTCACATAAAGCAAAAGAAATGTTTTCACCACCAGCCTAAAAAACATGGAACTCGACACCCTACGGACGCGCAACGAGTGTCATCATGAAGCCACATCAGCTGGGGCTTCACCTGTAGAACTATTGTTGTTATAAGTGTGCCCACCACCTCTGACACCCCTTCCTTGATTAGTATAGTTGTTCCTCTGATAATAGTTTCCAGGCTGATCATAGTGTTGGTTGCGGTCAATCTGGTAGCCACCACCTCCTCTACCACCACTTCGACCACCACGACCATTTGAATAACCCCTGCGACCACCATTGCTGCTGCCACGACCACCTCTTTGGTTCTGGTAGTTCCTTCGAGAAACGTATTGTTGCTCCTTGGGCTCTGCCTCTCTCTGATTATGATCAACTTCTACATGCTCTACCTCTCTCTGATTGTAATATGCTTCAACTTCTGTAGATGGGTTGTCTTGCTCTTCTTGATCCGAGACAACTGCTGGGTTTTCAGTCTCTTGTTCATCCTGCAATAAAGAAACCAACCACATTCATTCAAGCAAAAAAAACACAGGCGAGGAAGAAGATTATATCAACCCAAGTGCAAGCACCTTCTGAAGTTCCTCAGCAGGACTAGATTGATCATCACCAGTTTCATGTTGGATATTTTCTGTCTCTTGTTCCTAAGAATATAAATGATAATAAAAGTTTAGAAGTCTTAAGGAAAATATACAAAGCTAGAAAGGAAATGGCCAGAAGAAAATATAAATGATAATTGCTTTCACATTATGGAGAAGAGAACAAAATGGGTATAGATTTCCCCAAAGAAAATAGTTCGCCAACTGGCTGACAAAAATCCAATCAAACAATAACAGCATAATCAGGAGAGATGTGGCTTAGTTATGCAAATTTCTAGGAATTCAGACACAGCATCAACATTAAACTGATTAAATTTCCAACTGAGAATCAATGAAAGCCTAGAATCATTGCAATTTTGAATTATCATCTGTTGCACCTTTCCGAGATCAACAAAAACCAGCACAGTACATACTCCATTGGAATAGAAATAGGTTTAGGAAACAGTCAGAATGAAAGGATGGCTTACAAAAGAGATTATTAGTGAAACAAAATAAAAGGATGATTTAAGAAATTGAAAATCACAGCCAACAATAAATCACATGGTTCAATCTAATTTAACAGGACGGACAGAGTAGCATATTTTGGAAGCAAACAACCACAGCTAACTCGTTTAAATGAAAAAAAAAAAAAAACACATAATATGCAGTCATAAAATAGTTGTTAAACCAAGGACTGAAAACAGGAGCATGTTCTGGTAAAAGCTATTTTTAATTTTAATTTTCAAAAACAAGCTAAACTTGCAAGATGGGCTTCAAAGATATCACATCTGGAAAGAATGATATGATTTGACTTACAATAAAGGCAGCTTCAAATTGCTGGTATAGATAACAGATCCCTAATTACTTCATAGGATGACGTGTAAAACATGCAACGCCTTATCTTATCATAAAAGGTGGTTTAAAATTTTCATCCTATCCGCTTTTAAGTGAAACAGGAACATCCTGTCCATGTAACTTTATGGAACTCTGCTTCAAACACAATTCACAAATTCTAAAGACATGTAACTACTTAGAACAGATGTGTTACCCTCTCGCCAACATAGAGAATGCCTTCCAAGCAAACCTCCTTAACTACCAGGGTCCTTTGTAAGCCTTCCCTTCTCTGCTCCTCACACAGACTAAAACTGCCTGAACAAAGCATTTCCCATTCTTTTATTTCTACATGGAAAATTCAAGCTTTGAAATGTCTCTCCACACTAGATAATTTGAAAAGTAAAGACTCTAAATCACCTAAGCAAATCGAATAGTTTCTACTAGAACAGAGAAAAGGAATACAGCACTCTTTTGGGTTGAAAAAATCAATTATAAAGTTGAAAAGAGAATAAAATTGAGCAAATCCTTCCAAAGCACCATAAAATCAAAACAAGTGCAAGCGGCTTATGCACAAAATCAATGATTCACAACAACAAAGGATGATGTAAATACTCCCAATCCCTTTACAAAAAAGCAAAATGGGATGCTCGCTTGCTCCCGCCCACCCCAACCCTTCTCCCATGTTAATAGGTTCACTTCTGATATTTAATCAACAAATCTTTAAGTCATGCCCTGTCCTCTATAGTCCTAAAAATAGCAACTGCTTTCTTGCCATGAAGCTTCCACTGATTCAGCCCTTCTCAGGGAAGATCCACAATGGAATGATACCCACAGGGATAAACCCAAAAGCATGCTGATGTTTACAGCTATACTTTAGCCATATCTTAAATAGCAATATAATTCTCAAGTATCCTTGTTGACAGGCAAAACTAGCACACATGCAAGCAACAATTTGACACAGGTTCTTACAGAAATACAATGCAAAATCATGTGTGATAATTAACATTGCCCCGTGAATTTTAAGCTAGAAAACAAGAGCAGTTTTACAAAGATCTATTTCTATGATGTTTCTAATAGAATAATTTTATTAAGAGAGGATCGTGAAGGATAAGACATTGTCATGAAGAAACAACTACTGAAATCAGGGACCAATCAGCTAAGGACATTCATCTAAACTTGCCCATTGAAGAACATATCAAAAGCCATGGAGAGCACTTATATACAGAGTCGTAGGCGAGGTAGATGATTGTCTTGAAATAGCATTTCAAGTACAACAAATCACTATTAAGAACACACTATCAAAGAATCTAGCCTCCCTTCATCCTCAATAAATAAATTCTCCAAGTTGTCAGTACAAAGCCAGTGCTCTATTAACTAAGAAAATAAACTATTCCACTGAACTGTGACAGGGCAAAGCAAATAACATATATGCTGTATTCTATAAAATAGAGAAGAGATCAAGTTGTTCGCTTCTGTCAATGAAGAAGTCATCTTGCCAAAATAACATATATACTGTATTCTGTAATGGGGTAGAGCAACTTTGTATTTTTACAATTTCCTTTACACACACAAATGCAAAGGGGTTACAGTGTCCAAAGCCTCCTTCTATGATCTAATTGCCTACTTGTTGAAAATCTGACTGCAAGTTAGCTCTCAATAGCAATTGAAATATTAAAAAGTAGTTCTAATATGGCGTCAAGCTCTAACATTTTCATTCATCAATGCTGAAACCAACCTTGATAAATATAACAAGAACTTGTTCATATAAAAGTACCCCGAAGAAAAAGAGGATGTTTACCATAGTAGCCCATAGGACAGGGATCTTAGTAGTGATTACTTTTCCTTCAAGGATTAGGGTTAGAGCTTCTAAAATATGACTAGCCAAGTAGGAATTTCTATGATTCTTATTTAGCAACCCACGTATAATTAGGATTAGAGGCAACTCAAGCTTGTACTTATACTTATAGCATTTCAATTACAGTATTGAATAAAGTGCAGCCTCTGATTAAAACATGAATGCGAGAAGTGTGATGCTTTCATTCAAGGAGAGGTTCCTGGAATCTATTAGTGTGAGCCTAGGAGGCTTACCATCCTCAATCATTTTACCTTCTATTTTGTTTTCACCATGTACTGTCATTTTACCATAAAAATATCAATCATGTTCATCACGTCAATTGTCCTCAAATAGCTAGCCCAACCGTGACAAAAAGAAGTCTTAACCCTTGAAAATAACTAAATCTTTACCATCCAAATACAATAAATAAAGTGTATAAGCTAAACTAGAAATTGAAATTACCTATTTAAAAGAAACCTGCTACAGTAACGCGCTACAGTAAACTATCAGATTTCAGATGTTACTTTAGATTTGCTCCTACATCACCATGTCATAGTTGGTCATATCCTATAGTGATGATCATGTGACAGAATATTTAAGAAACTAATCATGACAAAAACATTCATCATGTCAAACCACTTTATTCCACTAGGTGACTAATTACTGCCGATGTTTGGGTCCAAAACCACCATTTTGAATGTTCTTGGAGTAATAATAATTGATTTCTATGAAAAACACTATATTAACTGAGAAGTAAGGGGAAATTGGGGGAGCTCACTATGTCCTTTGCCTCAGTTTTGTTATTGTAGTGAAAACAAGAAATTTAGCCCAAATATTGGATAACATGAGATCATTCAAAAACAAGTGGAAACAAAAGGTAGCTCACATGACTGTAGATATTAATAAACACATCATAAAATCCGAAATCAAACTAATCATCACAGCATTACGATCAAATATCCAAGGCATATTTAACAAGGAAAAGAAAGAAAGTTACAAGCAAATGCTGTTCTATACCTTTGCCTGGTATTGCGCCACAGAGTCTTCGTCCATATGGACTGAGAAAGGAACTTGGAACGGCACATAATTGCCAGCAGCAGCAGCCATTTCCACTGGAGCTTTAATCTCTGGTGTTGTAGTGAAATAATCAGAAGCCATGATTTTATTGAGCTTCTCCCTCAATTCAGCATCTACATAAAGAAACAGCATCCCCATAAATTAATAAACAAAAATTATTACGTAAATAATAATTATTTAAAAAAAACGAGAAGAAGAAGAGGGATTACAGACAGGAAACGTTGACGTTCGAATCAATTGGTTGGTCAGAATTAGCCAGCCACAACTTGGCATGCTCCATGCATCGCTGCAAAGCATTCTTATGAGATAAGCTAGAATTGACAGGGCGCGAAATGATCAAACCACCACCCAGTATAGAAATCATATCCAAATCCCTCTCGCTAAGCAGATCCGTAGCATCATCAGTGACATAATCATAAGTCAAGCAGCAACCTCTTTCATGCGTCCGAGTCAACATGGTGGCAGTGAAATCGTTCTGGGACCTTACATCAAACAAGCACCCAAAATAAAACAAATGCAACAGATCCTCCACCACTCCATTACTTGCTTCCGGAACAACTGTGCTGTCAGATTTAGGGTTGAGTCGATGAGCAGCAAGCTCAATTTCTTCGGAGACAGCGACGGAGAGAGGCTGGCGCAGCTTCTCAAGCTCATCAATTGCGGCGGCGACAGAGGGTTTGGAACGGAGGAAGTCCTCTTGTTCTTTGTTAATAGGCTTTCCTTGGGCGATTGACTCTTCCATCTGGACGATTCGGTTGAATTTCTTCTTGAGACCGCGAAGGCGTTTGGTGATCAGGCTAAGGACGGGTCCCTCTGTTATTTCTGAGGTAGAAGCGGCCGCCATTTGCTAATGGATGGAGGGGGGAGATTTTTATTTACTTTTTTTGTGAACTAGAAAACACCACCAAGTGGTGGTGGGGGTGGATGAGGGTTCTGCGGAGGTTTTGGAGAGGAAGGCCGGAGGTGGAAATACGAAGCGGCGGGCTGGGATTTGAGAGAGAGAGACTGAGAGAGAGAGAGAGAGTGAGAGAGGCTAGAAGCGTGGGTTTTAGTTTAGAACTTTAGATGACTGGTTTGGGTAGATGTGGAAGATGTGAGGACTCTTTTTGGATTTTATTTTGTTTTAGTTTTTATAATAATATTTTTATATAAGGAAAAGCAACGCAAGCAATTTCTTTTAATTTTTTTGAATTGTTGAAACGGTATTTTTAAAAAAAATTGTTTTTTATTTAAAAACGTAAAAATAATACATATTTTTTATTTTTTAAAATTTATTTTAATATTAAAAAATTTAAAAACTAAAAAATTTAAAATCTTGAAAAAAAATAATTTCAACAGCATACTCAAACATATAAAAAAAAGTGTTTTAAAACTATCAGAATTTTAAGCCCTCAATGAATAAAAAATAAAATATTAATAAGTTATTTTCTAGTTTATTTTTCATTACATAATCAAGCACTGTAAATTGTTTTTCAATTTATTTTTCATTACACTACTAAATATAAAAAAATAATTCACTTTACTAGTATTTATTTTCCAAAATAAAATTATTTTTCAGCAAATAAACAGGACGTTATACTAATATCTCTTTTAAAAAACCCACAAGTTTGTATAATGAATCAGAATTATAATTATTAGACCTTATCCAAAATTTAATATGGTAAAAGATTCGGGTGGCAAGTTGTGGATCATTCCAAAATAAAATTGTATTGGAAGATGTTAAAAAAATCTTAAAAAAAATAGTTTTGAATAAATTTTTTTATAATAACTTGATTAATTCTCACTTTGGTTTGGTTAGATCACTAGATAACATGTTAATTTATATAATTACTCGAGTTTAATTAAATTAATTTTTAAATAAATTTTAAAACAAATTCATCTTATTTTACTTAAAAAGTGATTAGATAAACCTGTTCACTCAAGCCAGTTTTGATAACTATAATCACAATTTTCAATTTCTAGAATTTCAAGTTATTTCAAATAAAAAAACTAAAACATACAATTTTTTTTATAATTTAAAAAATGTTAGTTATTTAATGTTGTGAATATTCCCAGGACTAGAAAAATAACTTATTATTATTATTATTATTATTATTATTATTTAAGTATTTCTAAGCTATACACCCATAACATATTATTAAAAAAAAAAAACAAAGAAAGAAGGATACACTTGTAACGTTATAAACAAAGATTACCTTTTTTTCGACAACGATGGAAATTTATAAAATAAAACCCTAATTATAAAATCATTTGCTCAAGTCTTTTAAATTTTAATGATTTAAGACCCTCCACCTTCACAGACATTTTGCACTTTCTAGTCAAATTTCAGTCTTTAACTTGTTCATTAGCTTTTATTTTGTCACGGGTCGGATAAATTTCGGATAAATTTTTTAAAATATTAAAAACTATTAATAACATGAATTTTTTACCATGATATTAAATTTGATTTAATACATTAATTTAAAATCTCATAACATAACTCTTTATCTAATTTGAGTTTTAAACTAAATTACACGAAAGTTAACTCAGATTAAATTGATTAATTTCATGGATCAAAATACAATCTTAACAACTGTTAAAAACATGGTTTAGCTTTTAACAAAACTCCAAGATGAAATTTTTTTTTACTAAAATTATTAAGACAATGACATATTTGATTGATCTCAGTCCCTAAACAAACTGTATCATGGATTCCATTGAATTTAATAATTTTTTTTATAAAATATTATTTTTAATTGTAAAATAAAAATATATGGTTAGAAAATCAAGCACCAATCTAAAAAGACAGTGATGACCCTAAAGAAAGTAAAAAAAAATTGAGTAATATATTTCTCAACCAATAAAAAACAATTAACGAACCAAAAACCAAAAACAAAATCAACTAGGGGGTAAACTCGTCAAACCTATGAATCGAGTAACTCGGGGTAGCATGCCAAACCCGTGAAATGGGTTATGGACTCTAGTGAGATTTGTTTTTTCAAAACTATTTTTATAACTACATGATAAAAAAAAAATACAATCGCAAAATAAAACATCAACTTAATATTGAGATGCTGTAAAAAATTAAGCGACAAATAAAAATCAAAATATTTAACATCGCAACACGGGTAATTTATCTTATTATGTTTAATAAATTTCTCCATCAAAGTAAATGTGTAATAGAAAAACAAATAAAATTTGCAATAAAAACCAACACACATAAAATTTATTGAATAAAAACAAAAAATAAATGCAAGGCTACACATATAAAAAGTCAATATTTAAAAAACAAAAACAAATCTATATAAAATTAAGAAAAAATCACAGATAAATCATACCTACCTCTTTAAAAATTAAACACATCCAATATCATTAAAAAATAATCACAAACTAATTAAAACATAAACCCAAAATTTATTTGAAAAAAAAAATCAACTAATGCATTTTTTTCAAAAAACTTTTTTTAAAAAAATTAGGCCAAGCCCAAGTGCATGGGCCTATATTTTTTTTAAGTTTAATAGGGCGCACAACACGTCATCTGCCCCATTCATCAGGAAAAAAAATGACATGTCGTCTGTTCATTCCCAGAATCCTGCTAGGCGGCTACTATGGTGACCGAAAAAACATGATCTTTTATTTTTTTGCCTAGAAACTCATTTTCAACATGTTTTTTGCCCAAAACACTTAGGAAACCCCCTGAAGACCTTGTTAAACCAATATTTGTTCATGGAAAACGTAAAAAACCACCCTAAAACCTGAAATTCACCTGAAAACATAAAAACTTCCCGAGCTCAAATTTGACTTTTCAGGTGTTTTCAATGTAAAAAAACACGTAATCTTAACTCCCTTCATCATATAGAACCATTTGACAAAAAAAAAAACTATTGTTTTGGTGGTCGAATTCCTCACCAGCGGACACTTTCTCTCTCTGAACTAGAATCTAACAACCTCATCTCTCTCCTCCAATGAAAAAGGGACTGAAAAATTAGTAAAATAGAGTTTGGTATCCAAATTGAATTTTGTAAAATTCAAGGGATCGATCATTTAATAGCTAAAATAGATAAGGAACTCAAATGAATTTTTTATCGAAATTTTCAATCCGTCATCTATGTTATATGCTTTTTTCATTTCAGTTCCCTTTCTTTCAATTCAACCCTCTCTTATAAAAAAAAAAAAATGCAATTAAACTCTAATTTGATCTAAAAATAGTTCAATTGTTAAAAACAAAAGTAATGATAAATTTGAAAATTATAAAAAATTACACTATTGTAATTCACATAAAAATATAAGAGGATGAACTGTTTTTTTATGAATAGTAAAAATACCATGTTCTAACTTTATGTATGTATAAAATGTTTCTTGACTACATGAATTTTTAGATAAAAGAAAGCTTTTAATCACATCCTCTTCTTGACTTCATCCATTAATCAAATATTATTCCCACTATTTTATTCAAAATGCGAAAATGGCATACGGTGCAAGAACTCGAGAGATTCATGTGGTTCAAGTTGCTAAGTTTTTAGTGAAAGTGGAGCCGACGATTGGAATAAATATTTATAAAATGTTCCAACAAAAAAATATTAATAACATGTATATATATAAATGGGATAATTGGAGATTGATTAATAATGTCAAATCAAGTATGCCTTTAAAAATTAATTATGTTAAATAACTTGGCAGTATAGTTTTTAAATTCGGTCGGGTAATCGACTCAGTTCAAAACCCGGATTACAGATTTTATCCAGGTCACCAGGTTACCCTAGGTTATCCTTAAATATATTTTTATATACAAAACAAAATAATATTATTTTTGTTATAAAAAAATCAACAGATTATATTTAAGTCAACTCGGGTTTTTAATCAGGTCATTAGGGTACAAATTATAATTAGGTTAACTCAAGTTTTTAATCAAGCCACTAGGGTTTTACTAGATCAACTAGATCACTAAATCAACTCGGGTTTTTAATCAAATCACTAGGGTTTTCAACTTCTCTTATTTTTTTTTAAACTGCCCCAAGTCAATTCACCATACTAGGTTTTGAAACTATGCTTGGCGTGTTTAAATATATGTCACATAAATTCTGAATGTTATATTAATAAATATAGTGATTAAAAAGTTAGATGTAATTAGAAAGACAAATACAATTAGTAATATTTATAGATAAACATAAAGTAAAAAATGAATAATGTTTTTCTAATAGGAAAAGATGAAATGAACAAATCCTAAATTAAAACAAATCCTAAAACGCACATCTTTCCATAAACATTTAGGACCTATGACTAGTTTAACAAGCGCATGAAAACACTACACTAACAAAGCATTGAGTTATACCATTGGTATAAAATGATAAACAGATAAAAAATTTAATAAAAAAAAATTAAAATTAAAATTAATAAAAACTAAAATTAGTATAAAAATCAAATTAAATCAAATTTTAAAAAATAAAATTAAAAAATAAATTCAAAATAAAATATCCAGCAATCAAAAAATTAAATATCAAATTTGATATAATTAATAAATAACAAAATATTTTTGAATTTTTCATAACATCAAAAAAATACTTTCTGACCAAAATAAAAAAAATGTGTTTTTTTAAAACCAAAACAAATTTTTTTTTTACTGAAAAAATATTTTTCATGATAAACTTTTTTAAAAGTAAACAAACACGTGAAATCTTAAGAAATGATTTTAAAAAAATCATCCTTCATCAATCATACAGGCCTGAAATTGCATCTTCATGCACAATGTCTATACATCAATAAAGAAAACATGTGAGAAAAATAAGTGTCTTCAGAGCTTTTTACATATCCTAATCCTGTAGTAAGAGAATGAACGAGAGAAAGAAATGGTATGTCTCACTCAATCAATACGTTTACAAGAGAAGAGTCGAAAAGAAAAGGAGGAAAACAAAAGCAATCTGCTGAGCGTGCCTCCTTACCTTCTTAGTATTTTGATTATCTTCTCGTGTCCATCGTTGCATGTTTTCTGTGTTTTTATTTGATAATGAGCAGATTATTCTCGTATCCGTTGTTGTTAACAATAGGGCGCAGGGGATCGATCTTCCACTCACCATCAACAACGAACTTGATCTGTACCACAAAGGTAAAGTGCTGAGATATACTGTGTTCAAGGGACCTGATTATGCATGTTGGCAAAAATGATTTACCTCATATCTGCCCGGATACAGTTTCAGATACAAAGAAAAGATACCCACACTAGACTTTTCCATCCTTCTCTGCAAAATAGAAATTCAAGGTTCACTCTAGTCTGAAATGATCACATTGAGGACATGTTTAATCAATCGGAGAAATGCGGAAATTTAACAGCATGCCATTGCATTATTTTTATGTAAAGCAAACGGATGACATGCATAGGTCTAGATCTGGTTGCCGAGGCAACAACATATAAAAGATACAAGTAAAGCAACAGAAATGGAAAGATAAAAATGACCTGTAACAGTAGCTAACACAAAAATAAGCAGTCATGACAGCTTTCAACCCGTAATTCTAAAAAATATGGGAGATAATTGTCCTATTCTAGGAACAGTGTATGATCCCAGAAATATGAAAATATTTCAAACAGTTAGACATAATTTTACTACCAAGAGGTCTCTTTTGTTCTTTATTTTGTGCAGGCTGGTGGCAGTGTGGGATCAAACCTAGAACTGCCAGTGGCATTAGCATGGGTTGGCTCTAAATCTCCTTCTCCCCAGCCCACCCTGCCTAAATGATATCATCACGTGCCCAAACTAGAGGTTGCAACATAATAGAGAAAGGCGGGCAGAACAATCACAAGGATCAATAAATCTACAAACCAAAATCCATGTATTCGTGGAAAACAACTGTTCCGTCAGACCCAACTCTCTCTCTGGGTAAACTACAGCTTTTGTTTTCAACTAAGCCCATCTAATATGAATAATGCCTGCCTGTATTGTGCAACATGTTTTGTCCACAAACACGGGGCAGTACAGTGCCAGACAACCAAATAACTACCAAGTCCCAACGTCCCATTAGGCTGTAGGCTTTTGATATTACGTCTCTCAATATGAGTAGCAAAGTTATGTAGGATATTTCGCTTTAGTACAAAAATAAATGCAAATGCAAATGCATTTGATGCTGCAAAACATCTCCTTGCTATAATTTAGATGAGCCAGTACCATTAATTGTAAGTTTCTGGTCAATCAATTTAGATGGGATCAAACCTGGGTTGCCCAGCCATCAAACGATCCAGATAGGAACACCTCTAAGGCAGAACTAGGCCAAACTATACAAGCAGCACGGAGAAGCTGCAAAGCTCTAGAAGCATCATCAATCCTTTTCTGTTTCTCTTCTACAAACTTTTGTGCATCACTGTTTAAATACAAATATGGCATTAATGATAAAGCAAATTAGAGCCATGTACCATTTATTTTTTTCAACTTAGCTATGTGCCATTAGATGAAGAGAGCTAAGCATACATTATTGCAAGTGCCATCTTCCCTTCCAACACTGCCAATTTTGCCCTTATTGACCGTAATTTATCCTGGGCATTCATGATCTCATTTTCCTGGAACTCCCAAGAATCAGAAAGCTTCAGAAAATCACCAGAGGAGCTTCCATTATCCTGGTGAAGAGTATAAAACATGATTTGTAAGAGTTCAAGATATGCTTTGGATAAAGTTCTAAAGAAACTACATGGTGAATCAAATCTACCTGAATTGAGAAAACAAAACAAAAATGAAGATTGTTAATCTGCAAGCTTACTTTCTTTTTTGTAAGAAATAAAACTTTATTCTAGCAAATGCTCCTTTAAATTAAATCCCAAAAATACAAAAGTTGAGAAAGCCTTTTTCCAATTTGATGGCCAGAATATGTGATGAACTTCTTTTACATTTAAATTTTGATTGACCCAGTTAACTAATACCTTTGTAGTTCAACTATTTCTTCGACAGCAGAGAAAAGGGCGAGACAGAGAGAGAGAGAGAGGTTGATGACGAAACAAAATAAATCCCACACAAGTGTTCTCTATTCAGGAAAGAAATGACATAGAGGTGATTTCTATTCAAACTTTATCTCCTTTTCTATTTCATTAAAAGCATGTGGAAGATGCATTGCAATATTACTTACCAAACAAACACCAGACAAAATTCATGCACAGGATCAGCTTATATTGACTTATCAATGTGTAACAAACAATAAACAGCTATAAGTTCAGTTCCACATTGACTTCCAGCCTTTTCTTATAAGAAAAAAAAGTTTAAAAAGAGAAGGGTTCCAAAAATCTAGTTTTAAACAAATTGTATTCAAAGGGGACATAGTTTAGGTACCACTTTCTGTGATAAACTTTCACCAGTGTTTGACTTCAATGCCTGCAGCACGGAGGAAAGCTCTAACTCCAGATCACGTAGACTTCGTACTTGATTCTGATTAATCCCTCCATCAGAGCAATTCTCTTGACTTCTGCTGACAGTTTCACTAGAACCCTCCTTTGTTTCAAGTATTTCATCTCCTAAAACATTCTCCTCGCTTCCTGTACGAGTTCTATTAGAGCTAAGTTCTTCAGCTGTACATCGATAAACAGACAGAAGTTAGCAGATCCAAAATGTAATGCAATCAAACCTCCTGAACATCAGCTCACATAATACCTTCAAATTGCATGTCTGAAAACCCTGCCCTCTTAATGCTCCAAATTCTCCACGTATCTGGATTTAGCGAATTTCCAGAACCATCAGTGTTTGAGAAAGATCTGCTATGATCAAGCTCACCTTCCAAATCATTGATTACACCACTGTTGGGGTTTAATATTCCAGGTATATTGTCAACATTGAGGCCAGCAACTGTCTTTTACAACGGAAAAAAACCAGTATGAGTTAGGTTTTGTGAGGAATGTCCAGCTACTAAATCATTTTCATACCAAAAAGCTACATGTACTCACATGACGTTTTAAATTATAACAGAAGTGGTGGAAATGATGATATATTTATGACCTAAATGGGATATATTAAAAATTCTATAAATGCACCCACACATCTACAATAACAAGTAATCCACGTATGGCTGAGTTATCAGAAGTGGACCTTAAGAACAATTATAGGTAACTGGTTTAAATTAAAAATTAAAACTTACCCCATTCTTTGTGGTTTTAGGGAGCCAATCATGGTTAATGTCGCTACTTTGGACACGAGTAGTGCTTTCAATCTCTTTCAAAGCAAACCCTAAATTCATATTCCTTTCTTTCTCTAATCGATACAGTATACCCCCAATCCCAGCATCATCCTCAGTCGCTGTTTCTCTGAGAGCACAGAATTGGTGGATCAAAAACTACCCATAATATCTACCAATTGATGAGAAAATTATAACTTGAGAATTTATGGGAATTTGGCATGGAAATGGCCATTAAAAGTCATGAATATCTGTTAGTTTTCTTTTAATTCTGGATAAGTGGTTTCCCAATTGACAAACTGAAAAGTGGATGAAGAAAAGAATACGGAAGGAAAAAACTAAAAAGAAGAAGAAAATAGAAAAGCATGAATATTTTGCAACGAGCAAACAAAGGGGAAACGAAAAAATTGAGAGCTTTCAACTTCATGTTGCACTCATGCTCATCTAAAAACATTTGACTCTCAATCCACAGAAATAACAATTGCAACTAAAAACAAGAATGGTTAACAAAAATTAGAAGCCTCACAGTGATATACTAGAGGACGAGCAAGAAACCTGAGAGCTTTGTCCTTTATTACACTCTAAAGCCTTATCTTGAATTTCTGCAGTACTGCATTCTTTATTATCCGTTAAAGAAGAATAGCAATCCACATCAGCATTATCATCAAAATCCCAACCCAACGCGAGCCAACCTCCTTCCTTCAAGATAGCGTCAACAAGATCCATTCTTCCAGCATCAATCAACTGTTTCTTGCTGGGAAACATCAGTGGATTTTCTGAATTCTTCATGAACTCCAAAATCTCAGTCTCCAATGCAATATCGCTCCCACAACTTTCCCAATCCCTTCTATTACACCTCCTTACAAACCCACCACCAGAACCCCACCAGCTTCTTTTCAGTTCAAGAAATCCACTCGTCTCCTTCACTGCAAGAAAGCGTAACTCTTGGTTGCTTACTTTTCCTTTTCTGAAAAGATTATGACTATTAGATGTAGCTTCAAGTTGCATGGAGGGAAGAAAGATCCGAGGGCTCAAATCTACAGAGCAGTTAGGTGCGTGAGTGATTGAGTGGAGCATGGTTCAGGCATTTCGACGAACAATTGGAGCGCGGTTAGATAAAAGAAAGAGAGACT
>Ga0325405_1004200_pt1 | contig 14752 bp, 13 predicted proteins | sample PopdelMetagenome_21_FD_205663 | JGI IMG/M metagenome (GOLD analysis project Ga0325405, IMG submission 205663) | Populus deltoides microbial communities from Bellville, Georgia, United States - Xylem-Control-R2 | ecosystem: Host-associated > Plants > Phyllosphere > Stem > Wood/Secondary xylem... | reverse complement strand
GTAGAGAAAAAAAAAAAGTATTTCACAATATAGTTTCTATTCACGGCCAGTATCCCTAGACCTGGCCTCATGCTGGTGGTCCGATTAAATCAATTATTAACTTTAATTAGTCGTCATCAATGGTTGCAGCCAAAAGCATGCAACTAGCATTAACAATCAATGATGGTTAATTTACAATATCAAGTAAAGTGGATTGATATGTATATTTCGCCCGATTGGATGTGATGGATCAAAATAGGGTTTTCCTTTATTATTATTATTATTATTATTATTATTATTATTATTATTATTATATACATGCCCATATGTACTTGACGCAAAGAAATATGATTTTTTATTTTTTAAAAATATATTTAATAATTTTAATAATTATATAATTAGTGTATGTTTGATATTTTTTAAAGTGCATTAGTTTATATTTTATTTAAAAAACATTAAATTAAAAATTTTCAAGTGTTTTTTTTTTAATTTTGACATGTTAATGTAAAATATATATATATATAAATAAATATTATTTTAATATATTTTTAATTAAAAAATACTTTTAAAAAATATTATACACATGTAGATATGACAAAGTAAGGATGAGAAGTGTAATTTTCTTTTCATGAATCTACTAATTTCCTTCACTTGTTTAGCAATTAAAGATATTTTCAAATTAGTTTGTACATCAATAGTTTTTGTACTTTATCTTCATTTATATTTAAAATAAATTTACATGTATATTTATTTTATAGTAGGTTTGATATCGTGAAACATTATATTTTTAAAAAATATTTTTTAATTAAAATATATCAAAATAAATTTTTTATATTTTTTACTTTTAATTTAAAAACTTCAAAATTATAAAAAATATATATATAAAAAAATATTAATTTAATATTTTTTTCAAATAAATAATAATATAAAACATAAACTAAAATGTGAAAACAAGTCACTCAATTGATAGAGACATGAGATAAGGTACGCGCATCACAAAAATAAAATATTTTATATTCATCGAATAAATTTAATCAAGGTGATTTTTAGACACCTTTATCTCCGTGCTGACCTCATCCTCGCATGAATATTATTCAGCCAGGCTCTTTAGCAATAAAATATTAAACAAAGCAGCGCGTGAAAACACAATCAAGCATCGAGCTTTGGGAAAAACAATTGCGACTGCGACAAAAACAAAGAGCTTTGGTACCTTTCTGTCACTAGCATGGTAGCATTATGACGCGCACAGCGATAGCACCACACGAAACTTTCACGTAGAGCCAAAAGTACCGACGCTCCGAACCAAGCGCGTTACCGCGTGAACTATATGACGCAAAGTACGCGACATCTGGCATTTAGAACCAGTAGTTTACCCACTGAAGTGTGCCCCTACTCGTCTAGACACATGTCCACTCCGTGTTTGTTTCCCTGTTTCCTTAATGGCGTCTCCAAGAGTCATTGTACTTTGCATGGTCCCTCGAATTTCATATTTATTTAAATCAATCCTTATATTTATTTCTAGCCAGATTAATTTTTTTAGCTAGCTAAAAAAGATGAGTTGGGTCCAATTACATGGCTATTTACTTCAATGATTTCGTAAATGCAAGGATATATATTTTTTATTTCATAAAATAATCCAATCAATTGCTTCGAAACAGGGGACAAAGCTAGAATTTGTAGCTATTAAAATAAAAAATACCCTTTGCATGTTTCTTTTGTCTCTTAAAAGGCTAGCATGCCATGAAAACACGAATAAAAAATCAAAATAAATATATATTAATTGTATATCTTAATATCATGGTATGCATTTTTTCCCTTCAGTACATATACTTGTTTCATATTTTAAATACATTGAATTATTCTATTTAACTTTGTCCCGGATTGAATATGAAAAATATTCAACTTTTAATACCTAGGATTTCTAACTCAATTCATAAAAAAATAACTCGAAAGAAATTAAACCTAAATCTAATCCCAACCATAATATTGGTGTTTGAAGTCTATTTATTTTTGCGTTTCAAAATAGTTTTTTTAAAATTTAATTTTTTTTCTTCAAATTTTTTTTACTGTGTTTTCATATTGTTTTAATATGCTGATATAAAAAATAATTTTTTATAAAATATTATTTTAAAATATTTTCAAGCAAAAAACTACTAAAAAAACAAGTACCATAATAACAAACATCAAGTTAAATGTCCTCGGTTTGACTTGGCTTGGCTGCATCAATATATTCAATTAATGCTAAAGTGGTCCCAGATTGATGAAAAATAAAGTATAACTGTTGATTTTTCTAAAATGTAATTATCAGGGGACCTCTATGATTTAAATCAGCTTTTGAAAAGCGTGACCATGAAAGTTAAAACCGCATTAAATAAATCATATCCCGCGATATGATAAGATATTTTGATAAAATTTCCACGATAATGAAAAAAAGCGAAGGAGACGTAACGGTACTGACAAAATGATCATAAAGGTAAGATATTTTACAGTAGACCCGTGACTAGAGTGAGGAAGGGGTCTTACAAATAAAGTGCTTGAGGTTTTGCTTTGTCGGGGCAAAATTGGGAATGAAAAGGACAGTTGAGGTATTTTATTGATCGGGAGAGATTTGGATTGGTAGATTACTCGCCTTTGGTAGTTTCTTGACATCGTTATCGTGCGTGGCTCCAGGTAGATCAAAAGAGGTTGTTTTAAATAAAAAATAAAAAAAATCTCACAATTCATCTATCAGGTTAATGTCGTGGGTTGGCAAGTTATGCCGTCGTGGAGGGTATTATTGTTTAATAAAGTACTAATTATTTTTTAAAATATTTTTTTTTATTTTTAAAATTTATTTTTAATATTAGTATATTAAAATAATATAAAAATATTAAAAAATAATAATAAAAAAAAGTTAAAAATCACTTATTCGACCCAAGTAGTCCGAGTTTAATAATTATTGTTCTTGGTACAACGGAGAGCCACCAGTTTTTTTTCCTTATTTTGTTTATTTATCTATTAATATGATTTTTTTATTTTAGATTAACATAGGTGTTCGGACAAGTTTGCACGCACCTTGAATAATCTCAGGGACCATGAAGTTAATAATCATGTAAATCTCCGGTACTCATGAGGTTTGTGAAATTTAAATCGGTGACTTCTGGAAAATAAATTCAGAACCTAATGAGTTGAGTTATACCTCTCAATATTAATCTGGTTTTATCTTTGTTACATTGAATGTGACAGTTTTTAATGATTTTTTTTATACATGGAAATTACAATTTTTAACGAAATTGGACCTCAAATTCTTCTTTTTCAATAACATTGTTGAGAGTTCAAATTCAATTTGAACTCGTTTATTATTACCTTTAGGTACCGTTTGGGAACGCGGTTGCGGCTGCGTTCCCAAAAAATTTGAATTTTTTTTTTGCTAAAATTTAATATGATTTGTACGTTTTGGATCGTTTTGATGTGCTGATGTCAAAAATGATTTTTAAAAAATGAAAAAATATCATTGACATGTATTTTAGCACGAAAAATTATTTAAAAAGCACCCGCAATCACACTGTCACACACGCTCTTCGTAACAATACTTTGAAAGTGTGATCTCGTAATCATAATCACCATATATAAAAGATTTATAATAAAATATTCATACATACCACATTGACGAAATAGCTTAGGAGGGATGCACCTTAAAGATGGCTGGAAAAATATTTTTAAAAATCAACCTGTCGCCATCGGCAGCAAAGACTATTTTTTATATATAAAAGATCAAACATATAGAACAAATCGTGGAATCTTCAAGAATTGATTAAATCGCGATAAATTGAAAAAAGCGAATGCGCCGTACCATCGAATGGGTGGGGGCCCGACTGGACGTATGTGGCGAATATTCACTAGATTTGAATTTGTGGTTTCGAATCCGCGCCACCACTCAACACTACTTATCAGGATACGCAGACAAGAAAGCTATATAAGCTATAGAACCTATCAGATAAATAACTCGACTTATCACTGATAGGTCAGTAGATATAGAAAGAAAGACTCCTGTACAACGCATCGAAGATAGCGAGACCAAGTCTCTTTTATCCTCTCTCTCTCCCCCTCCCTCCCTCAAGAAACGCAGCCTTGAAACCCTAGAAGTTGCCTCGATTTCCGTTCTCTGCATAGGTTCAATTAAGCTCCGAGTCGCCTAATCTTGCTTAATTAAGCGTAGATTTGGTAGTAGTTAGCGTGTATGCAGAGCTAATTTGATTGATTGATCGAAAGAAAATGTCGTCTTTGAGTAGAGAATTGGTGTTTCTCATACTTCAGTTTCTTGAAGAAGAGAAATTCAAGGAGTCTGTCCACAAGTAAGCCCCTGTCTCTCTTTCTGTATGTATTTTTGTACGTATCGGTGTATTTTTGTGCGTATACTTGGACGTGCTTGTGTTTGTGTGTGGAAGTAGTGGATTTTCGTGCGTTATGGCAAGTAAGCCTTGGTTTCTGTATCCTTATGTGTACTTTGTAGGTAATTGTGTATTTTGTTTTGTATTTTTTGGTCTTTTTTTTTGTATGTTATGTCTGTGTCGATTTTGAGCTGTACTGTGCTGGATGGATTTGTGATTGTTAAGTTATAGATCGAGTGATAAGTGCTTTTTGTTAAGGTTAGTTAGGTGGTGGTGGTGGTGGTTTTTTTGGCTGTTCATGGAAGTTGAAAATTTATAATTGTTGAATTTCATTTTTAAAAGACTTGAACAAGGCAGTTGGATTAGATGTAGTTGAGTGGTGTGAGTTTCTGTATCATTGAGCTTTGAGTGATGAAAAGAGTTGGAATTTTGCTGGTCTGAGAGTAGGGTTTTTATTTATTTACTTTTTGTTGGGATTGGGATAATTTAAAGTGTAAAAGTTGAAATATTTGTGTTTCAGATTGTAGTTTGGTTCTTAATATTTGCGAGTTAATTGATTGGGAAATTTTGAATTAATGCAAATGCTGTGTAATTTAGGCTCGAGAAGGAATCGGGGTTTTACTTCAACATGAAGTATTTCGAGGAGAAAGTGCTGGCTGGAGAATGGGATGAAGTTGAAAAGTACTTAGCGGGTTTTACCAAAGTTGATGATAACAGATACTCAATGAAGATATTTTTTGAAATCAGGAAACAGAAGTATCTTGAAGCGCTTGATAGGTAAATTGCGTCTTAAATTACAGGCAAACTTTCTGACTCTAATTTGAAAGAGTTATATTCACTGTTTTTGTTCGATTCCTACTTACAGGCAAGACAAGGCGAAAGGTGTTGAAATTTTAGTGAGTGATTTGAAGGTATTCTCGACCTTTAATGAGGAACTGTACAAAGAAATCACTCAGCTTTTAACTCTTAACAATTTCAGGTATTTTTCTCTCTCATTAAGTTATTTTGGTTATCTAGCCAGGTTTGATATTATAATTTAATTTCCTTTTTGATCGGTTTTGTTGCTTAATGTTGGAAAAATCTAGGATTTGAATATTGAAATTCATCAACTGGTTGGCAAAATGGTAATGATAGCTTAGCTGGGCTTAATTCCTGTTCATTTTCAACTATTGTTTATTGTCTTTTTTCTTCCCCACATTTTCTTTCTTCTAAAATTAGTGAAGACGTGTGGTACTTGTAGGGGCTGTGTTCACGGAGTTGTTTTCTTACATGAATCATGGAACCACAGAAAACTCTAATTTGTTAATTAATACAGGGAAAATGAGCAACTATCCAAGTATGGCGACACTAAAACAGCTCGTAGCATTATGTTGGTAGAGTTAAAAAAGCTTATTGAAGCAAATCCTCTCTTTCGTGATAAGCTTGCGTTTCCTACCTTGAAGTCATCTCGATTGAGGACCCTAATCAATCAGAGGTAAAGTTGTTATAGCATTGGATGAATCATGAACCATATGTGATATTAGAGCATTTGGTTTATCATGAACTGCTGATTTATGCTATACTTGGTTTGTTATGTTTGGATGTGATACTGCATTTTTCACATTCTTTTGCGTGGAAGATGTGCTTTTCTTTATCATAGAACATAGTTTATTAAATTAGTATAGCCAGAGTCCACATTTTTTGCACTGATATGCTATCAACTCGGGATTGTGAAGTTTTCAGTTGAAATACTTGATGTTTGACCATGTTGCATACAGTAATGTATGATTTCCTTCAAAACCAAAGGGGATTGCTGTTGTTTTTCTATATTGTTCTTGTTTGACTGCTTCTACGATTTCCATTATTTGCGCCATATCAATGTTTGACGTTGTATGTGACTACTTGGTCATTGCAGTTTGAACTGGCAGCACCAGTTATGCAAGAATCCAAGGCCGAACCCAGACATTAAGACTTTATTCACAGACCACACATGTTCACCTATGAATGGTCCTCTTGCTGCTGCACCTGTCAATCTTCCAGTTGCTGCTGCTGCTGCAAAGCCTGCTGCATATACTCCTCTTGGGGCTCATGGTGTATGATATCTTGAACTTTTTAATTTTCTAACCCAGAACAAGCTTTAGATTGTGAGGTGTTGATCACTGAACACTTTTTTTTTTTTGTATTAGCCCTTTCCAGCTACTGGTGCAGCAGCTAATACTAGTGCTTTAGCCAGTTGGATGGCAAATACTTCCGCTTCTTCATCTGTCCAAGCAGCTGTTGTTACTGCATCGTCAATTCCTATTCCACAAAATCAAGGTTTGCAATTTCATTGAGTTGGAGGTTGCTTTCTAGCAAATACATGTTACTGTAAAGAGAGTGAAAACTGATAAGCTGAGGAACTTAAAAAAGAAGAAGAAGAAGAAGGAGGAGAAGAGAGGGATAGAAATATGCTGAAACAACATCAAAATCTCTCTGATTTCGATATTGACACATGCTTACTGAGTACACATCTTTGGAGCCAAAATGGCCCTGTACTCTGGATTCTTATTAATTTCTTGTATTTTGCTGGAGAAAGAAGGATAGATTGGGATGGGTTTCATGAATTTCTTTTATTTCTTCTGTTTTGAATGCCTGTTTGATTCCATCTCCTTTTAGTTAACCAGAGAATGTAAATTGGGAAATATGGTTGTATGGGAATTGGGAAATAACGGTTAAGAAGTTGACTCTTGGTTAACATGCTTGATTGTCTCTCAGTTCCAGTCTTGAAACGTCCAAGAACACCACCAACAGCCCTGGGCATCGTTGATTATCAGAATCCTGATCATGAACTAATTAAACGTCTCCGGCCTTCCCAATCTGTTGAAGAGGTATTTTGAGCTGATTTTGCTCCAAATATGCAACAATTCACGATGTTGTTTTGTCATTATGCTTACTGTTCTTAACTTAGCGTTTGTTGTTTCATTCCTATTGTTGGATGACCTCACCTTTTTAGGTCACATATCCAGCATCTAGACAACAGGCATCTTGGTCTCTGGAATACCTGCCAAGGACAGTAGCTTTTTCCTTGCATCCAGGGTCAGCTGTCATGAGCATGGATTTTCACCCTTCTCACCACACATTGCTTCTTGGTATTTCTATGTGTATTGGTGATTTATGTCAAATGATCATATGGGAATACATTACTGCGTTCCTGTCCCCCTCGTTAACTTATTGTGTCATTTGAACAGTTGGTTCTGTTAATGGTGAAATTACACTTTGGGAACTCATCTCGCGGGAGAGGTTGTTTTCGAAACCCTTCAAGATTTGGGACATGTCAGCTTGTTCATTGCAATTTCAGGTCCTCTCTGATATCCTTTTGTACTGTACTTGTACTGGTATTTTTTCTTCACATTATTGCTGCATTTTTGCGTTTCATGGGATATCTTTGTTGTGACTTGTGACATGGGAATTTGAAGCAACTAATTTGTGGATCTGATATGTAATATCTTGCAGGCCTCTGGTTTCAAGGATGCCTCAATTTCTGTTACCCGTGTTGCATGGAGTCCTGATGGAAATTTTGTGGGTATGTGACACTTGTTAGATAAAACTTTTAAGGTGTGCTGTTAGCATCTTAATGTTTTTGCTGTTACAGGGGCTGCATTTAATAAACACTTGATTCACTTGTATGCTTATAATGGACCAAATGATCTGCGCCAGCATTTAGAGGTTAGTCAGTCTCTTGTTGATTGTGCCTGTTGGACTAAATCTGTAACTATACTATTGACTTGCCTTTGTCATTGCAGATTGATGCCCATGTTGGTGGTGTGAATGATTTGGCTTTTGCTCATCCAAACAAACAACTATGTGTGGTCACCTGTGGAGATGACAAGCTAATAAAGGCAATATATATAATGTGTCATAAGAGTTTTTAATTAAATTTGGGTTCCAACATTATCTAATGAAAGTAGTGAAACAGGTGTGGGATTTAACAGGACGGAAGCTGTTTAATTTTGAAGGTCATGAGGCACCGGTTTATAACATTTGTCCACACCACAAAGAGAACATCCAGGTATCTCAAATGGAAGCAGAGGGCTCAACTGTTTTTCTTTTGACTTTCCTCTTCTCATTGCTGCCTGGGAATCAAATAAAGCTATCTTTTTTTTTCTTTTTTTTTTTTGTAATTGATGACTTGGTTCCCTGGAACGATGGTTGTGTTATCAGCATGCACACAAACCACTTTCAGAATCCTTTTTTCCATGTGGATGCCAGCCTATCATCAACTCATCTGTATTGATTGATAAACTGGCTATTATTGTTTGGAATGGGATTCAAGTGCTGTGGTGTCAGTTATATTGCTTTTACCAAATTAATATTTCTAGTGAAGTGTTGTTTCTCTGGCACTAACTTTTATAGTTGCATACTTGCAGTTCATATTCTCTACTGCTATTGATGGGAAAATAAAGGCCTGGCTATATGACAATATGGGATCTAGAGTTGACTACGATGCTCCTGGCCGGTGGTGTACTACGATGCTTTACAGCACTGATGGCAGTAGGTAAGATAATTTTATTGTAAATTTGATTGCTGTTTTTCTCCAATTCCATTTTCTACATGTTTGTAAGGTCTGATGAAATTTTCCATGTTGAGCATTGTTCTTTGATCTTCTTTGTGTTTTTTTTTATCAATTATTTATCAAGTTGCTTCCTTTTTCCAGGCTGTTCTCTTGTGGAACAAGTAAAGATGGAAAATCTTATCTGGTCGAATGGAATGAAAGTGAAGGATCGATAAAGAGGAGTTTTGTTGGGTTCAGAGAGAAATCAGCAGGTGTTGTGCGGTTTGACACTACCCAAAACCACTTTTTGGCTGCTGGTGATGATGGTCAGATAAAGTTTTGGGATATGGAGAATACCAATGTCCTCACAAGCACAGATGCAGATGGGGGGTTGCAGGTTATTTTTGTCTTTGGCTTTTTTTTTTTTGTGGAACACCTCTGCTTTTTTTTGTTACTTAATCATGTTAATTGCAACAGACTCTTCCTCGCCTGAGATTCAACAAGGAAGGGAATCTACTCGCTGTTTCCACAGCAGACAATGGATTCAAGATACTTGCAAATGCTGCTGGTCTCAGATCATTGAGAGCAGTTGAAACTCAATCTTTTGAAGCATTGAGATCACCTATGGAATCTGCTGCTATCAAGGTTACATTGATTTCTTTTAGCAAACTTGTTTCTTTGAAAGCATTTATGTTCTAAGATCTGTCGGAACTTGTTTTTGTTCGTCGGTCAGGTTTCTGGTGCTTCTAGCATCGCAAATGCCAGTCCAGTGAATTGTAAAGTGGAAAGGAACTCTCCCGTCAGGCCTTCTCCAATTCTTGTATGTGAACTTTATGTTCTTAACTCTAGTTTTGATTTATCTATGGTTTCTTCAAAATGTGGCATTCTACTTTCAGGTTTGGAGAAGTATTTGAGTTTATTGTTTGCTTGGCCCAAGTTTAATGCATTACCCAGATGCAGTATTAGCTGTGGTTTTAGTTGTTAGCTATTACATGGTAGTGAAGAGGGGGCCATCTATTTATTTCTTTATAACGTGCTCTGTCTGAGTCACCATGTACCCCTGCATGCTGGACATGATGTTTGCTTAATTTTTTCTTTGCTTGGTGAACAAAGTCACCCGTGAAGAAAATTGGCCCTGGTTTTAAGGCTTTGCCCTGTGTATGATCTTTTTTTCTCCCATGGATATTATTTTTTTTAATTTCTAACATAATTGTGCTGCACAAATGATTGAGACTAATTTTTTTTTTTTTGAATTGTTTAAGAATGGGGTTGATCCTTTGAATAGAAGCATGGAAAAACCAAGAACTGTGGATGATGTAATTGATAAAACAAAACCATGGCAATTGGCTGAAATTGTAGATCCCAGCGAGTGTAGATTAGTTACCTTGCCCGAGAGCGCAGATACCTCCAGCAAGGTGCTTTAAGTTTCTTCTAATGTTTATGTTGTTTTGCATGATTTTTCTAGTTTAATAAAGTGTCAACCTTCTCATTTTTCTATCCAGGTTGTTCGGCTTCTATATACAAATTCTGGTGTTGGCATGTTGGCTCTTGGAGCAAATGGTATTCAGAAGCTTTGGAAGTGGCCACGCAATGAACAAAATCCAAGTGGAAAGGTAATATGTGGTTAAAATATATAGATATCAATATGTTTAGTTTTTTCTGTCAATGAATGGATTTCTGAAGCAGGTTGGTGTTTAAAAAGGCCACCGCCAGTGTTGTTCCACAGCATTGGCAACCAAACAGTGGTCTTCTTATGACTAATGATGTCTCAGGTGTCAACCTTGAAGAAGCAGTCCCATGCATAGCTCTCTCAAAGAATGACTCATATGTAATGTCAGCCACTGGTGGGAAGGTTTCACTGTTTAACATGATGACATTCAAGGTCTGTCTGCACATGCATGTTTTGCAAATATAGATAGCTTTGTAATTTTTAGTGTCTCAATGAATTGGTTAATCTGCAGGTGATGACAACTTTCATGTCCCCTCCCCCTGCTTCAACCTTTCTAGCATTCCATCCCCAGGATAACAATATCATAGCCATTGGAATGGAGGATTCTACTATCCACATATACAATGTTAGAGTGGATGAGGTGATTACTTGCTAAAAATCTGACTGCTGATTTTGTCCTTGAAAGACCATTCCACTCTCTTAACCACATCTAATGTTCCTGATTTGTTTTTCCAGGTGAAATCAAAATTAAAGGGTCACCAGAAGCGAGTAACTGGTTTAGCCTTTTCCACCAATCTTAATATCTTGGTATCATCAGGTGCTGATGCACAGGTAAATAGGGGCAATGCTGTTCGTCTTTTTTTAATCTATCATAGTGAAGCAGTTGACCATGCCCGAGAGTTTACATTTTGGGTTTTAAATTTTTTAGCTGCTCGCACACTTGTGTCCATGGAGATGCTGATTTGATCTATTTACCACTGTTTGCCTAAACATCCCATTTATGTGCTCCAATAGGATTGGATTACTGTCACCATAAAGAAGGAAACAAAGATAAAGCATGGATAATATGCCTTTCCTTTTATAGGTTTAACTTAGGACTCATTTTTGTGTTTGTGTAAGAATCAGGTAGTGTTGATGTCAAATGCAATTCATATCTCATTGATATCATGGATAAAGGAGGTTTAGGGGTAGAACATAAAGGAGGTTTAGGGGTAGAACATGGCCATTTTCCAGGCACCGTGGAAGTTGATTTCTGAGTATTTATTTAAAAGTTTATGATTTTTGGATATTAACAATCAACACCCAATTGCTGTTCAAGCATGTCTTGGCAGATAAATTTCTTTGCTTGTCCTATCTGTACTTACTAAAGATGTCATGCTATTAAAACCCTTATATCTGAAGACCATGTGACCATTCATGTGTAAAATTGCTTTTGCAACTCATTCCAATCTCTGTAATAAATACTTTTTGCAGCTTTGCATCTGGAGCATTGATACATGGGAGAAGAGAAAATCAGTTGCTATTCAAATTCCTGCAGGAAAGTCACCTACTGGTGACACCCGTGTACAGTTCCACTCTGATCAGACTCGCTTGCTTGTGATTCATGAGACTCAGTTGGCAATATATGATGCCTCCAAGATGGAGCGTATGCGTCAGGTACAAGTTTTGATATAATTTTTTTAATTTTTGTTCGCTTTAAGCTGATTCAGTTATTCTTTTGATTTTCCTTTGCAGTGGGTACCGCAAGATGCTGTTTCTGCACCCATATCTTATGCAGCATACTCTTGCAACAGTCAATTGATTTATGCTACATTCTGTGATGGTAACATTGGAGTGTTTGATGCTGATAGCCTGAGGCTTAGATGCCGAATTGCCCCCTCAGTATACAACGGGTATGTGTTTTTTACCATGCCTTGTACTTGAGTGCTTCATCTGTCTCAATTAGTAGTGTTCCGTGCCCCATAGTCTCTTTGATTCACCTAAATCCTGCATGAAACTGCATATCAAACTCTCAACAAATATCTGTTTACTCTTCATTTTCCTTTCTGCTCAAGCAATCTGAAGTTAGAATTTAATGTCTTCTTGATATCCATGCTTGCCCATGATTTTTTTTTTTAATGCAGGAGCCAAACTGTGTACCCACTAGTTGTTGCTACGCATCCACTCGACCCAAACCAGTTAGCCTTGGGGTTGACAGATGGATCTGTTAAGGTGATAGAACCCGCAGAATCGGAAGGGAAGTGGGGAACAAGTCCGCCTGTAGATAATGGGGTGCTAAATGGTAGGACGACATCATCATCTACTACAAGCAACCACACGCCAGATCAGTTGCAAAGATAAGAATCCTTGAATTGTGCATTGTATTTGCATATGGGCATCTGTAATTCATCAACATAGAATTTAGGTCCTTAGTCCCTCTCCCTCATATGTCCCTTATCAAAGGTTAGATACACAACATTCTTGTATACTTGTCTAGTTAGCTCTAGTTACTTGATTTTCTCCCCTTTTTTTTCTCATTTTCCCCTACGTATTTGCCCATCTAAACAGGTCTTGTATCCATAATTTCTGTCTTTTTCTCTCTTAATAAACTCATTTGTGATTGTGAACACGGTTGCTGCGCATACTCATGGGAGTGGACGGGGGAAGGAAATCTAGAAGTTCAAAACTAGAGTGGCAGGGTTAAAGCTTCAGCATGACTGGTTTTTGTTTCATTTTCTTATGTCTGTAAGAATTCATTACAGTGATACGAACAGGTAAATTCCTGACAGGTTATGGGTCAAAATTGGCGAGTGCTCTAAATTTCAAGCATCGAGAATCTCCTGTCGTTTCATCAACTGATAATTTTTCTTCATAATTCAGCCCCGTTTAGCTTTGTGGCCATACTTTGTTTTTAAAAAAAATTGAATTTTTTTCAAGAAGCAATCTTTACTGGAATCCGGTTTCACGGTCTTCAAGCTGAAACCCTGAGAGTTCTTTTACTCACTTTCCAAGAAAATAAAAGGAAAATGTTGCTGTAGTTGTGAAATGAAATAGAAGACGGCGTAACATCCACATATAGATCAAACCCGTCAACATATTTCTGGAAGGATAAATTGACCAATATACCCCGCAAGTTTAATCGGTTTAAATCCAAGTATTTTCCATTTTATCCTTGCACGTGATGTTCTTAAACAAAATGATGAAAATATCCTCCTTGAAAAAAAAAAAAAAAAAAAACAGTAAAATATCGGAAACTTAATCTAAAAGAAAAAGAAATATTGCGAGGTTGTAAAACCTGGCCTATAGCTATAGCTTGGATGGGTTGATTTGGGTAACTTGGGTTAATTAAAATGATAAGGGTATCATTATTTTTAAAGTAAAGCCCGGTTTTATTTGTAGATCAGGATATGGATTTATATATTAGGTTATCTAGATTTGAAGTCAAGTTTCATTTAATTTTTAATTTAAATCTTAACAAGATTTTAGGTCACTTAGATACTTGATTTAGTCCGGGTTTAATAATATATTGAGCTAATATCAATTTTTTCTTTAAAAAAAATAATATAACTACAAGGGGTTGATTTTGTTTATTTAAGTTTGGATCTGACTCTTTATGGGCCAAATTGTTTATGGGCCCTATTCATTTAGTCCTCTCTGGCCTCATTCAAAACGCACCACCTCAATCTTCTTCTTTCAACTCTCCCCTTCTTCTATTAGGGTTTCTCTCTCTATCACTGGAAAAAATAATGAAATCCAAATAGCGAATCGAACAGATCCTAAAAGGGACTAACCCACAGAACCTAGTGGAGAAGATCCTACTGTCCAAAATCTATCAACACACGTACTGGAAAGAACAATGTTTCGGATTAACAGCTGAGACATTAGTCGATGGAGCTCGATCACTTAGGCGGTAATTATGGAGGAAATCGAAAACCGACGCCGTTTATGTGCTTGGTTACGAAGGTGCTGCAAATTCAGCCCGAGAAAGATATCGTTGTTGAATTTATAAAGTATGAAGATTATAAGTAACTAAAATTTATTAATTTTCTTTTTTATATCATTACTCTCTAACTTACTTTTAATTACGTTGGAGTTTATTTCTATATTGATTCTACTTGTGATTATCAGTCTCTATTTAGTGTTAATTGCCTTTTTATTTGGATTAATTACTAGTTTACTGCTTTTTGGGGATATTACTCAATTTGGGGTAGTTAATAGTAAATATAACTAGGGTTTTAACACATTTTGCTGTGGGGTTGATTTTTTTTTGGGGGGGATTGGATCTAATGCCTGGTTGCTGATATCTGATTGCTCTGGATTTATTGAAAGTGTGTGATTTTTATTGTTTTTTCTTAACAAATTTTGCTTATTGTTATTGAATAAAATTATTTTTGGGGATAATCACTCAATTTGGGGTAGTTAATAGTAAGAATAACTTGGGTTTAACAAGTTTTTTTTTTTTTT
>Ga0325405_1004198_pt1 | contig 14753 bp, 4 predicted proteins | sample PopdelMetagenome_21_FD_205663 | JGI IMG/M metagenome (GOLD analysis project Ga0325405, IMG submission 205663) | Populus deltoides microbial communities from Bellville, Georgia, United States - Xylem-Control-R2 | ecosystem: Host-associated > Plants > Phyllosphere > Stem > Wood/Secondary xylem... | reverse complement strand
CGGTGGGATTTGATCCGAGCATCTGGCAGACATCTCCGAGCCTTCCTTTGTGTTATATATGTGATTAGCCATCCATTACTGGTGTTAGGTAACTAAGTGAGCTTTGGTGCACGAGGCGTAGTCTAAAAAGTTTGTGTTATAATTCAAGTCTTGGATTTTTCTTTGTTTTTTTAAAAACTCTTGTGTCACTTTAGCATTAATTATTTATGTTGGAAAAAACTTAGCCCATCCTGCGGCGAAGGCTGCCTGTTTAGTTTTCAACTATAGAAGGATACATGGCAATTAATTAACGGATTAATTTTATTGACTACTAATCAACTAAGACCATATGCATGATAATGCATAATATATAGAGAATTATTCACTGGAAAAAGAAGATGAAGATAATCAAAGGAAAATTTATGTTTAGCTGGTTTTGCTGCGCTTCAATTGGAAGTAAAAAAGTGTTACTCGGAGTTGCTGAGTGTGTGCATATACAACGTCAATTTGGTTTCTGAAGGTAAATGATACAGCAGAATTACTGGTGGTGGTACTGCTAGGAAAACCTACGCAATTCACATCACATGGTGTCTATACAGATGATGGTGCATGCCTTTGAATTGAACCCTCCTAGATAAGCCATGCTCACGAAAACTATGTCCTGTCTTGTTACGGTTTCACCTGCGCATGCACTGTTTCCAATCCTCATCCACTTTTAGACGGACGCAAAAGAAAAGGACGAGGCCCTGGATTGAACTTCCTGTGCTTATATATGGACACAAATCACATGAATCACGGAATTTGGTTCTTAGATATATGCCAAGACACATGTCCCCTTATGCAACCTTCAGGCAGGCAGTAGGCATTGCCCCCACCTAACAAGTAAAAGTAACATTGCACATACGTCGTCTGCAATTTTTTTGGTCCATCACTGATCTGATTTGACTAGAGAAGAAAAATCCAGAATCTGGGTTTCTGGTTTGTCCAACAAGAGAAAAGATTATAATCTGATAATCATTCATGGATTCGGATTAATTGAATCAGGGATGAAATCTTAGGATATCATCTCAAGCCGCAAAGGTTTTTTTTAGGTGGGATATGACAGAAATGCACTAATTAACTGGCCGGAGACGAAACTATAGTATGTGTAAAGTTGACCTAGCACGAGCGATCAATTCACAGCCATTCGCAGAGGCCTCAGTGCTGCAGGTCTTTATATATGCAGTAGGGCCTCTCAAGGATTGTGCAATCTAGCATGATGTAATCTAGTACCACTTTATGTTATAAAATAGCTTGAATACAGAGAACTTTATTCTACTTTACTCTGAAATGACAAGATGTTTTGTTGTAACTTATCTAAATAAATATATATTTTTATTTTTTTTTATGAGGGTAGCCCTTAAATTTTACAGTAATACGAAAAAATATTTTTTTTTTATAAACATCAATTTAATATTAACAAAAATTAATTAGAAAACAATGGTCACTTATTTTTAATATTCTAACTAATAGTTCAAAAGTTGACTTCGTAAACTACATTTATAAACAAACGACACATTCAATGAATACAAATGCTTTCTGCTCTCCAACTTTTTTCTATTAAAACACTGTTGTGGGTCAGTTATTGCCCTCTGGAATTGGAAGGGACGGGCTAATCTTTTCAGCAGTCAATGGCTTTATGGGTGGCGCTAGTGTGAGGAAAATGAGAGATCAACAGAAAACAGAGGGAGAGATGGGTGAGGGTTTGCTCTATGGGTGTTAGTACTGGGTTTATGACAAAGGACATGGTTGTGTGGTGGCAGTTTAGTGGTGGCTGGTGCTATGTGGTGGTGTTGGTGTGAGGGAAGGGGGAGATCGACACTGGATACAGGGGTGAGGAATTTGGTTTATGCGTGTTTCTTGTTTATGGTAGAAAAGATGGTTATGTAGTTGCACTTCAGTGATGGTTGGGTATTGGTGTGGCATTAGGGAGGCTGCTGGATTCAAAAGGCGGTCCGTGGTCGTGTTGGTGGAAGAAAAAGTTGTGATTTAGGAGAGAGAGAGAGACTGTAATAGGAGAAAATTTTAGGTCATACTGTTATGATCCACCTCACCTTGTGGTTTCTTGTCTCCTTTTTTTTTTTTTTTGAATGGAGATGAATTTTCGAGTTAGTTTATGTATATATTAATTAATAATTATATAAATTTTTAATAATTTCAAAATTTATAAAATTTAAACTGATAATAAATAAACTTAAAACTTGACTTGTTGCATCTATTTTCAAAAGCATGAGAGAGAGATATACACACACGAGAGATTTGTAATTTGTGATTTGTGTAGAAATAATCCGAATCTTTTTTTATAGAATTTTGATTATAAATCATTATTGCTTGTTGTCACTGAATCAATGATAAATTATTCATCCAAATATGTTAGTTGTTGGGTCTCGGTAATTGCTCATTAGAGGTTTTTCTGTTTTTTAGAAGCATGCCATTTAAAATTAATTTACATTGTTGAAATGGTTTGGTACATGGTGGAGAAGAAGAAAATAAATAAGATCTTAATTAAATTTATTATTTTTTCTATTATTGATTTTAATAAAATACACATACGTATATATATTATATATATATATATATGATAAACTTGTAATATTTCAAATTCTTTTATTGAATAAGTTCACCACTGGATATATAAAGTGAAATTAACTATATAAATACTAGCGTGTAGAGTTTAATTTTTTAAAATACAAAGGGAATGTGATGCCACATGGGTTCATGTTTATCAAGGTTTTTAAAATATTTTAAATAAAATCAAATAGGTTAAAAAAAAAATTTTTAAATTAAAATATCATCAACCTTGATTTTCAAGTCATCACTGTAGTTATAGTTAGAATTGTGTTCATCAATGTGTTATGCTCATTGTTTGCCTTCAACTTTTTCAAAAACAAATTTGCCGTCAACAACGTGTTATGCACTCCATTACTAATTATCCCATCTCGTGAATACACGGTCATCAAATACACGTGAATCCCAAGTTTTGATAGGTTAGTTCAGATTTTTTTTTCTTCATTAGTTTTTTTCTTCCTATTGGTTTTTTTTTGTCCACAGTGAAAAAGTTTATGCCTTTAGTTTATTTTTTTTTGTCTATAGTTTTCTAATATTAAATTTTTTCTATTTAATTATCAGACTTTCATGACACGGATCCCAAGTTTGACGGGTTCACCCTGTTGATTCAGATTTATTTTCTTTTTCTTCATTAGTTTTTTTTCCTTCTTATAGGTTTTTTTTCTCTTTGCTTTTTCCTTTTTAATTAATCTTTTTTTTAATTTAGTTCATTAATATTAAATCTATTTTCTATTTATTTATCACATTTTTATAAAACGAATCATAGGTTTGATGGGTTAACCTAATTGATTCATATTTTTTTCTTTTTTCTCATTAGTTTTTTTCTTATGATTTCATATTTTAATATTATATGTAGTCCACAGTGAAAAGACTGATGCCTTTAATTTTTTTTTTCGTTTTATGCCTTTCATGGTGGACTGCACAGTGCAGTCCACGTTGAAAGGCTGATGCCTTTTTTTAATTAATTTTTTTATTTAATTTGTTGATATTAAATTTTTTTATTTAGTTATCATACTTTCATGATATGGATCTTAGGTTTGATGGGCAGTTAATTTAGATTTTCTTTTCTTTTTCTTCATTAGTTTTCTTCTTCTTATAAGTTTTTTTTCTTTTTAATTAATATTTTTTTATTTAATTTAGTTCATTAATATTAAATTTTTTTTATATTTAGTTATCGGCTATGCCTTTAGTTTTTTTTATGCCTTTGACTGTGGACTGCACTGTGCAGTCCACAGTGAAAAGGTTGATACTTTCTGTTTGTTTTTAATTTTTTTCTTTTTTAATGAATTTTTTTCATTTAATTTAGTTTGTTAATGTTTAATTTTTTTTCTATTTAGTTATCAAAATTTCATAACACGGATCCCAGATTTGACAGGTTAACCTGGTTTGACGGGTTAGCCCAATTAATTCTGGGTAACCCGTCAATTTTTTTTTCTATTTAGTTATCAAATTTTCACTACAAGAATCCAACGTTAGATTTTTTTTTCTTTTTCTGTGGTTCATGCAACTTTAATGTTACTATTAATATTATAAATATTACTCTTAGGTTGGGTGTTGCAGCCAAACCCAAAACCCTTGGTTATAGCTTTGCAGAAATATCTAATATTTTTAGATCTTAGCTTTTTTTGATATTTTTTATGTAAAAAAAAATTAACTCGCAGTATCGCGTGGGTCATTTAACTAGTAACTTCAAATACACGTGCTAACATCATATAAACATTCACAAGATGACATGTCCGCGCCTTACCGTAGGCTTATAAAACAAATACACTTGATAGTGTTATAATTGTGAACCAGCGCTAGATAAGTAATAGAAACTAAAGGTATGATGAAGCAAATATTTCATGACAAACAAAAAAGTTGTGTTGGTGATCAAAAACTTAGAGATTGAACAAAATGATTTGTAGCGATCTAAATTGTTTTGTGAGGAAAGATACAATGCTTTCTCCATATGATTTAACTTTTTTGTTAATAAAAAACAAAAAAACATTACAAAGCTAAACTCTCTACCAACTTAATATTAAAAAAAACCAACAAAGATAATTTTGGAAGGAAAAAAACCCATGAGGAAAAACGTTGCAGCAATTAACAATATTTTGTGAGGAAAACTACAGTGTTTTTTCCAATAAAATAAAATAAAAAACCATTTAGAGAAACTATGTGGAAAAACACAGCAGCAATCCACAACATTTTAAAGGAAAAAAATTACAAAGCGAAATTTTTAACCAACTCAATATTTAAAAAGTAAAATCAACAAAAATAATTTTAGAAAAAAACATAAAAAAAGAAGAAAGTCAAAAAAAAAGGGAAAGTGGGAAAAAAATGAAAAAAGCAAAAAAAAAAAGAAAAAAAATGCACTGTGGATTACTGTTGTAATCCACTGTGATTTTGGGTGTGGGAGAACAGTGATTTTCCCGTACCATTTAGAGTATTGTTAATATTTTTCTTTAAAAAAAAAGTAATTCAAATGACTTATTATTAAAAAAACCGACTAATAAAGAAAAAAATTAGATAGTTAATTAGATTGCTTCGTAGTGTTTCTAATAATTACATTATTAATAGAAAACAAAGATACCATTTTAGCTTTAGAATAGCTGAACATTACCAGACTCCAAAGCATGTAAAACCATAACTATGTTTTGGATCGCGGTCTAAACTGTGTTTTTAAAAATTTTAAATTTTTTATTTAAAATAATTTTTTTTATATTTTTAAATTGTTTAGATGTGTTGATGTTAATTTTTTTAAAAAAATAAAAACATATTTTAAAGTATTTTTATACAGAAAATACTTTCAACCACCACCATTATCGCTACTACCATCCTAAAAAAGACCCTAAATATCCAATAAGCCCAATGAAATTATATAATATTATTATCCCTCTATGCTTTCCAACATGATGAAGACGAAAATAATTGTGCTCCATATGAAATAGTGGTTGATGCCTATATAGGGTTTTCTCTTCGACTGCTAATTTCTGCCGAAGTGAAAAAGAGAGTGGATGATATTGGATGCTATGCTGTTAATATTAATCAGGTAAAACACTAATTACTGTATATCTCCTCACAAAATATGGTGTGCTCATTGTTCAGAAGTATTTTTTTTAATTTTTTTTCATTTTGCTTATTATAGAACTAATTTATAAGCCAATTTAGGCTAATTTATCATGATAGGGTAAGATTGAAAGACAGGTTAAAACAAAAAAACAAAGAAAATAGGTGGTTTTCTTGGGACTTTAGGGGTGAAATATTCATTTTTCCTTTAAAAAACAAAACCAAAAGCATGTTATCAGGGGTAATTTAGTAACTCCGTAATAATTCATTTATTATTGTCAAATTTAAAGGGGACAATTACATCCTTTTGCTTTGATAATATGCAGTAAAATGATTATTATATCCTAAGATTCAAGCTCTTTTAAAGCTTATGTGCAAGATTTTTTTCGTCTTTTTCATATTTGAAGAGAGTGAAATGACTTATATGCTTTTAAAAGTGGAATTTTTTTATAGCTTATATTCAGGGGTATTTTGTATTTGCACTCAGGATTTTTTTTATATATTATCAAGTTGGTTTACGAGCAAATTTATAATTTAATATATACAAATATTATTAAAAAATAGTGCCTAAGCACATGGGTGATCATTGCATTATTCGAGCGATACATGCGGGGTTGTCTGTGCACCAAACACTGCATTTTGCAACGGTGTTTGGATCATTTTGGTGTCATCTCCATGGTGAGGCGGTGCGTGTGGCCAATAGTCATCTAGTTTGGCATCAACAACCTTTCCCTCCTTCTATTATCTCTTATCCTTAATTTTCATGCATGCCCCTTCAAAATCTCAAAGAAGTCCTTTAATTTGTTATTCCTTTGAATTTTGTCTTTATTCTTTTTTTTACTATTTGTTTTATTCAGAATAATTTATAAAATTGAAACTTTTTTTCAATTTCAACCTCGTTCAATTTTTTCATCTTTTAAGTTTGGTCCATATTTTTTTAATTACTATTTGTTTTATTTGGGATAATTTTTCAAATTTGTTTTTTCACAGTTTCATCCTTGGGTTTTTTTTCGATCAAATTTGATCTTAATTCTTTTCATTCTTATATTTTTCATTTTGGCAAGTTTTTTAATTTGGTTTTTTTTTATTTCATACATCAACATTAAATTGATTTGCAATTAAGTTTTTGAATTGAGCCTGAGTCTAGAATTTCATAAGTTGTGAGTTTTAAAGATTAATCTAGGTTTATGAGGTTTGCTCGGGTTGTTTTTTTTTTTAAAGCTAATGTTTTTTCAATTTAAGACTTCAACATTTATTCAATTAGAGATTGATCTTCTTTATTTTTTATTTGTTTTTTATAGAATGTTTCACTAATTTTGAAAATGACCCAAGTTATCTACTTTTTTATTTTTATTTTTTATGTAATTTAATTTGGCATATTTTTAAATTTTAATTTTTTTTCGATTTCATCCTGTAACATTAGATTGATTTTAAATTATTATATTTTTAGTTTTTCATTCAATATTGGATTGTTTTATAGGTGAGTTTCATAGTTTTATTCAATTTGCTTTTGTTGATGAATTATTTTTTTTTTACCTTTTATTAACATGAATAATTGTTTGATTAAATAAAAGAATTATTATAAGAAACAAAGTTATTAAACATGACTTAGTATATGATTCGTGTTGCAAGATTAAATATCTTAATCTTAGTTTTTTAATTAAATATAAATTTATTTAATTAGATTGGTGTATAAGTTTTTTTAAAATTTATAATTGAGATTTTTTTTATTCAAAAACACGTTTGAAAAACTTTGTATATTTATTTTTTACTAAAAGAATTATCAACCCACAGTGAAGCAACTGTTAATTATTATATAATATACTAAAGGAGATCAGCTCTGCACTGTAGCGTATGAAAGCTTTTAACTGTGAATTTCAATAGTTGAATGATTGTTTTACCCTTTATTTTGGTTGGTTGAAGGCTGATGCGGTGTATGAGATCTTCACATGTGTATTCTAATTGTTCAATAAATTTAATTGTTAAAAAGTTGTTTTGCCTTTTGGTTTATGTTGGGGTGTTGGATGCTTTAGGAAGGGTATTTAAGGTTTGCTTGCTTAATCGTGGGTTTTTGATGGTGGTTCTTTTTTTTTTTTGTCTTCATGTGGTGGTTTTTTTTACCATATTCGTTTTTTTGCCATTTTGGTTCTGGATTTTTTCTACCCATATCTTCATTTTGTGAGCAACATCAATTGATAGAAAGGAGTAAATGCAGAGTATATAGGAAAAAATATTGTATAATTATGGGTTATAAAGTATTACTATTTGGATTCAACCATTCTTAGCTGTTATGGATTACAACTGACATCTCTTTTCTTTGGCTCTCACAATTCTTTTGTGTTTGATTCTTGGGGTTGGCTTGCTCATCAGCTTTCATGGATTTATTCTTGTTGGTTAAGTTACCATCTTCTTTTTTTTAATATTGTTGCTTATGCTTAGTGATTCAATGTTTGCTTCTTTTTTCTCATGTGCTTTTGTTGGATAATCTTTTCTCGAAACCACTCAAAAAATAATAACTAAGGATTGTTGTTTGGTTTAATTGTTGATGAAAGTGAATAGTTAATTTTGTAGATGTGAGTTTCCTTGATCAGTTTTATGGCTATGTTTGCTATATAATTTGACACTTTTTTATTATAGTTAATGTAATTATGTATTATCCTTTTGGTCTTAAAGATGGCTGAGGTAAGTTAGAGTGGGTTTTTTTTTATGATTATGTTTGGTCATTTGTTTCTGTCTTGAAAATTAAATCTATCATTTTTAGTTGAGAATATTGGTTATGTTTGGTGGTTCAGAAATTAGTCTATGTTTCATATGCTTTTGATGGATGATTTTGTGTTGAAATTAGTTAAGAAAATTGAAGGATTAATGTTTTGTTTGATTGTTGAGGAAGGTAAATAATTATTACTGTGGATATTAGTTTTCTTGTTCATGTTTTTAATTTTTTATATATATATATATATTTGAGTGATGGGTTTCTTGAAAAACAAGATTTTATTATTATTATTATTATTTGCTTTGATGGCTCTAGAATGTACTAGCTAGTCAATCATTGTATTTTTATGTCGAAAATGATAATGGCTAGAATGAATTTAATTTGAGAATGGTTGAAGGTTGCTGCATGTTTACTGTTCCAGTGTTTGTTTTTTTCTATTATTCTGATTTTATTTTTTGTGTTTATTAACATATTTTATACTGTGCATCTGTGCTGGGAAGCACAGTGTTCTTTGTTGCTGTTTAGAAGTTTTTTTTTTCTACTGGATTACTTGGTTTAATCTTAAAACATACTGTTTTTTCATTATTGTTCCATGTAGTGCGCACAATCTAGCTACTATATTGCTATACCAAGGAGTACACGTACAGTTCAAAAGAAAGAAAAAGAGAGCAAGCACATTGGTTTCGACTCTCGAAGCATTTTCAGCCACCATACAAGGTCTCCTAGGCCCTAGCTACGAGATGCCAAGATGCTCTTACTGGTTTAGGTTTGTCTTATTGAAGATTTGAAGCATCATTATCTTCCTGATCGAGAGATAGTCTATCGAATGAGGCAACTCTTGGATTAGACATTCGCGTGCAAAGGGGCACCAGCACGAAGTGTCTTGTAATGAGATAAGAGGCTGCTCCAGGACATCACCGTTGCTAATCTGATCAGTGACAGCCCTGTAACAATTGACATAATACAGACATACAATTCTTGATACTCTCTTTGTTGTTATTATGGTATTAGACTCTCTCCCCGAACCCTAATTATTATTCTGATCATGTTATTTCTCCACGAGTTTTCTGCATCTTTTCATCATCCCTTATAAGAGCATCTCCATGAAATGACAGCGTTTGGTATTTAAGATGTGATGAGCATTTTCTAGAGGAGGTGCTTAAAAAAACAGTAATATTTGTATTATTTCACTCTACTGTAACTCCCCAAAATCAAATAATTTATATATTATAAATGTTAGGCTGACATCAGACCCAACACGTTTATATTAGGGTGTGTTTGTGCTGATACAGGCTAGCCCAACACACCCAAAATTTCATTAAAAATGATATTTATATATTTTTCTTCATCCAATATTTTTTTATAAAGATATACTAATCAAATTTATCACCATGATGGTTTCACGGAAATTATATACACACAGTACCAAGGTTTTTTTTTTATCAGTAAAAAGAGTTACATTAATAAAGGTAAAAATCAAGTTACAAGGCAGGTTTTGTCTAGACTTAGATATGCTATAAGGAATTCAATTCAAACAAACGATGGTCTTCATATTATGATTCCATGATGTCACAAATAAACTAAATTCATGTAGCATGAGACAAGAGGGTTTTTTTTTCAAAAAAGAACATGGTTGGTAAAAAATATAAAAAAAATAAAACAATTAAAAATTTATTTTCTAAAATAGCTCAATTTTATGAAACGAGCATGCATGCTCTGTACAACCATAAAATTACGGTAATAAATACTATTTTTCCAAGTTTTTATGATTGGTTGCATATATTATAATTGTTAAAATCGCGAGTTAACTCGTGCAAAATCGGTAAAATCTACCTGATTTTACGAGTTTATTAAATTTATGATATGAACTAAATAGTAACATAGAGAAATAAAAAGCCTCACAACAAAACTTCTCAATATAAAAAAATTACTAAATAGTAATCAAAATAAAATGAAAGATAGTATGAATCAATAAATTAACGTCATAGAAAAATAAAAAATCTCAGAATAAAATTTAATATTATTTAGAGTGTTATTTCTTTACTTTTTATTTTTCTCATTTTATTTCGATTCATTGATTATAATATTGTTGACTCACTTTGTTAAATTTTAATGTAATTTAATTTTTTAATTGAAATTATCAATATATAAATAGTTAAAAAAATTACTTATAATTTTATGATTTAAATTTATAATTTCAATTTATATTATAGCTTTTATACCATATAAAAAAATATTTTTAACAATCCTGAGAAAATCACACTCCACATCTTATTTGATCCTGCATTGACATATTTTTTATTTTATATTATTTTAAAAAGTAAGTTTAGAAAAACTCCTTGAAAGAGTGTCTTCTTATCCACTAATTTAAGAGAATTATATATCCACTAAAATGGATTAAAAAAAAATCAGGTATGCTACGATGGGATAAATCCAAACCCTCCCCGAGGTTTTTTGAGAAAGCGTAATATCAACAAAAGCATGATTACGGGAGGGCTTATGATAAATCCAAACCCTCTTTTAACTATTTTTATATTTTAAAAATAATTTAAATTTTTTTATTTTAAATTAATATTTTTTTGGATATTTTTAAATTAATATACTAATATTAAGAATAATTTTTAAAAAATAAAAAAATATTATTTTAATATATTTTTAAATAAAAAATATTTTTTAAAAACACGAATGATAATAACAGCGACAGCGAGCCTACCCAGCCATGCGCGGGTTGTAGTGGCCGACAGCCTCTCTTGTCGATGAGCTAACGACTAATAGCGTCCCAGCACGTCTTGTTGATAAAGATTAGCATGCAAAGGACAACAAATGATTTTTCGCTTTTAAAAAAAAAAAAAAATTCTTTTCAACCGGAAAGTTAAAAAATTTTGAATTTTTTTAAATTATTATTTTTTATTATTTTGATGTGCTAATATTAAAATAAATTTAAAAAATAAAAAATATTATTTTAATATATATTAAAATAAAAAATATTTAAAAATAATAATTATTACAACTATCCCAAACCACCCCTTATTCTCTTTAAAATTGAAATCCTTGTATCTTTGACTAGATGTTATGCTCCTCTGAATCTTGGTTAGTTATTATAAAATTAATAAGAAATAATTTATTTTTTTAATCTTTTTAAAATATAGTATAAATATTTTATTACTTAAAAAAATTAAAATATTGATTAAGAATAATTCAGTCACAGTTAAAAATTTCTTTTAACCATGACTATATACTGAGGAGTTCCTTCCGAGTTCCGACGACCGAGTGGCCAGCCAAGGGTATGCTGTGAAGTTTCAAAGGGCTCACCTATACTCGGCAGCTATAAATCTTTAGTTGCAGGGGCTCGCCATGCGCGGTCGAGTATGTTTTGAAATAGTGATTTTTAAAATTTAATTATTTTATTTAAAATTAATTTTTTATTATATATTTTTAGATTATTTTCATATGTTAGGTTTAAAAATAAAAAAAATATTTTAATATATTTATAAATAAAAAATATTTTAAATAATAACTGCTACAACATCTCAAAACACACAAGTTTTGATAAAATATTAATAATTAGTGAGTTGAACAATGATTGATTGTGATGCAGTGAATAGGACGATACCAGGTTATTCGGTATTCAAAGATTCTACAAAATAAAACACAGTAAACTATATATTAAACAAACTAAAAGAATAAGTGTAATAATAAATGTACCATGGTACATATGCTTAAATTTGAATTGAAAAAAAAAAACTTAGCAACTTTAAAAATTACTAAAGTAATGATTACTCTTTTAATAATTCATCTTTGATCCTAACCTCATACTAAATACAATCTTAGAATAAAATTGTATAAAATCAATGAACAATCTTTGATATTTATTTAGTTAGTCCGGCTACAAAAAAAAATAATATTATAATGTAATTTTTCCATTAAATCTCAGCTTAATTAAATGTTAATTCTTGACATCTCCATGCATAGTGAGAATTTATCCTAACGTTCACTAACCATCCCATCAATAACAATGTCAAACACTACAAATGAAAATAAACACCAATATTTTCATCAATCAATCATAACATCACTCTTCATGTTCGAGGTGAGCCAATGTGACCCAAGTCTACAAATATCTTAGGTCACTAGTCAAAAATAGTCTTCTCAGATCACAAATCTCTACCCAACTATTCTTTTACATGTTTTCTCAACTTTGTCTGATGTCGTAAGACTCAATTTTCTCTTGTATTACACTTACTTTCAAATTCTTTTTTTTATATTGTTTCTCTCATGTCATTACTAACTTAAGCATTAAAAAGTTTCTCGTTCTATGAAAGACTTATTTTTTTAAGAATACTCAAGTCCAAACTTGAAGCTCACCTCACACGTCTAGCCAACAGACAATGAAAAACCTAATTTATGTGTGAATTTCTTCTTGACTTCATTATTGACGTCGTTTATGGGAAACTAAACAAAAAAACAATTCATTCTCTTTCATTATTCTTTTCATGGCTGAAGAAACTCCAAGTCTAGGGAGAATAATTAATTTCCCTACTACAGGGGCTCCATCTCCTTTATGTCTTCAATAACTTTCTCATCAGGAGCAGATGCTCAATTATGTTGTCACAGTGATACAACTGTATCTTTTTACTTTTCCTTCTACACAACAACAAGCACCAGTAAGTGTGCAATGACAACTCCAATTCCCTAAAAAGACAAGGTATAATGACATGCAAGCAGGTAACACTAATACTCCTACATTTAGAAGGAGCTATAAAAATTGTTCTCACACGAAACACTCTAAACAATACAGTCATCATTGATCTACATTCGAGTCTCACTTATGCACAAAAAAAAAAGATCTAGGTGTGAGACAAGCTCTATAACTTTTAGAGTTCGTGAGCAAGAACATAGCCCCTACTAAGTAGAAGAATCCTTACTTTGTCATAGTTAATTGCTCTCTCAACTCTTTAAAGATTATGTCTTTGTATAACCTAGCTTGGACAACTACAAAGGACTTACAAACACTCAAGAACACAAATAAAATATGAAAAGTATCATAGAGCCGATCACATAAAATATTGATGTTATGTGCAAAACAATTTTAACAATATTTCATGAATTTGTATGAGCATGGTTCCACAATCTAAAGCCTGACTCTATTATCTACTTTTATGATCTTAACTTTAAACTCATCATCGACTTCAGCTCAAGCATTCCAACTAGAAAAATCACAACAGAGCTTTTCACCATCATACAACAAAGGATGAGAGCATTAAGGCTTATTTCTAAAGATTCAACAAAGAGGTGTTCAACATGAAAAACTCATCGAGCCTATTTTCATATAAGTCTTGATTAATAAAGTCTAAACTATTTCTTATGAGAAATGTTATAAACTCTCATTGACTGGAATCTTGATCAAAGCATCAAACAAACAATGAAGAATTATATCAGGATAGAAGAAATCAATGTGACAAACAAGGACACTCTAGTTTCCACTCACAAGTAGAGTTTCCATGACACCATTAGTCTCTCATAAGAGCATCCAAAAAGAAAGCCAAAAAGCACATCTATGATCACCTAAAAATCTATAAGCTCGTGACTACATTTTTAACCACCACATAGAATAAGGTGTTAGTTACTATCAAAGTGAAAGAACTTATGCAATATTCATCCCCCATGAAAAGTGGCACAAACACGAGAAACCCTAACAATTTCTGTTTTTTTTTTTACCTTGATCATGGGCATGACATTGAGGAATGTCACGTCTTAAAAAGGATATAGAAATATTGATTGCAAAATGGTATCTCTAATAGTTTGTGAGAGAAAAAAAATTAGAGCAAGAAACATAAGAAGTCTGCATACTTGATGGGCGACCCGGGATCAAATTATCCACAGATTATCCCATGCATTGTGTTTCTATCTTTTGAATTTTTAATAAAAAAATAGTAACTTTTCTCTATATCTTCATGTCTATAAGAGGATATAGAAATATTGATTGTAATAGGTACCTCTAACAGTTCATGATAAAAGAAACAAAACTAGAGCAAGAAATTAAAGAAATCTGCACAGTTATTAAGTTATTCGAGATCAAATAATCCCTATATTAACCCATGTATTGTATCTCCATCTTTTAAGTTTTCAATAAAAAAATAGTTTTTCTCTATATCTCTATGTCCTAAAAAAATATCATTATAAAAAATCTTCATGGTTTTCATAACCGATTGTCTGCAGGTCCCCGTGACCATTTATCTTTGGGTCCCTTTAGGTCTCCAAGACTAGTTATCTCCAAAAAAGATTAGGATCCTTTTAGAAAAAAATTATTGACAAAATTTATTTGAAAAAATCTCATACACGAAACATTAACGTGTAGACGTAGCCACAAAATCACGATCATTCATCTTTCATGTAGATATTT
>Ga0325405_1004197_pt1 | contig 14753 bp, 9 predicted proteins | sample PopdelMetagenome_21_FD_205663 | JGI IMG/M metagenome (GOLD analysis project Ga0325405, IMG submission 205663) | Populus deltoides microbial communities from Bellville, Georgia, United States - Xylem-Control-R2 | ecosystem: Host-associated > Plants > Phyllosphere > Stem > Wood/Secondary xylem... | reverse complement strand
AGCTCTTAAGGGAGAATCTGGTTTTGCGTGTTTCATGTATAAGGACAAAGCCTTATCATCATAGCCACATAAACATGTTCATGTGTTATTTTTTTGCGCAGCTACATCACGTTTTAAAAATAAATTTTTATGCATTAATGATTTTATTTTTATGCATTAATGAGTTTAAAAATAAATTTTTTATGCATCATGTATAAGGACATTTGTGTATATTTTTTCAAATAAATTTTTGGTTTATATTTAGATAGGTATGATTCATCTGTGGTTTTTTCTTAATTTTATATAGATTAATTTTTTTATAAGATTTTTCATATGTACAACCTCGCATTGTTATTTTAATTATTATTCAATAAATTTTATATGTATGTTAGTTTCTATTATAAATTTTATATGTTTTTTTTATTATAAATTTATTTTGATAGAATAATTTATTAAACAATACTAGGTAAATTACCTGTGTTATGATGTGAGATATCTTGATCTTCATTTTACACTTGGTTTTCTTAATTTTATTTTTGTTTATTATTGATGAATTTTTTTTCATTACTTTACACAGTGGTTATTGAGTTGTTTAATTAGATATGTACATAGATTTTTTAATTTACATCTAGGAGTTAATATATATATATATATAGAATCTAGTGGAAGAAACTATCTATCAATTCTTGCTTAAAAAAATTTAAAGGTTTTAGGTGTTTTTAGGTTATTTTTTTCTTAAGAAAAAAATTACCTTTTAAAACAAATGTTTGAAATATATACATACTTATTTTATATTTTTTAATACTATTAGTTTTTTATTGCAACCTTAGAGCGGTTTTTTCCTTTCAATTATCTTACAATAGTATTTCTAAACAACAAATTATGATATTTATAAATGTAATATAAAAATAGTGATCCGTTTGTATTTTATTTAGTACAATGAGATTTCTATTTTCATTCTAAAAAATCTAATTATTTTATTTTTATTATTTCAATCATGATAACATTATTATACATCTCGTCTTTCCTGAGGATAATAAATTGATTTAACTTTTTAAATCAATTAATGTAATTACAATTATTGTAAAATCTCTCGGAAAAAAAAATTGCGGGTAATCATAATAAGAGTCAATCAATTATTTTTGAATTTTAAACATATTTTTAAAATAAATTAATATTTTTTTAAATTAATATTTTTTTGATATTTTCAAATTATTTTTAATATGTTAATATTATTAATATTTTTTAAAAATAAAAAATATTATTTTAATGTATTTTTAAATAAAACATATTTTAAAAAACATAACGCCACCCACTTTTAAACTAGCTTTGATGATCACATTTCCACAAATTTTACTATTTTTCAATAAAAAAACATTGAATATGCAATACTATCATTTAATCTTTCTATAAATCGCCAATAAACAATCCAGATTTTCACCTTCCTCGTCCCCATAAATATAAATATTAATACCGTCCTTTCCCCCTCCCTCCCTCCCTCTCGCGCTCGTCGACAAAACAAAGCAAACCCAAAACCGCACTGTACAAACACACAGAGAGACACCAAGAAAAAATGAGCACGCCTTCTCCGATCCTGAAAAGGCCAAAACTAGAGCAGCGAAACAACGACGACGATAATGAAGCGTCGCTAAATCAAAAATCGAACGAGAACAGCGGCAGAGAAGAAGAAGAAGATAGCATAGAAGAGCAAAAGGTCGCTTTCATTGCTTTAATCGAACACCGCTCTCATGAAGTCCAACATCTTAAGCAACGCCTTTCTTATTATAAAACTCAGGTTCCTTCTTCTTCTTCTTCTTCTTTAATTTTCAAATCTCTTCATTTCCTTTTTTTTTCAATAAAATATTGTTTATTTTTGGTCTTTTTTTTATTGTTATAATTAAATTTTGGGTTTTTATCTGATTTTTCTAATTATCGATTGGAAGTTAACAGAATAAATCAATTCTCGAATATTAAGTAGGTTTTTGATTGTTTGATAGATTGATTGAAATAGAAAGAAAAATGCTGAAATTAGTGGTTTAATTAACAAAATTAAATCAGTGCTTGATTATTTGCTTGGAAAGGTGTGCAGCTTGTTGAAGCGGAGAAGAGGTTAGAGGATTCTCAGACGAAACTGGCTCGGTTAAGTGCAAGAAGCAATGCATCAGTGGCGAATAAACCTTCTGTGGAGAACGGTATCAAGAAAGTGAAGATGGAGAGGAAGTCGCCAAGTCCGGTTCGTTTGAATGAAGCTTCTTCTAGCAGTCAGCCTCAATCTAGAACTGAACTTGTGATTCCTGCTGTGAATCCGAAAGTTCCCCAAACTGTAAAATCGGTGGGTTCTGGTGCGAGGATTTCATGTGGTTCTAGTGCTCATCTGAGTTCTCTTGCTCCTTCTAATGGTGTTGTAAATGTGAAAGTAGAAAAACCTTATAGTGCTGCGAATGTGAAAGTGGAAAAATCCAATAGTGCAGTGAAAGTGAAGATGGAAAAGTGTCACAGAAGTTCTTCTGATGTTGAAGTTGTTGAAATTCAGGATCGAGGAAATAAAAGGAAGATTGGTACATACATACATTCATACATTTATATACATACATACATACATACATTTATATATATAATTGCATGCTTGGGGTTGCATTGTGCTTCATTTGGTATGTCATTACATGTTCACTTGTTTTTTTTCCTATCAAATTTCAGAACAGAAAGAACACAAGGAATTGATTCCGCTGGTGTCTAGGAGCTCTGCTCCATGCACAGTCCACTGCCATACAAGTAATCATATCTCTAGTCAGCACAAAAGAAAGTTGAGAAGTGTTGCTGTATGTCCGGTGAATGATCAGCTTTTTGTATCCAGGTGATTTGCCCGATTAATTTTGACATTGTAGTCGTAGTTGTCACAAATGAATTTAAGTTCTTTTGACATGATCCTTGACTTGAGAATCTATTGTCTCTAAATTTCACTTATAAATGAATCACCTATCAAACTAAAGAAAATGAAATGAAATTTGACCACATGTGATTTTCTTAGCCTTTCACCATTAGGATGGTGGAGGTAGTTTAAAAAATATTTGTGCTATCACCTAGAGATGATAAGTTGTTGCTGTTTCCCATTTCTTTTTGACATTTTAGATTGTGGTTTTCCATATGAAGAACATCATCAACTTATTTCACTTAATCAAAATTCTTTGCTTTGGACAACTTTCATAACACATTAGCTCTTACAAATATGTAGAAGCATTAAGCATCATCAAATAGTGCTTGTTGGAAGGTTAAACTGATTTAGCCAATAGGTAGAAAGAAGATCATCTGAAGCGCACATGGGCCATGAAGAGATGGATATTTGGTACTCAAGTTCTTAGCGAGAGAGATTGAGTCATGAAGAGAAGAATACCATGTGGAGTGGCAGTAACAAAAAAAGAAGAAAGAAATGTGCATAACCAGAACAGCAACTCTTTTCAAAGATACATTATTCCTTATCCGAACAAGAAGGCTACAACAATGGCATTTACTTTATTACAATCACTTAAAACAACATCATTCATAACTCATAGAGTGCACTTGCAAGTGGCTTCGAACATGGAGAATTTTTGTTCCAGCTATAAGTTCTATGGTTTTAAGGAAGTAGATGCGTGACTATTGGTGGATTTATGAGGAGAAGTTCATCTCAATTTGATCTTGCATGTTTTTCTTGCTTAATGTTTTTCCAATTTATAATGTTTGTTAGGGAAATATGTAAAATGGCCATGTTGTATTAGTTTTCTCGTATTCAATCATATAATCTATGAAATCTAACCTCTGTATAATGTTTTGAATACATACAGTGCTTTAGATGGAATGATCAACCTATGGCAACTACAAGCTAGAGGGTAAGCCTTAAAGTTTGTGTGCAATTGTGTACATTAGCTTTCATGAATAGCTGACAAATAGATCCAGCATGTGACGAGCATGCTTGCCATGCTGTTATGCATTTTTGTACATTTGATAGAGATACAATATATGGTGAACCACAAACATGATGCCTATGCTAGGTTTAGAGTTGCAAAGAATGGTTGATGCTTTCGCTTTGATATTTCAATTAGGCAGTCAGTTCCTTCAATTTATGATATTGTATGGAATATCCTCTGTGCACAAGTTAAGATTTTACATCTTAACAGAATGTAGTTGCTAAATCCTGGACTTGTTTCAGTGTAAGGTTTATGTTATGGATTGATTAGAGTGTGGAAAGCTCTCCATAGATTCTAATTTAATCCAAGAGCAATTGATAGAAACGGGTAGTTTGTAATGTCTGAAGAATTTCTTAGAACAAATGCTTTGTAGTTCAACATCTTCCCACAATTATGAAGCTGAGAGATGCATTTTCACTGAGAAATTGCTAGGCTTGTTTGTGGTTCCATGAGTAGTTGATGATGGATGCAGCAATATGATTCCCTTCCAGGCCTGTTTTCTTTGTGTTTTCCAGGGACTCTATTCAGAGTTGTATTATTTGCTCTTCTTCTTCTTCTTCTTCTTGTTTTTTTTTTTTTTTTTTGGGGGGGGTGGGGCTCCTGTCAGTATACTGGGCGCTATTCACTGGTTAATGGAAACTATTATCATGTTTCCCAATATCAACTTGGCAAGTATTTTGATAAGGGTCGTCTCTCATGCATGCTTCATGTGTACTTCTCTTGATTTTTGTCAAATGACATTTTTTGCAAAGAAAGAAAAGTATCATGCCCGCACTTGTGTCTATGAAAATTACCACCAACTTCAAATTCACAATCCTCCAGGCCAATGTTATTTAACTGCTTATTTTGTTTATAATATTAATAAATACTTCTGGAGAAGACCTCTGTTGACAGCAACTAGTATACTGGGCGCTATTCACTGGTTAATGGAAACTATTATCATGTTTCCCAATATCAACTTGGCAAGTATTTTGATAAGGGTCGTCTCTCATGCATGCTTCATGTGTACTTCTCTTGATTTTTGTCAAATGACATTTTTTGCAAAGAAAGAAAAGTATCATGCCCACACTTGTGTCTATGAAAATTACCACCAACTTCAAATTCACAATCCTCCAGGCCTATGTTATTTAACTGCTTATTTTGTTTATAATATTAATAAATACTTCTGGAGAAGACCTCTGTTGACAGCAACTAGTGAGAGGATCGATAATTTTTTTATTTGAGCAACCAGCTTCCTTCAAATCACAAGCATCCATTGCTGTTTTCTGGCAAAAAAACATTTGACATCTATTTGCTATTGCATTGACAAAGAACAGATTTAAAAACAATTTCAAGACTTCACTTCTTTTCTGTCCCAGCCCTCGCACCATTTGCCTTGTCACGTTCCAGAGGATTTTGTTCTATATCCCACTACCACAAGCACATTTCTTTTTCAGCGCTCACTATGTCACATTTCCAAGGCACATACACTAAGTAGATGCTGTAATAAATTTGTTACTGCAATAGATTGCAAGCATCAAGTTGTGACAAGATTAATATTACAAGCCATAGGAAATACATTCATGTACCTTCCTGCCTTTAGATCCCCTACTATGACAAACATAGCAATCAGTAAGTTACGGCAGCCTCCTATGAGACCTACTTGTTGGTTCTATAATCAGACTCGAGGTATGGAGAACAGGATTCTTGATAAAAAACTTGCTGAAGGTGGCATGATTTTTATATATAATTGGAGTTATTTATCTAAATGTGATGCTAAGCTCATTTGTGATGGTTACAATAGTGTCTTGGTTTTTTGTCTCTAGACCAGCCACCCCTTTTTCTCTCTTTCCATTTCTTTTGTTTTTCCAACTGTAAGGAGGGTTATGTAAAGGGGAAGGAATCAGTGGTTTTTCCATCATTATTAGAAAGAACTGTAGGTGCTATTGATTATGCAAGAGAGAGAATTCTCAGTTGCTTCCATTTGAGTTGGTTGAAGCATGAAACATTTTCACTGTTTAAAACATGCAGTTTCATCATTTAATCTTCAGCACTGTAATGTGAAGATTCTCATCTAGCATCTACTTTACCCCTTTTTAAATTTCAGGTCAGGTGCCTCTCTGCTTAGCACCACTGATAGTGTATCTCCAGTGCAACGGCGATGGCCAGAAGATATAGCTTGGCATCCTCTGGGAAATAGCTTATTTTCTGCTTACACTGCAGATAGTGGGGATGCTCAGATATCAGTTCTGAATTTGAATAAAACACAAGGGGTATGGATCATGGTTGAAATATACTTTCTGAATAAATATGCTAGTGCCATTTAAATAGATGTCTCAATTACATATGTATAACATGGATTTGACAACAGTGAGGTTAGCATGCTCTGTACACACACCATCATGCTATATGAGCATGCACTTCCGTGTAAAATGTAGGGTTTTGGATAAATAATCTTAATTTTGTCTTTTGTGTTGGCAGAGAGCACGGATAACTTTCTTGGAGGACAAACCTCATATTAAGGGTATTATTAACGGCATAGAGTTCATGCCTTGGGAAAATACCTGTTTTGTCACTGGTGGCAGTGATCATGGTGTTGTTCTTTGGACTGAGAAAGATGAAGAGAACTCATGGAAGCCAAAGGCATTGCACAGGAATATGCATTCTTCTGCAGTCATGGGGGTTGCTGGGATGCAGCAAAAGCAGATTGTACTGTCTGCTGGTGCGGACAAGAGAATTGTTGGGTTTGATGTGCAAGTTGGGAGAGCAGACTTTAAACATCAACTCGACAGCAGATGCATGAGTGTTCTGCCAAATCCATGCGACTTCAATCTATTCATGGTCCAAACAGGGTAAGAATTAGCATTCTTCCTCTCCTCTCTTTCTGACCTGAGTCCTTGTCAGCTCATTTGCCAATTAGTATTAATAATAATGTTCTTATTATGCTTGTAGAAATCTACTAAATTAACCAGGTGTGACATTGTTTCACACACTGTCATCTCTTCCATTGGGTTTCTAGATAAACTGCATTATAGTTGAATTAATATTGTTTTGCGAGGACTTTGAAGCAAAAAAATTAATAAAAATAGCACTAAACGTATATTGCAGCTATAGAGAACTATTGCAGTCACCTGGGAGGCATGTTCATAGAACTAAGTTTCATTTTTTTTTTTCCATGTAATTCCATATTTTTTCTAACCTTCTTGAATCTTCTAATAGAAGATCTCATTTTCAGGACTCTTGGGAAGCAACTTAGGTTGTTCGATATTAGATTGAGGCAAACGGAAATTCATTCCTTTGGGTTTAAACAAGAAAGTAGTGACTCTCAGTCAGCTCTGATCAATCAAGCTTGGTCTCCTGATGGTTTGTACCTCACATCTGGTTCGGTAGACCCTGTGATCCATGTCTTTGATATCAGGTACAATTACCACAAGCCATCCCAGTCCATAAAAGCTCATCAGAAACGAGTCTTTAAAGCAGTATGGCATTATTCCCTCCCGCTTCTGATTTCCATATCTTCTGATCTGCACATCGGACTGCACAAGATCATATAACCTTTGTAGCTGTGTTTCATGCATTTTGTGCAATTCCTATTGTTGTTCATGTTGGCTGTGCTCCTCATTTTGCTTTGGGCGGAAGTTCCATGATTTGTTTTCAAGAGGAACAGCTTATCTTAGAGCATTTTTGGGTTGAGACGCAAGTTTGCCGTTGAAATGTGAGAGAAAGATAGAGAACTCGAGGGGAACGAACCAATAGTTGCCAAATGGATAGATTTCAGCTGTGGGCCTTGATACATGTTCTAGGTGGCCAACATGATTTGAAACGAACAAGCCATTCACTCAAATCTTTTTCCCTCACTGCTGGAGGTAACAGCAGTCTCCACGCCCAATTTTCGATTTTCTAGTAATGTCCCGCGTCTGTCTGAGGTATCAAACTGGCCTGATGAGATAAATACAAGGAGATGCACACTAGAGGTGGCATTATCCAAACTTGATTTTGTTCACTTGAAATTATTGGCATTAAATGTCATTCCTTTCATAAATCCAATGGTCGTCTTATATCCTTTTAACGCTTGTTATAAATGTTAATAGTCAATACGATGCATGATGCTGATTCAAGAAGAATGCAAGAAGATGTAAAGACAATATGCAGTCTATAGTTATGAACTTGGAAGCATGGTTTGAAAGTTCGCGATGTTGTCACTGGTCCGATCTTGCTGTTTTAAATCACGGCAGGGGATGTTTTTGGTTCGTCTTTTGGTTCGAGCATTTTAGCCCACCCTAATCCTGCACTGTTTGCATTGCGGTATAACATCTTGAATTCTAGGTGGTGTTTGGGATTTCCTCTTGGAATTTTTTAATATTTTTTTAGTTTTATTTTTTTATATATTTTTAGATTGTTTAATATTTTTTCAGTTTTATTTTTTATATATATTTTTAGATTGTTTTAATGTGCTAGTGTTGAATTTTAAAAGATAAAAAAAAATAACATTATTTTGATGTATTTTTAAACAAACTATACCTTAAAAAACAACTTTTATTATATTCCATGGTTTGGAGTGGTGACCTATGTTTTCATCTTGGAATCTTGATGTATGTTTCCTCATCATTGCCATGGTTCTTTTCTCGGGAAGATATTTGTGCATTTGCAAGCGAAACTCTATGCGGTGCAACGATGGACTTGAGCCCGTTGACCCGTCAATAAAACAGTAACAATTTTCTTGTTCAAGGATGAAGATTAAGCACCTGACCCCCGAAGACTTGACTTCCATTTAGTGCGTCAAGCTTTATATTTTCGGTCTTCTTCCGTGTGGGAAACCTTGAAATTTGAAAATGGAATTTCGAGTTATATGGGCCAAGATGGGATGGCGTTCTAATCCTAGCATAGAGTGTTGAGATCATGCGACCAAGAGTGGCCATTAGATCGACGACCTAGGGGCTACGACACGCTCGGCAAGTCTATCTGTTCCCACCACTATCCACCCTTTAGTGGTTGACCTCCTGGACCTGAACTTTTTGCTCGTTGACTCCATGACAAGTTTGGAACACCAAATCAGTTTTTAAAAATCCATTTCATTATCCTTTTATTTGCCGTAATACAGTATTTCAATAATAGAACCCTACCTGGATGAATTTTCTATAAATTGTTATACCAGTAGCAAAAATTGGAGTATCTTTCTTGTGGGCCTGAATTGCTACTTTATTTACCGTAGGCAATGCTTCTGATTGGTGAGATGATGCTTCTTTATTTTTCTACACCAGTTATGACACCATGCAACATTATTGTTTGGTGGGCATGGAGTCTAGTTATCATGCCATGCTTTTAGGGGTAATAGGAAGCAAGCCGCTGGTTTAGTTTGCCAAATAGCAAGGGACATGCATGGTTTTTGCCTCTAGTTTGCCATGTCTGTGTCCCTGCTTTTTCGTGTGGAGCAGGTTCTTTTCTGCCGGGGGCCCAATTCCTTTTCCTCCATAATGGTTTCGTGTAGCTAAAAATAAAATTATTGAATTCCAATGGGAATTTCTCGAGTTAAGATAAATAATAATAATTAAGAAAAACAATCAATTATTCCAGCGTGCACCACAAAAGCTTTTACACGAGGGGAAAAAAAGTCATACGCAAACCATATGTACTTCCCAATTTCTCCAAACTAGGCAGCAGCACCTTCTGAACTTGTTCTTTTTTTTCCCCTTGCTATGGTCACCCGTTGGCAGCTATTCTGCGTTTGTTTGACTGCAACTTTTGTGTTTGCGGTGCAAAAAACAGAGTAATGTGTTTGGTAACACACTGCGTGTTTTACTGTGGAATCCACTAAAAAATTGAGTTTGAAACGCAGTTTTTGCATGCTTTTATAACTGAGTTTCGTAAAACTATGTTTGTTTTTGCGTTTCAAAAGCGCTTTTAAAAAAATTTAACTGAATTTTTACATGCTTTTGTAACTGGCTAGAAAATAAAGATGTTTGAGGGTTCATTTAAAACATTGACGAAACTGGACAGATTCATCTCTCTAATTTTTATAAGGGACTCAAGCCTATAAAGGATAGAATTTGAGAAAGGTCATTTCATAAAAGTTATAGCCAAGAATATTAGCTTTCCAACGAGATTGACCTCGTCTAATGTGGAGTTCTAGAAATTCAAATATATATAAAAATATGAGGTGAGGTTAGGCTATCATTTTTGCTGGCAATTTCAACAAGTTGTTAAAATAGGTAATTTAAATGTGTTAAGGGCAAAATTGGGTTTCTCTCCCTTAGAAAATGTGTAGTTTTGTGCTTTAACATTCAAACAAAATAAGCTGTGTTTAGAACTGAGATTTGTAATGTTAGTTATGATTAAAAAAATAATAATGACCTTAAGTGATGCATTAGGAACACAAATGTGAAGGAAGAAATTGTTGAAAAGAAGTTAATATTTACTGATTTTATTTTTATTAAAAGAAATGTAACTTGAATAGGAAATAATATGGTATACCTGTGAATACATGAGGGACTATATGAGCTACATAACAGCAGCAGAGGAGCACGAGCCGAGCTTCTGCAGCAGGTAAGTGTTTTACACCTATATTTTTCTTAAGTGTACATAATTATGAAAGCTTGTTTAATTTTTGAATTATATATATGTGTGTGTGTGTGTGTGTTACCAAAAGAGAAGCATCTATTGAAATGAATGAGAAATGAAAACAAACTTGATTCACTATTCTGGTTGGGAATAATTAATGATATCAATGAGTTCTATTGATATCGGCATTCTCCTGGATTTGATTAGTCGGTTCTGAGAACAGGAGGCTCATGATGTCAATATGGTTTACTAACTTCAGCATGATCACCATAGAACACGAGGGATGCTGAACTTGATTAACTATTCCGGTTAGGAATTGTTAATGATATCAATAGGCTACATTGATATCGACATTTCCATGCAACTTGATTAGTTATTCCTAGCATGCAATGTGCAAAACCCTGAACATACTAGGTTTGGCAGTATGCCAAATCCCTGACACGCCCATCAGAATGCATATCATTTCTTGGAATGTTCAAATGAATGACCATCCTCCTTTAGCGCTCATGAGAATAAGGTAATGCAAATCTAATAAACATATCAGACCCAAGGCACTTGAACTTGACAGTTAGTCAGGTCCAAGGCACTTGGACATGGTCGTCAGCAAAGTCCAAGTCAACGTGTGTCCGGTAAACATGTCAGACCCAAGATACTTGAACGTGGAATTTAGCCAAGTCCAAGGTAATGTGAGTTTGACAAACATGCCAGATCCAAGGCACGCGAATTTGGTAGTTTGCCAAGTCCAAGGTAACGATCATCCTCTCTTGGCACGCCTAAGTGAATGACTAACCTCCATTGGGTCTAACATTAGAGAAGAACTTAGCCTCCATGAGTTTAGCTAAATTTGACGTCTTAGACCCTAATCTCCCTACACCTTTTAGTGTATAAAAATTCTTTAAGGACCCATCATATTCCCATTAAATATTAATATAGGTGTAAGGGATATGTATCCCTCATTAAATGCTATCAGAGTAAGATTATATTTTTAGGTATATAAAAGTCTTCTAATGGCCCACCATATTTATCCTTGTTCAAGAAAGTAACACCCCCACCATATTTATCCTTGTTCAAGAAAGTAACACCCAGGAAGGGTTAGTTGGGAGGGTTACCCATCATAGACTCTTGTTTGTTAAGCTGGCAAGGACAGATTATTCATATTCTATTTTAGTGTGTTTGGCAGTGTGGTTGCGGTTGCTTTTTAAATAGCTTTTCGTGCCAAAATACATGCTAATGATATTTTTTTATTTTTTAAAAATCATTTTTGACATCAGCACATCAAAATGATTTGAAAACACTAAAAACATATTAATTTGAAGTTAATAAAAAAATAAAAAATTTTCAAATTTTATTAAAAGCGCTTTTGAAACGCAGAAATAAACAGGCCCACACTGAGAGACATCATTAGTGGCGTTTCTCAAAAGATATTATATTCTTTTTAATATTTTAAATACTTTTCATAAACTTGATTAAAAAGCTGTGAGATTATAACCCTGGGTCCATGAAAATGTTACTTTCAAATCTGTCCTGGTGCTGGTGATTAAAATGATTGAATAATTGGCTGATTTTCATGTGATGGACCCACTCGATTTTCAAAATACAGATGAACCAGGACATGAATTTAAAACATTTAAAATAAAATTTGATCGGAGATCAGGACTCATGGGTTTTACTTCCAGTCTTAGCCTTCGAACAATCCCTCTGCGAGCTTGCAGCCAGGTCCCTGGTCTTGTGAAAGTAATAGGAGACGGCGGAATTATTATATGAAAAATACAACTCTTCATATATTTAATAATTTTTCAAGAATTAGAGGATAAAATCTCAATATAGAATTATTGTGATGTGTATATATGTGTGTGTGTTTTAACAAGAAATTTAATCAAGATTTAGGATGAACAACATAATAATTAATCAGAGGATTTGGAAGGGAAAAAAAAATACAAGATGAGCAACTTTAAGAAAATTACACAATGAAAGGTTTTCTAAAGTAAATTGTGTTATAAATAAATAAATAGTTGCTGTACATCAAAACCCTAATTCTTGTAAAAAGGTCCCACGCTTTTTCTCTCCATGATATATTTCAATCAATCATATTTATTATGCTCAAAGTCTTTATTAGTCCAGGAAAGAAATATTTCAAACTTTTGATTAGTGTTAATCAACTAATTAGGTTCTAAATTTATTTTTTTGAATATCACTAGTTTGAGTTTTACAAATTTCAGGCCAATTGGAGACTTACATGATCGTTAATTTCAGGACCCGTGAGATTAGTTAAAGTACGTGTAAGCTGGTTCAGATACCCACATTAATAATTAACTAATCAGGTTCTAAATTTATTTTTTGAATATCACCAGTTTGAGTTTCACAAATCTCAAGCTAACTGGAGACTTACATGATCGTTAATTTCAGGACCCTTGAGATTAGTCAAGGTACGTGTAAGCTGGTTCAGATACCCATATTAATAATAATAATAAAAATATTTCAAGGCATTAAATTGAAATTTAATTTCCAGTTTAGATTATGCTATAAAAAAAATAAAATGTAAAGTCCAAGCATATCGGTTTGAAAACCAAAAGATTAGAAGCGAAATCATATAACAATTATTTTTATTAAAATAATATTATTCTAGTTAAAAATAATTCTTAGTATTAACTTGACTTAATTTTAACATGGTTAGAGAGTTAGCCAAAATTTACTTAGTTTAATTTATTTTTAAGTTTAATATAAAAGTCGATCCGAGTTAATACTTTATTGGTGAGTCATATACGTGGGAAATTACTTGGGAGTTAACAAGGCAATTGCCTTCCAAGTTTCGAGTCATTTCTGGAATTTCAAATTCAATGATGCCCTTCCATTCAAACGGTTAAATTTCTCAGCAACTACAGCCCCAGATACCATCTTTAACTTTCCTACTATTATTTTTCAAATTCAATCTTGAACCCGTAAAACCAACCACTTTTCAAACTAAATTTTGAAGGTTATAATTCAATTGGTAAAGTTCTAAATTTGTTTTTTAAAGATCATCAATTCGAGTTTCATAAATCTTAAGGCCACTAGAGGGTTACATGATCATTAACTTCAGAACTGGTGAGATTAGTCGAGGTGCACACAAATTAACCCAGACACTCACGTTAATAATTAAAAATAAAAAAATAATTTTTCAAACTATGTACTGCACCAGTCACATACCCACAAAACCCAGACCTGATGGCATCAAAGTAAATTGACCTCATCTCAAATCCTATTCTAGTCCTCAAAAATCCTTTCGAACGATCGTGATAATATTTAGGGTTTGATTGAGAGTGTGGTTACGGTTGTTTTTTAAAGTGTTTTTTATTTAAAAATATATCAAAATAATATTTTTTTTTATTTTTAAAAAATTATTTTTAAAATCAGCTCATCAAAATGATCTAAAAACAAAAAAATATTAATTTAAAATAAAAACAAATAATTTTTTTTAAATTTTTTGAAAAATACTTTAAAAATTTTAAAAACAAACAGAAATTAATTGTTTTGTTAGAAAAAGGTTCTTAAGGATTATAGAAGTAATAGTATTCAGTTGCAGACTACAGGTACAAACATGGTTTATCAATGATTTACAGGGATCAAAAATGCAGAGCGCGATTCACAGTGTAGTTATCGGTGCTTTTTAAATAATTTTTTATATTAAAATACATGTTAATAATTTTTTTTATTTTTTTAAAAATTATTTTAATATTAATACATTAAAAAAATTCAAAATATACAAATCATATTAAATTTTAATAAAATAAAAAATTTAAATTTTTTAAAAATATAGGTTAGACTGCATTCCCAAAAGCTTCCATAGTTTGGTTAAGCTAAACGCGCTTTAAAAACGCGTTATTAAAGAAACGGATATATATATAAAGAGAGAGGCAGACTCGATAGACAACATAGACGACACGACGGGGACCACAACACAAAACGTATCAAACATGCACTTACTCTTAACTTTATTTACAGTTTACCATTTTTTTTTTATTATTATTATAAAATAATCAGACTTGTTTCTCTCTTCTCCTCTCCTTACTTATTTTCCGTGTTTTTCTTGTGAAAAAAACGTATAGTTGCTGCTAATTTACAGCTCCGTTTACTACTGGCGCAGTATAATGGGGAATTGCTTCTCTGACGTTGCCGGCGGTAGGGCGGCAGTTGGCGGCAGCGCCGCTGCCGCTTCTGCCGCAGCTGGAAACGACGCTGTAGATCATTTTCTTAAGTCTCGTGGCTTGTACGGCTCTCAGATCGAGGTCAGTCGTTGATTCTCTCGCTTGCTTC
>Ga0325405_1004196_pt1 | contig 14754 bp, 7 predicted proteins | sample PopdelMetagenome_21_FD_205663 | JGI IMG/M metagenome (GOLD analysis project Ga0325405, IMG submission 205663) | Populus deltoides microbial communities from Bellville, Georgia, United States - Xylem-Control-R2 | ecosystem: Host-associated > Plants > Phyllosphere > Stem > Wood/Secondary xylem... | reverse complement strand
AATGCATTTGTTATTATAGTCATGCTGAATTATGTTGTTGAATGATGCTAGAGATGCTTTTGGTAAAGTTATTAAACTATCCAATGGAAACCTGATATAGGTTGTGTTATTTTTCTTGTAAAAGGACGTGATAGGCTTGTCATTTAATGATTGATGTGTTGATTTAGTAATCTTAAGCACCTTTACCATTAGTATATGTTGTTTCCCTTTCTCTTGTGGAAGATGTTATGATACTTTGCATGAAGGAACCTTCTTGTTTATGTGTTGCTAAGTGTTCAGTTTTAATAAATTTGTTCCTTTTATCACTGTTCTACAATTTGTTTTTGATTTTTTACTATTGTGGCGAATGATGGTATTTTGTTTGTTTGAGTGCCATGCTGATGTAGTAGAGATTTTGTTGAGTGTCCTAAAAAGGATTTGTTGAGAGCTAGGTTTGTAGAATTAGGGATTTTTGGTGGGAATTAGGGTTAGGGTTTGATGTATCTGGAATTGGGATGGATTAAGGATGTGTTAGGATGATTTGGGGGTTGCTATTGTCATGTTGTTAGAATCTTATGTTTCATGATTCAAATCTTACAACTTGTCTCAATTCATATACAAAATGACTGGATTCATGGGGTGAATCCTAGATGTGCAAGGATCTTACAATTCAATCATGGATTCGATTCGATTCAATATAGTTTTACGGGTCAACACAAATAGAAAATGAAAGTAAATGCATAATTTTTAAAGAGACGCTAAGCTAGGAATGCTAAGTTTACAGGTCATGGATGACGACAACACATAAACAATTTTCTTTGAAAAATACTTCTACTTGAAACTGAAACAAATTGTAAATTAAATTTTCACAAAGAAAGAAAAGGGTGAAATAAAGCAAGAGCATCTAAGTCAGCCAGAATGATAAAGGTGATATCAAAATTGAGGAAGAATAAGGTTGCTAATTATTCTTTATTAAAACGAGGTTTAACTAGTTAGAAGGTGGCTTTTAGATATTCAAGTTATTGAGTCTTTAGAATGATCAAGTACCAATGAACAACATGTTGATTTTTGAGACTTTGGGGTCATTTAATGAACAATTTTGCATCAAGTTATTGACACACATTTTGTTTTGTAAATGCTCATTTTTTCTTTATTTTAGAAACATTTAGTATGTTATTTATCTTTTATGATATCATTTTCAATTGTTATTGAATGTTAAGATTCACAATCCCAAAAATAGACTTTCTGATTCATGATTCAAATCTTGATTTGACAACTATGAGTAGCACTGAATAGTAACCAAGGTTAATGTAGCTATAAGAATGCTTAGAGGAGGCAGAAACAAAACACAAAGCCACAGCCTGTCAACTAAATCAAATATTCATAATTCCTTTATTCAAAGTCATACAATTCCATGGAATAGGTGCTCCTTTTACTGGCTCCAAAACCATAATAGTCTTTAAACTAAACAAGAAATAGAAATTTAAGTTTGAAAAGTAAAACACTTAATGAAAAACTCCAAATTAATATTCTTGATCTAAAATAAGCTAAGATTCCTCAATACCATTAATATGCCTAAGCAAAATAAATTCCTAAATAGTCTAGTTTACAAGAAACACTAGAATATGCAGAATTAAAAGACTTCTTTTTCTTTGACTGCATCACATGCTTATGGTTGTAAGAATTATGCTTGAGTGTGTTATGTATAACTTACTTCACATGTTTAGCATGATATATTTTCTGGTAGTATGTCTAACATAAATGATAAGAATTTGGCAAATGCAACTAACTGGTTGGTGTCATGTTCAGCGTCGAACAGGAGGATTAGTTATACGGAGAGCAGGGAGTGTTATGGTGGTGTTTCGTGGAACTAACTATCAAGGGCCTCCATCTAAGTTGCAACCTGCTGATAGAGAAGGGGATGCTCTCTTTGTCCCAGATGTTTCTTCTACTGACAGTGTTATAATGAGAAGCAGCAACATTGCAACTTCATCTTCTGAAAAGAGTAAATCAGTAATGAGGATAACAGAACCTACTGAGAACATGACAGAAGAGGAAGCTGAACTTAACAGCCTGCTAGATGGTTTGGGACCCCGTTTTGAGGAGTGGTGGGGTACAGGATTACTTCCAGTTGATGCTGATTTGCTTCCTCCAAAAGTTCCTGGTTACAAAACTCCTTTTAGGCTTCTTCCTGTTGGAATGCGGGCACGGCTTACTAATGCGGAAATGACTAATATGCGAAAGCTTGCTAAAGCACTTCCTTGTCATTTTGCCCTTGGTATTACTCACCTTCTACAAAATCTTCACTTTAAAGTTCCAATAGTTTTTACATTATATTTTGTCATAAACTTATCTTATGTAGGGAGAAACAGAAACCATCAAGGGCTGGCTGTCGCTATACTCAAGCTTTGGGAGAAAAGCTTAGTTGCAAAGATTGCTGTAAAACGGGGTATCCAGAATACAAATAACAAACTGATGGCAGATGAACTAAAGGTTTGTTACATGCATCTAACTGGTCAACAAAATATGTAGTATTGAATTTGTTTGCTCATTGCAGGTTTTTTTACATCAATAATTTGTAGTCCCAGCTGTTTTTTAATAGCAAAGTTCCAGGGTCGTTTAATTTACCATTTTTTCTTTCTGATTCATGTTATTTCACTTCCCCCTTGTGGTTCTTCACTCTCCTTCATACATGACATGCTTTGCTTGGTAGAAGAGACAGAAGAATGCATTACGTATACAAACGAAGTATTAAAGTTTGATGGTGTTAAATTTTCATTAATTTTTGCAGATGTTAACTGGTGGTGTGTTATTGCTCAGAAACAAGTATTACATTGTAATATTCCGAGGAAAGGATTTTCTGCCACAGAGTGTAGCTGCTGCTTTAGCAGAGAGACAGGAAGCGACGAAACAGATTCAAGATGTTGAAGAGAGAGTGCGAAGCAATTCAGTGGAGGCAGCACCATCAGGTGAATATGAAGGAAAGGCGCTTGCAGGCACATTGGCAGAGTTTTATGAGGCTCAAGCACGGTGGGGAAGAGATATATCCACTGAAGAGCGTGAAAAGATGATTGAAGAAGCTTCCAAAGCTAAAACTGCGAGGCTCGTCAAACGAACTGAACATAAATTAGCTATTGTAAGTATGATTTCTTATTTCACACGATCTGATTTCTAAAAGACCTTGCTGAAGCATCATATGTCAGACGCTTGTTTTTTGCCTGTGTGCTCACCTTGTTTGATCCAAGAGAAGTTTCATTCTAACCATTTTTAAATGTATGGGTTTTAGGATGTTGAACTCCCTGAAATTCCTTTGATGAGCTCTTCTAGTTATTTTTCATTTTCATATCAGATTAATTAAACATTTGACACCCTCTGTTTGAGATGTGTAATGCATAGTTCATATACTTACTTGGAAGCCCTTTTTTAAGATTTATTTATAAAAAAATAAGTTTGCAACCAAAATAGTTGCTGGTGTGAGACTCGAGAGTTTAGCTCATAAAAATTCTGAAGTCTAAGCCTATCTCCCAGTTAAGTATGGGTTTCAGCTGTTTATATTTACTGCTCTGTTCTTTATATACTCAAAATCAACAGCATCCTCCATGCTTGATGGACTATGGTGGTTTTTATTCAAGTAGATGGTTATCTCATAGCATCAAATCCTAATTTATTGTTTTTATCTGTGATGGACCGTAATCTCATCAACTTATCTATTATAAATATGTATAACTTGGATGAATATTTGAATTCCTGGCAGGCCCAGGCCAAGAAGCTTAGAGCTGAGCGTCTGTTATCTAAGATAGAAACTACAATGGTTCCTTCTGGTCCTGATTTTGATCAAGAAACAATCAGTGAGGAGGAAAGGGTTATGTTTCGCAGAGTTGGTTTAAGAATGAAGGCTTACTTGCCACTAGGTTTGTATTCTTAAGTTCATCGACTGAACTTTGAAGTCAGAGCTGAAAATCTGATGGCCTGTCTGTGCTAACGTGTAGGTATTCGTGGTGTTTTTGATGGTGTCATTGAGAATATGCATTTGCATTGGAAGCATAGAGAACTTGTGAAGCTAATATCCAAACAAAAGACTCCTGCATTTGTGGAAGATACAGCAAAATTGTTGGAATATGAGAGTGGTGGGGTACTAGTGGCAATAGAAAGAGTTCCCAAAGGGTTTGCTCTTATTTACTATCGTGGGAAGAATTACCGCCGACCAATCAGCATAAGGCCAAGAAACCTTCTAACAAAGGCAAAAGCATTGAAGCATTCAGTGGCCATGCAAAGACATGAGGTTTCCATTTCCCATTGTCTCATGCTTTGATTTTTCCATTACATTTATAACCATGGTCATCTATAACTGTGATTGATGTCCTTTGCATCCCTGTGTGGGTTCATGCAGGCCCTTAGTCAGCACATATTTGAATTGGAAAAGAACATCGAAGAAATGGTGAAAGAAATGGTACGAATCTGTTTTCTAGTTTACATCTATTAAAATAGAATTACTGGATATTTCTTCTGCATGTGCTTGCTCACCAACTTCCGCCAACTTCAGTGCCCCCCACAAAAAAAGGCTTTTCCAAAATCTTCAATTTTTTTTTTTGGGATGGGGTTATTTGCCTAGTTCTGAATGCCTGAAAGGAAAAAAAAAACAGTGTTCTTTCTTCAACAATTTCTGATCTCTTTGTCCATTAATTCCCTCCTCTTCATCATGTGGGGTAGAGCAGCATGGTAGTGTGAGTCAGGCCTCGATTCAGAAAGGTGAAGGGCCCAAAAGTCTAAATAGGGGGTTCCTAGCTCCTCATCTCATTGTAGCATTTGTGTGTGTGCGTGTGTGTGTTAGTAGGTCACAATGTGGAGGTTTTTAGATAACAAGAAAATTGTGAATGAGGTGATGTGGTTTTATAGCAAACTTTATTCCGAGTGTAATCTTAATCTATGATTGAGGTTTTTGAGTGGAGTCTTATATCACAAGATAAGCTTCCAACTCCAAGTTGATGAGGTGTTTGAGGAGAAAGCGAGAAATCACGGCCATGGATAAGGATCTAAGTCCTCATGGTGTTGTGATAGCATTTTCCTTCCAATATTGAAAATATTAAGAATAGTCTCATGTCTGTATTTTAAGTAGTTGGTCTATATGAGGTGGTAGGGAAGAGTGGAGGAGTATGGATTCCACTTTCAATACTTCGATTCTGAAAAAGATTGGTCCTTTAGGAATGGGGATTTTTGGTTACTAGTCAATTTAGTCTAGTTACAAGTGCTTATAATATGTTCCCTAATTTTCTTCCTGATTGGCTTTTGGTGCTTGGAGATGGTATTTCTTGCTCTTGGAGTGCTTTTTAGGTGGTCATCAGATTTTATATGCAGCCTCAATCTTGAATAAAGTAGATAATGTTAGTAATAAATGGAAGTTGTGGATGGAATGGTTTCTATCAGATAGTGAATGTGGTGGAAAACCCTGATTTTCTTGATATTTGATGCTTTTGCCAGTGTAATCCTTTGTTCCTTTCAATTAATAGTGATGATCGATGCTCTTCACAAGATGCTCTGCAGTAGGGTGGAGACACTTATGGTTAAAGGAGACCGGGTAGGATCTAAGGATATCCAGTGCTTATTTGTAGTTTGCTTATGGCATGATGCTTTTTTCAATATGATGGATAGTTTCTGTCATCCGTTGTCAATATTTTACCTCTTTGAGGTGTCTAGGTGAAAATTATTGTGTCAAAGAGCAGTGAGGCAGATATCCATTTCAAGTCAGTCTGAGCACTGTTGCTTCTCTTGCTGGATGTACCATGCAGATGATTATTTTTATGATCTATTATTTGTGGAACCCAGTGATGGAATTGCTTTCTCATCATCTAGATGGGTGCAAAACATGCTTTTAATAATATGCAGTGACGTTTTACCATTGTCAAGACATGCTGGTTTAGCCCCCTTTATGTTCGTCTCTATTTGGGATTCCTTTTTGGTTTCCAAGCGGACAGAGAACATGATTTGACACTTTTTATGACAAGCAAGGTGGGACTCTTGGTCATGTACACATAGAAACGTTATGATGGTGGGTAAATGGTAGTGTTACTTCACATTAGGGTTGATATGTGACGACACAGGTGTCTTCAATCAAATGTCTTGTCTCAAGTCTACAGCCATGTGAGCCCATGGAAATTCATAGCATAGCTTCTCCTTGTCAATTTCTTGTTCTTTTGGCATCAAGTTACTAAAGGTTCTTGTATTCGATTACAGAAAGACCTGTGGTCAGGGAATGGTATTTTCTTTTGTTTATGCCCAGCTTAATCACCTTCCTAGCTTTCAAATTGCTCCTGTGGTCAGGGAATGGTATTTTCTTTTGTTTCTGCCCAGCTTAATCACCTTCCTAGCTTTCAAATTGCTCGTATCCTAGGGTTATTGTATATTGGGGTCTCAGCTTCCTCATAGAGGGGATGTAGGATCTCCAATTGTTTCGTATTTTATATTCCTTTTGCTTGCCACTGAGTTTGGATAGTGGGAATATTAGAGTTTGGAGTGTTTAGGTCAATTAAGTCCTCTTTTCTTTTGTTACAATACTTATGTGTGTTATACATGATAATCTGGGGCCTATATAAAAAATAGACCCACAATCCAGCATGTTTGGTTTATGGATTTGAGATGTTCATTTATGTGCCAAGTCCTGACACATGGCGAGCTGTATAAAGGCTGCTGAATGCAAAAACTCTCTAACAAGTGGTATCGAAGCACCTTCTTTGACCAATTAGGACTGCCTCCAAGCCAAACCAAGATTCTGCTACACTAATTAGGATTGACAAGTTTGCAAAAGCAGTTTTCTACTGAGATATAGTCAAACTACTAGTATCACGATTTAATAGAAAACAATACCACAAAAATCAATGACATAACAGTATATACAAGATTGTTAGCACAGTCCACCAAATATCTTGCCTAGATTCAAAAATCCTTTTTTTTTTCTATTTGAAAACACATTGCATGTAAATAATGCTGGAGTTAAAACATCCATAGGCAGCACATCTTATTTTTCATATTTCTATTCTATTTTTAAGGACTAATTCCTTTTTGTTCAAGGAACACTAATCAATTGCATTAGGAAGACTCCTTACCATAATTTGGTGCTAACCTGGTTGCTTGGTTTTACTTGGTCCTTGCTCAATATGCATGGCCTTCGCTCTGAAAATATGAGCCACACAATTCCAACAATTGGTATTATCTCTTGGGCGTTTCCTTTTTTCTGGTATTTGGAAAAAGATGGAGTAGACAATTCTTGAAGTGGCATGAATAACCAAACTGTAGGTTGTTAGGAATTTATGACTGATATTCTTGTGGTGGAGGTCAAGCAATAAAGCAGTATGAAGTAAGTAAATTTGGTAGTCAAGTTAGGACTAATTGTGAGGTGCTATTTATTGTATAATTGGAGAATTGTTTCCTATCAAAATAGGACTTGATCATTATAAATAGGTTGATGAGGAATAATGCATTGGTTTGTTGTTTGTTTTCTTTTTTTATTAGCTTGTGGTTCAAGTTGTGAGGGTATGATCCCCCCCCTTTATGAGAGAGTGTGTATAAGGATTTTAGGATTGAGTTTGAGAATTAAATCCAATATTATCTATTATCACTTTGTTTATCTTGGTTGGTTTCCTTTGTATTAAATTGGCTCATTTATGGTAGTATGATAGAATCTTGGTATTAAATTGATTTTCTTTGGACTTGGCAATCTCCACTAGTGGAACCATGAATTGACTTGGTTACAGAACTGCAATGTTGACCCTTCTTCATGTAGATGATGCTACAGGCTCATACTTGAATAGCGGTCCTTGATAAGATTAAGATCATTGTTGTAGATTAACCTTAAGGGTTTGTTTGTAAACAAGGATGGATTGGATAAAGTGAGAAGATGAAGAGGAAAAAGGATGGATGCTATCTGTCCATGAAGTTGTTTGGCTAGCAAGGGAGGAGAAGGATAGAAGTCAACTTGTCCAAATTGGAAGGATTCGAAAACTATAAGCGAGGAATGAATGATAGATAGGATCTTTCCGATCATTTCTTGGGTCATTAGCCCTCTTGCTTAACAAAAGAAAAACCTTGTCTATCCACCATCATCCATCCTTCCCCCATCATGCCTGGCAAACAGACCCTATGTATTGCAATAATGGGAAGACACATTTCATCTCCTTTGTTTATGATGTGGAAAATTTGGAATGTTTTTGGCCCATGGTGGCGAACAGTGACTAAATTCTGGTAAGAGTAGAGGACATATTGATGAGTATGCTAGTTCTTAGGGTAAGTATTACTGTGTGCAATGTGATTGAGGGGAACTAAAGAATATTTAAAGACGACTTCATCAAAGCAGTTGCTTGGGGAAAGGAATTGTGGTTTTGGCCTCTTATTGTGTGCTATTTCAGGGAGTTTAAGATCTTCAGCTGATGATCACCACTTCAGGAAAGCTTCAATGTGTTTAATTATTTATTTTCCCTTTGCATTCTTACCCTTGTTGTGCTCGGTATAATCTTGCCTGCCACAAAATGGTCTATCAGGGGGCAGTTAAATATGCAGAATGCTTCAAGAAAGATGTTTAATATTCTTCTGTTGGTTATAAATTGTACTTTAGTATCATGTGTTGCAGCCTCTGTCATCCTTGTTACTTTCTATTTTTCATGTTAATTAATTGCTTTTGTGCCTCCTGTAATAAAGATTAGTTGAACCAGACAACTTTTTGTTTTTTATTGACAGGGGCTTTCTAAAGAAGAAGAGAATGAGAATAATTGGAGCTCAGAGGAACATGGCCCCTTAAATAATGTCTCAAAATTAACCCAAGTTAGTATTATGCTTTGTTCTCTTTGCTATTTGTCTTTTAATCATTACCTAAAAGTTTTGAATTCTGTCCCTTGTTGAGGGCTTGGGTGAGTTTAGCTTGGGGTTCAATTTTCCTGCTGCTTCAATTGCTGATTTTAGTTGTTTCTGACGAGAGAGTTATTCTCTTGTAATTATAATATTTTGTTTTTGTATGAATGTTCAGAGTGAGGATAAAGCTTTTTTCACCGAGTCTGATAGCGAAGATGATTATAATGAGGGCATTAATTATGAAGCTGCCAAAGATTTTTGAATTTTCAAGCTTCAAAAGTCATTATCACCGTGGAACACAAATAATTCACAAGTTTTACGTAAGTTATTGAAGTAACTGGATTGAATTTTTGTGTTCCAAGACTTTAATGCAGGTAAGCATCATGGTTTATCCTCTTTGATCATTTTTCTGGTATTTTCTTGAATTTGATATAATATTTACCATCTTATTTGTAATTAAATTTGTATTTGCAGCTAAAGACTTCTTTTGAACCATTCCTGAAAAGACTCGTAAAATTCTTTTTTTTATATCAATCTTAAAGACTTGTAAAGCCTTATAGGTGTTATGTTATAGGAGTTGAACACAGTGGTGTTTTCCGATTTATCTTCCCATAAAAGTCGCTGGTTAGTGATTCTTGCGTGGTGTAATGTTAGTAGTTGGCTAATAGTTTTTGCAGATGTGCATTGTTGCAGTCCTTTTCAGTTCTGTCTAAAGTAATCTTTTGAGGTCAGATGCATAATATGATATTGAAAAATCTAATGCTTTCTGATCTAACCATGTTTTTCAAATTCATTCAGGAGGTTCCATGATAGGATCATTTGCAATTGCAGTGGATGATTCTTGTACACTTTGAAGCTGGATGGGCATATTGCTGTTAGAATTAACGCAATGAATGATTTGCGTAGGTTTGCCTACCTGCATATTGTTGCAATTCAACAAAAACCTTTGTTCACTGGCAGTTAATTGATTAATGCCTGATTGCAAACTTGAGGTTCGAGTTCAACTGCAATCTGCATTCGTCATCGATAAAAGTGCTGGATCCCTTTCTGTTCAAACTGAACTTCGGTGATAACACATTGTATCAGTCGGTGTAGTAAAGTCAAATTTTCCCAGGTGAAGTTACCTGTAACCAACCAGTGATAATGCTTCTTTCAGACTGATTTATCTTCAATGATTGTATTTGTAAAAGCTTTATATATATTGTAAAGCGTTTTTGTGGCAATAAAGTGTAGAACAATTACCTTTGTATGTCCCCTGTTACCTTTCTAGTTGAGCTGGTCAGCCTTGAGAATTAATCCTTCACGTCATTTTATCCCATGTGATAAACTAGCTGTCATTCTATCCTACGACTGGCATCAGCATTCCCTTTTCCTTGGAGAGGTCTCAGAGTTTTCTTTCGTTGAATGGATGAAAATGAAGTCTGTGTGAATAGTTTTGAACTCACGTAATTACGAGGCATCAATCGAAATCCTAGTGGTCTTTTTTAAGCTAGTCCAGTGGTGTGTATTTCCCAGCAAGACCTGTAACATGTTGGCATTAACCCTGGCTTGTGAGATCTTGCCACCTCCAGGCTCTCCACAGTAACAAAGACAATTGCCTGTACTCTCTAAGAACAGAATCAGAATTCTCATCTCGCGAGAGTAATTTCTTGCATCCTATAGCAGTCTGTTAAATCTTGTTCTTTACAATGTCTTTTTGTTGAATAGCCAAGGCGTTGCTGCTAAAACACCTTTTTCTGGGATTTTTTTTTTTGTTTGGCAAAGTTCCCTCTATGTTCTCACACCAGTTTGCAAATTATAACCGGATATCACCATATTAAGTCGAGAACTGACCAACATCCAATTCATACACTGGCAGATAGGGCGTTGATGTTTTTCTGATAGTGTACAGTCAAGAAAGATCATGTTCTCCTTGAGAGACAGATACCATGGAAACTCTCACGTTCACGTGAGTATTAACAATTAACAGTTTAACCTTCTTATATTTCACTAGTAGACTTTTTTGGCTTTTGGGTCCCTGTAGTTTTTCAAACTTCACAATTCGGTCAACAAATTTCATTTTCTATCATATCTGGTCCCTGAAAGTTTATTTTCTGAGTTTCAAGTCATGTTTTGGCAACAAAAATCATGTTTTTTGAATTCTGAAATTTAAGCTAATTAGAGTGTTTTGGGATTGGAAAAAAAAAAGATTATGAAGGTTTTTAAGATGTGTTTTTTAAATGTTTTTAAATTCATAAATAAAAAAACCAAAACTTGATTTTCCGTCATTAGTAGTTGAAAGCCTACTTGATGCTCTTGGCCCTTTTTTTAAAAAAAATTAATTGTTTTTTTATATATTTTAAATTAAAATTCACTTCAAATAAAATAATTATAATTATTTCAAATAAGGTTATAGTTTTCATGGTAATGTTATCAATTACTTTACAAATAATTATATATGAAATTAAATATTCAATTAGAATAAAATATCTATTTTTTTTCATGCACTTCTTGTGCAATTTTCTCAAACTAATTAATTTAATTTTATTTTTATTTTCACTAGATTTCATAAAAATTATCAAAACATATATATATATTTATATATATATATATATATATATATATATATATATTTAATTTGTCAAACCATGATAAGTTTTCGTTTAAAATACCATACTATGAATAAAAAGTAACATTTTTTTGTAAATAAATAAATTAATTAACAATGAAATGGAGTTTTATCTATACAATATTTTGACCAAAATTCATAATAAAAAATTGTTTGGTCGAAACAATGGTGTGTCCATTTTTTCTCGAAGAAGAAAAACAGTCTCTTGCACGTCAAAGACATTTTCTTTTTAATTTATTTTACCATGAAAATAATTTGATTTTCATGTATCATGACGAACTACGTGTATAAATAACGTCTGGTTTATAGTTTGTTAATTATAATTAACAAAGAAATTAAAAGAAGATGGATATTCATTGTAGATATGGCATTGTTGTAGTTTATTTCAACTTATGGTTTATTCTTTTCTTTTTTTACTTTATGCATGGCTGCTTTAATACTGCTTCTTCCTTCTTCTTCTTCTTCTTTTTTCTTATTCTTATCTCAAAGCTACTAAAGGTTTGTTTAATTAATTAATTAATTAACTTTTTTTTTTCATACGTGTCTTTTTGTCTATTGTTCTAAGAGTTTCTTTTATCTTCATTAAATTCTTATTATTTTTTTTAACTTTTTTTTGTATAATTTCTTCAAAAACCTATCAATTTTCTTTCTTTCATACATGTCTTCTTTGTCTCATAAAGTATAGTGATTTTAGTATTTAGTTACTTTTTTAGAATACAAGAGATGAAAGTGACGGAAGGAAGGAGACAAGATTGAAAAAAATAATAAAATTTTGGTGATGAATTACAAAATAAATAGATTATTTTTATATTTTATTTTATTATGGTGAATAAGACAAAATAAAATATAAAAAATCTGTTTTAATGTTAATATGTACTACATTCAAATTTACATATTTAAAAAAAATTATTATTTTTTCACTTTAGTTTATATCGAGTGTTGAAATTAATATTATTATAATAACCTTAGTTATGAAACTTGGATTGACCTGCTGGGTCGATCCAGGACCCAGTTGATCCGGGATTTGAAGTGGTCTGGGTTTAAGAAAAAATAAGTAAGCATCGATCCCATCTGAATCGGTCAAGAAGTGTCAACTCGCAACTCAAGATAAAATACTGGTAAAAAACCATTATTTTTTTTTGAAATTTTATTTGCTCAAAATGAGGTTGTTTTAATTAATTTTTTAAAATATTTTTCGGTCAACTTGGGCTGACCCCCTGACCCATGACTCAGGCCTTGCATAGGGTCAACTCTCGGGTTATAAAACTATAATAATAATCATTTTTATTCATATGTTGACTTGGTTCAACCCATGTTGACCCTCCAATCCATAACCCTGACTTTATCCCAAATCAACTCCTGATTCAGGTTTTAAAATTATAATAATAACTAATTTTATTTTTATGTTGACTTGAGTCAACTCGGACTGACCTTCCCGGGCCTTACCCCAGGTCCACCCTGAGTCGGGTTTTAAAAGAATAATAAGAACTACTTTTATTTTTACATTGATTTGGGTCAACTTAGATATTCCTGAGCCTTTCACTAGGTTAACTCCTCGAGTCGGGTTTTAAAACTTTAATAATAAACACTTTTATTCTTACGTTGAACCAGGTCAACGATCAACCTAACCAGTGACTTGGGTCAACTTATTTAATTTTTTTTTTTATCATTACATTACATGTTTTAGTTGAACAATTTTGAAATTAAAAGTTTTTATAATGATATTTTAAAAATAAAAAATAAAAAATGTTATCTTTAAAAATATATTTTTTACAAGCTTTCTGTTTTAGAATTACAGGGTTTCACTCCAAGATTATTCTATGAAAATATTTATTTTTATCCATGCATCTTCAACTAAATAAATTTTTATCTCTATTCTTTTTTTTTTCTTATATCATGAGATAATAAGCAGACACTAAACTAAATCATAACCGAGTACGACTAGGGCTGAGTTTGCTACTTTTGTCTCCAAAACTTGTATGCTCTCACCTCGTAACATTTTTGGTCTCTCTACTCTTCTCATCAACATCACTAGCGTCTCTGATCTACCTACATTATTTTCATACAGGATTTCATATCTATGATATCTCTACATACATTTATAACTATTTTACTTTTATATATTTTTATTTTGTACTATAATAATCAGATATGACCAAATTCACTATCGAATCAAGATTTGAAAGCATTACGATCTCTGCAAAACGTTTCAAGAAATGCGTGGCAATTTTTTTTTATATAATTTAATTTAATATAACCTAGAATTGAATTGAAGTATAATGTATAGACTTAGTGGTGTTGATTTTGTGTTTTCGTGATTTGCTATGCATGCAGAGTGTCAATAGATTTAGGCTTACAAGCTATGACTTAAGAAGTAATTACTGTAAAGTTACTATAAATTTTTCAAGTGAAATTGTCCTCGAATGGGTAACAATTTCTTTCTTTCTTCTTCTTTTTTTTTACCTGTTTGAGTATTTTAGAATAATTGGATTGTGGAAAAACAAATAGCTTATGATGTACTTGAAAGTAAAAATAAACTAATAATGGATTGTGGAAAAAATAATAATTTTGAGGGCAAAGTTTATGTTTTCAGTGGAACAAGAAGGAAATTTATTTATTTTTTAACATTTTGAGGGTGCCATTCCCATCCTTGTTGGTTGATTATGGTTGCAAATGTAAATGTAAAAAAGTAATCACGATGCATGTTTGATCTTCGTTTGATGTTCTATTTGTAAATAAAGGGATCCCTAAATAGGAGGATTTAAAGGATTATCATTTGAATTTAGAGTGTGTTTGGAAACGCGGTGCAAACCAGTTTTTTTAAAATTTGTTTTTTTTAAAAGTAATTTTTAATGTTTTCAGATTTTTTAATGTGCTGATGTTAAAAATAATTTTTTTAAATAAAAAAATCATTTTAATATATTTCTAAATAAAAAATACTTTAAACTATAAATACTATCACATTCTTTAATCCATATAAAGTTGTTGTAACATGGAAACAGGTGAGTGTTGCTTCATATGTGTGCTCATTTCATTTAAGTTTTCTTAACCTCCTGACATTCTAAGTTTGTTGTTGAGATGATGTGTGTTGTGTGTTATTGTTTTGTTTGAATTTTAATGTGATATTGATGTGTTGATGTAAAAAATAAATTTAAATTTTTTTAAAATTTCTTTTTTAATATATTTTAAAGTGAAAAATACATAAACAAACAACTTCTAAACAAGACATTATGTTTTTACTCTTTATGCTATATGTAAGAAACACTAAATTTATCAATTTATAACAATTAACACCATCTAGATACTAACGTCTTTCTTGCTTGTTTTGC
>Ga0325405_1004195_pt1 | contig 14756 bp, 8 predicted proteins | sample PopdelMetagenome_21_FD_205663 | JGI IMG/M metagenome (GOLD analysis project Ga0325405, IMG submission 205663) | Populus deltoides microbial communities from Bellville, Georgia, United States - Xylem-Control-R2 | ecosystem: Host-associated > Plants > Phyllosphere > Stem > Wood/Secondary xylem... | reverse complement strand
CAAATATAAAGCATGTTAGTATCCAACATTAAGGTCCATGTTAAGTTTATATTATACTTATTCTTACACCATTAGTGTACCCTTTTCACCTTGACATAATTAACTTAGCTACACATAATGAAAGAAATAAACATAAAAAAACAAGATAAGAACATAAATGAGAAAGAAGTTAACTAAGTAAAGAAAAGGAAATGAAAGGCATAAATAAGAGATTAATATAAACAAAACTTAAGTATTACAAAAAAAAAAGAGTAAGAGCATGATCTTGATCTAAACACCAAGATGCCTAAATACATGGCAAATGCCTCCTTTTATAGGCCAAAATTCGGAACTATTGATTTGTTGACTAATTGATGAATGGGTGGCCACATCTTGACTTGATGACAATTCTTATCTTCTTGTCTTCCAAAAACATCATTGATAACGTCATAATTTGAACAGACTTCAATAATAAAAGTTATAGGAAATTGTCTCATATTTCTAGGGTAAAAATTTGAGATCATTTGTACTTCTAGAACTCGAGATATGGGCTGAACACTGAATAGTGTCTGGGCTGCAGGACAGATTCGAACTTCTTCGTTGTTGCTACAATTTGGACTTACAAACGGCCTTGTTAAATTTTAGGCTCTTCATGAAAGTTGTAGGCCTATATCTTACCTTTCCATCCATATAAAGTAGACCTAAATCCAAGATCTATAGCTCCAGATATGACCCGATTACCAAACAATGTTCCAGTTTGGACTGCACCAACATCTCTTTTCTAAGTTTGGCCATCTCTTTATCCTTTCAATTTCAATACTTCAACTCATCAATCAATTCTTTCATTTATGTGATAGGCCTGCATTTAAAATGAATACTTACCATAAATTAAAGATATCTTATATTATTAGATATGTTATTATAAAACATGCTTTAGTTAAGGAGTTATTGATACTTCAAGTGCAAAATCAAGTGCAAAATGATGATATAAAACCTTGATAAAAATGCAGTTTTAAGTACTAATCAGCAATCTCTTCTACACCGGGGTAAAATTTCAGCCCTTGATTGAGTTGGTAAGGATGCTAACTGTTGGTTCAATATAGCCTCCCTAAGTTGTCAAATCTGCTGGAAAAGGCTGCCTGAGTTGACCTCTTCACGCCGTTGTCGACGTCTCCGTGCTGTCATTCATTCTAAAATGTTCACATGGGGTTGTAGAGGAACTGCAGGGGATCCGTTTCGTGCAAGTTTTGATTGATTTGATGGAGAAATCAAGCATTAAATGCACTTGCAAAGTAGGCTCCCACGCTGTTTCTTTTGGGTAAAACGAGGAAGACAATAAATAGTAACCAGACGACACGTCGTCTAGTCCTTTTTTTTTTTATAATGTAAAACGGCGTTGTTTTGGATTGAATTAGAGATTTAAACTGATTTTTAATTTAGTCCTCCAGCTTTCAATTAACCCCTAATTGACCCTATACTTTGGATTTAAGGCAATTAAGTCCCTGATGAACTTCAATTGGAACCCCGAAGTTACGCGCCTTTTACAATATGGTCCTTGGTCCTGGATTTTTTTCCATTTAAACCCTAATTAACCATTAAACTTTCAATTCCTTTAATTTCACCCCCGGTTTTTTTGTCAATTAAGCCCCAAAATTCTAACGCCTTTTGCATATTGGTCCTTGGCTGTCAATTTCTTCAATTTAACCTCTAATTGACCTCAAACTTCAATTTTCTTGCAATTTGGCCCCTAATGTCAATCAATTAACTAGGAAAGAAAATTAAATTTGGTCTTTTAAAATTTCAATTTCCTCAATTAAGCTCAAATTAGGCTCCCAAACTTAAGTTTTCACCAATTAAGCCCAAAATAAAATTAATTTGACCCATTTAAAGTATAATTAAGTCCTTGTACTTAATTAAATCCTTCAATTGGACCCAAATTAATTCTTAAACATAATTAAAATTTAATTTAGCCCATGATTAAATCAAATTGGCCCAATAATAATTTAATTTGACCTTGAATTTGTATTTTGTCTCCATTTTAGGGCATAATAGGGTATAATTAGGCCTTCAATTTCCTTAAAAAATTACAGCTTGATTTCCCGGCCTGCTTTCTCCACGTTGCCAACCTTTATTTTTATTTTTATTTTTATTTTTATTTTGAAAAAAATGTGAATTTTGGAGAATAACCCAGAATTGGGTTATGACATCACTAATGGTGTTACGATATGTATAATATAAACTCAATACGGACTTCAATGCTTACATTCAAGAAAGTTTGCTATTAACATGTCTTGTTATTTTTATCTTATTAATTCTTAATACCTTACTTGTTAAATGATTAATCTATATTTGTGTTGTATAGCACTTGGTACAACAAATGCTTGACACTTTCATAACCAACCGTATGGTATAACCTACACCTGTGCTATGAAAGAAACTTGATTTGTTGTTAACATAAGTTAGCATCATAAATTCCTGATAATATTTAAAAGTTTGGTGTTACTTAAATAAAATAATTAATATGATCATGTTAATAATTTATAATAAGTTATTAATGACAAATCATCCTATTGTAACCTCCTTTGTGTGTGGTTTCTAGTTGAGTAATAAAAAAAAATTTATATTATACTTATTTGAAATACCATTAGTGGATCCTTTAACCTTGACAACTGTTTTTATCATTGTTTAATCTTCGCATTAATCTTACATCTCTAAATTCTCTTTAACTCATTATTATTATTATTATTATTATTATTATTATTATTATTATTATTAACCTCCTTGTGGTTCAACCCCGGTCTTGCCAGGTTATTTATTACTTCGACACTCTTGCACTTGAGAGAAGACATCAATATTTTGGTTGTATTAATTAACTTCGTTATAATTTTATACTACTTGTTTGCATCTCTTTATAGGTGTAGGGTAGAAGTGATAATTTCATATAACTTTGGCTCTTCAAGGCAGGTTCCTGTTGAGTCAAGTTGCAAATCATTCAAATATGATTTTAACGTATCTTGGGAGGTGTCCGCATTAGTTGGTATAATAGCTTGTGCTATTATCAGGTTATATCTCTTTAATATTAAGTTTATGTCATTTCTTGATTTTTTTTTCTTCCTAGTTTTGGCTAGGGTCTTGTTTCTTACAAAAAAAATCTTTTATTATTTCAAAGTTTTCTTCAAACCCTGTATAAAGAAATCATCCCACTTAGTTTCTTGATTTTTCCAAACACATCAAAGAAAAATTATGTGCTTGATCTTCATCTTCTATCTTTCTTGATTTTGGCTTAGAGTAAAAAAAATAAAAAGGAAAAGAATAATGTTCTTGTTGAATTGTGTGGATAAAAGAATACAGGAAAAGTTGAAGAAAAACTTAAAGAATTGATTGAATTGACAATTTAACGCATAATCGAATACAAGCCCTTGAATTTTAGGGGTGGCTGAAAGTTTCTTGAATAGTTTTTTTATTTTGCTGAATAGGTACATACCAAATCTTGGTATTGTCAAATTAAGTTCTTGTTTTTCTTGGATTATCTTGCCTTGTTTCATTAAAATTTGGTTAGTATACATTTTTCTTACTTTATTTTAATTGTTTTCTTGAAATTCTTGAAGTTAAATCTTGACTTTTTGAATAGTTAGTTTTCTTTAAATCTTTAATATAAACTCCATTACTTTTATTTTGTATCTTCTTTTCATCATTATATTTCACTCAAATTTACATTGCTATTCGTAAATTTATCCTCTAGTTTTTTTTATTAGTTTCATATATTTCTTGAGTCTTCATTATTATAAATCATTACATTGTTTTGATTGATTATTTGATAAGTTACTAGGTTACTTTTAAATAACTAAGTAAAAGTGTTTGGGAATGAGGTATGGTGAGATGAGGTGAGGTTGATTTTTTTGGTAGGTACAATTCCTTTAAAGCGCAAACCACACCTCACTAAAAAGCTAAAATACATGTTTTTTGTTGCTTTTTATATGGATCCCACTAAAAAAACCCAACTACACCTCAATTTTAAACATACCCTAAAGAAATAGTGAGTTAAATGGTATAATAAGATTATTAGAGTGAAAAGCCTTATTGAATTGTGTGAAACACGAGTGGAATGACATTAAATCGAGTGCAAACATGTGAGGGGGTGTGTGAGAAAGTTTTCTTTACTACTAACCTATATTGCAAGTATTCACAATATCATTAAAAAGTATGACACAATTAAATGTGAAGGACCTTATAGAAAGACAAGATAAGTTAGAGGTGATGATGGATGCTTTGATGGGAAAGATACATAGATTGAGTACTAAGATGATTAATAAACATAATGTTCCTTATCATAAGAGAAAAGAGGTTAAAAGGTCTACTAGACGAGCACTTTCTCATCTAGATAAATGTGTATCTAAAAACTCCAATGATGATGTAGTTAATCATGGAAGGAAGTCTTGCACACATTAAAATCCCTTATATGAGACACGACTAGAAGAGATTTTATGGTAGATTTTGGTCATGATAGGAATATTGATGATCAAAATGGTATAGATCATAATTTGGGTAGCTTAAAACTTAAAATTCTAGCATTTCATGAAAAGAATGATTCAGAGGCTTAATTAGATTAGGTAAAAGAAGGTGGAATTTGTATTTGATTATCATCAATATTCAGAGAAAAAGAAGGTAAAACTAGTTGTAATTGAATTCATTGATTATGCTATTATTTGGTGGGATCAATTTATTACAAGTAGAAGCTAAACAAGCCTTGTTACAAAATAATAGTAAGGATGTGAGGTTGAGTAAAAATAAGGTGAGTCAAAAATGTAAAACACTAAATGGTAAAGTTTTGTCTATTAAAGACAAATTTGAAGGTTTCGACCAAAAAAAAAGGGGAAGGCCTAGTGTGGAGAGAAAAAAGAAAGGATGAGAAAAGAAGAGTGAATAGAAAAAATGAGAAAACACCTTAATTTTTATGTAAAACAATGTAATCTTACACATGCTTATTTTTTTTTATATGCCTATGATTTTACTGTTGTATAAGAAGGCATACTTTTACACTAACAAAATTGATTCTTATGTTCCTAATGTTTATGTTTCTTTGTTACAAGAATTTGAAAATATATTTCTTGATGAAATTCCAAGCAGATTGCCACTTATAAGAGGAATAGAACATCAAATTGATCTAGTATCAGGTTCAACTATTCCTAATAGACTAGCCTATAGAAGTAATTATGAGGAAGTAAAGGAGCTTTAAAGGCAAGTGGAGGAATTAATATCAAAAAGGTATATTCGAGAGAGTATGAGTCCATGTGATGTTCCTTTACTTTTAGTTTTTAGTACCTAAGAATGATGGTACTTGGAGAAAATGTGCTGATTATAGAACAATCAATAACATAATGGTTAAAGTATAGATATCTTATCCCTAAATTAAATGATATGCTTTGTGAATTGCATGGGTCTTGTTTATTTAATATTAAAAGTGGATATCATCAGATTATAATGAAAAAAGATGATAAATGAAAAACTACTTTTAAAAATAAATATGGTTTATATGAGCGGTTTGTCATGTCTTTTGGACTTACTAATACAACTAATACTTTTTATGAGATTGATGAACTATATATTGCGTGTATTCATTCGTAGGTTTCGTAGTTATTTATTTTGATGATATATTGATTTACAGTATAGGATTAGGTGAGCATATAGATCATTTAAGATAGATACTTGATGTGTTTAGAAAGGAAAGTTTGTATGCTAATCTAAAAAAGTGTGACTTTTGCATAGAAAAGATTGTTTTTCTTTGATATGTTGTTAGTGCAAAAAAAATTGAGATGGACGAAGCTAAGGTTAAGGTTATAAAAGAGTAGTTTACACCTAAGACGGTAAGTGAGAAGTGCAAAGAATTTGTGATAGGTGCATAACACGTAAACAAGTTAAATCTAAAGTGATGCCTTATGAGTTATATACACCTTTACATGTTTCTAAGGAATCTTGGATTGATATTTTTATGGACTTTATTTTGGGTTAAGGAAGGGAAGAGACTCCATATTTTTTTTGTTATAGATAGATTTTCTAAGATGACACATTTCATATCTTGCTATAAAACTTATGAGAAACAAATATAGTAGATCTATTCTTTAAAGATGTATTTTGGTAACATCGGGTTGTAAAGAGCATTGTATCTGATCTAAATGTCAAGCTTTTGAGTTATTTTTGGAAGGTTTTTTGGGGTAAGTTAGGAACTAAACTTTTATTTTTTTACAACTTGTCATCCAAAAATAGATGGTCAAACTGAAGTAGTAAAAAGAACTTTAACTTAATTATTAAGAGCTATAATTCAAAAAAATCTTAAAAATTTAGAAGATTGTTTCAATTTATTGAATTTGCATATAATCATAGTGTGTATTCTACTATTAATTATTTTTTATTTGAGATTGTTTATGGTTTTATCTGTTGATGAAATAGTTAGTCTTGATGGTAATAAAAAAACTTAGGTGGTGAAAGACTTATATGCAAATATACGACAACAGATAGAGAAAAAAAATGAGCAATATATGTTCAAGACTAATAAAGGATGTAAATTAGTAAAGTTTGAACAAGAAGATTAGGTTTAGATGAATATTAGGAAGGAAATGTTTCTTGAATAAAGGAAATCAAAATTGATGCCTTGAGAAAATGATTATTTTCATATTATATAGAGGATTAATGACAATGCTTGCAAAATAAGATTGTTTAAGGTCAAGTTCTTTCGATGAGAGAAGGAATGGTGCGATCCAAGTAACACCAAAAGACCTGTTAGAGGTTCCAGTTGGTCTAATGATAAGACTCAAGGCTAAGAGGTTTAATTAGGCTTTCATTGGATTTCATCAAGAAATATGGGCTAAAGCAGACTTCGAAAAGATATCAAATAATAAAGTACAAGCCTTGATTAATTTATTTCATGTTCAAGAAAGACTTGTAGGCGGGCATTCAAACATTACAAAATTATTAGAATAAAAAGATTCAAATCAACCAATTTTGATCTTTCTCTACTATTTTGGTCATAAATGGAGTTACAGAATGACTTTTAATTCTATTCTAGTTGCATTGGAAATTATACATTCATATCTTTCCATTGATATATAACACATTTTCTAATTCAATAATATAATAAAGAAACATGCATTTAAGGTTGAGCTTTAATTTTGCTAATAGATTACAAAAATGACTTTAGCCTTATTTAGATTAGTTGACTATTGTTTTATTTATCTTTTATTTATTATTAGTTCTTTTAGAGCTATTATGGTCTTTATTTAAATTTGAATTCATTGAATTATTATTTATCCATATTTATTAGAGATATCTTATTATACTTAGGATTTTTCCTAGTGTAAATACTTTTTTATAGAAAATTTTTGAAAAAAAAATATTTTTAATAAAGATATCGACGCTTTTGCTATCTTTCATGTGATTGAGTGATTTCCATACTAAGTTCTTAATTGAACTTACAAACTTTTTGAATAATTGATTAACTTCATTATGATTTTATACTACTCATTCACGTCTTTTTGTAGGCGTAGGGTATGAATGATTATTGCATATAACTATTGGTTCTTTAAGGTAGGTTCTTGTAGGGTTAAGTTTCAAACCATTCAAATATGATTTTAATGTATTTTAAGAGGTGTCCATGTCATTTTCTATCTCATTTGTTTTCTTATTAGTGATCAAATAGTTACATTGAATGTTTTATATATGTTATATAAACTTGAAAAAAGTATTAATAAGTGATTTTTCAGCTTATTTTTCATAGCATAGTTAAACACTGAAAAATATTTTTTTAATTAATTTTTTATGACACTATTAAACATAAAAAAACAACCATTTTCCCAAATAAACTTGCTTTCTAGCAAACAAGGCCCAAGTATAATCAATTCAACTTTCACAAAAATTAAAGCATTAAACGGTCAGATAAATCAACAATTTACATCAATTATTCATTACTCAACAAATCTTTAAAAAAAAAAAATTTATTTATAAAGAGTGTTACAGGGGATATTTCAATAAATTATATAGTAAAAAGGTAAAATGAAAAGAAAATATCACCACCTAATTTTAAAAAAACAAGAAAACCTTTAACTAGTATTTCAAAGATTCTAGGTAAAGCCAACATCCACCATGCACCATACAAAGTCTCCACATAACAACTCCTCTAATCAAGCCACCACCATGACAGCCTTAATTAACACAATGCTTAAAAGTATCAAGGTTTTCTTCAACATAATCAATCAAACCAACAAAACTTTTCACATAATTACTAAGAGTACATATATAGGTATTCACATAAAATATTAAACACTATGATCAAACCATTACTTCTTTGAAGAACCAAAATTAACTTGATCCTCATAGACCCATCATGGAAAATTAATTTATAACCCTGTTCCATCTTAAAGTAATCTTTCTAGGAGCTTCAAAATCTTGAGGGTGCCACTTAATATGTGGTCCCTGATACTTCAATATATCATATAAAGCTTAAAATTACTAAAAATCATATAAGAAGAATGTTAAATAAGTCAGAGGGTTAGAAAATACCCTAAAAACCATTAGAATTCGGTTAGATTAATGAAGCTACGTATGGTTCATGCGCTGCCACCATTAGAATTACTAAAACCCTTTTATCTTGTTTGTTGTTAGTGCATGAGCCACACCACCACCTAGGTTGTCAATTATGTTTTGGTTGACGACTCTAGAATTGAAATTTATTGTCCAATAAGAAGAATAGAACGTCAACTAGAACAAAATTGACAACCTTGTGTGATGGTGTGGGAGTTGTGGTTTCGGGCTTAGTGTCCACACACACACACACACAACACATGACTCCATAATAAAATGCCAAAATGCTCTAAAATCAAAATTTATCATTCCAATAAAAAAAAAAGAACATCAATCATAACAAAATTTATAATCTTGGGGTAGTGGTGTGGGTGTTGAGGTTCCAGACTTAAATGATGGTCGTTTGGGTTTTGTAATGGTAAAGAGAAATAAGTGTTTGTGCTTTGGCTTGGTGTTGTAGTGGTGGAAAGAACTAGGTGCTTATAGTTATTGGTTTAAGTTAAAAGGTGTGTGCACGAGATGAGGTGATGCTATGGTGTTCAAATGTTATTGGTTTTGGTAAGAGGTTGAAGAAGATGAAGGCTAGATATTAATGAGTCTGACTGTTATGGAAATGGGAGAAGCATAAGGATTGATGGTTATCAGTTTCAGTTGTGGAGGCTAATGGTTTCTAATAAAGATTAAAGGTCGAAAGCGAGGAGGATCTTGTTGGTGAAGTTGGTGAAAAGAAAATAGGAGAGTGAAGATGCTATGCTGCAATGTGTTCTCTATTTGTTTTAGAGCTTTTTTAATTTTATTTTCTTTTTTCTTTTTTGATGTTTTGTATATCTAATCTCTATTTTTCTTTTTCTTTTTTCTTCTCTTTCTTTTTTTCTCTCTTCTTATTTTTTTTTCTAGACGACAACATGCTCTCCTTTTTTTAGTGTTTTTTCTTTGTTCTTTTTAATGTTTTGTATATACGATCTCTCTTTCTTGTTTTTTCTAGGCAACAACGTGTTCCCTTTTTTGTGTTTTTCTTTTTCTTTTTAATGTTTTGTATATCTGATATCTCTCTCTTTCTCTTTCTTTCTTTTTTATTCTTTCTCTTCCACTCTTTTTTTTTTCCCTAGGTTGTGTATTTTTTTTTCCTCTCCTCTCTTTAGTAGGAGAAATTACTTAGGCGAGGAGTCAAGTTTTTCCTAACCCATTTTAGTCCCAATTTTAAACATCAAAACAAGCAAGAAGTTAATATTTTGATGGTATTATAAATTTATTGTTTCCTATATAATAACAGAAATAGTAAGAATAATAGATAACATATGTGCATAAAAAAAAGAAATTGTTACATGAATAAAAAAACATAAAGAGACGAGTCATATGTTATTGTTGTTACCAAGGCTGTTTATTTGGTGCCAAAAACATTCCATGCTATTGGTAGGAAGATCACTAAAAGATATAATGAAATAAAATAAAGATAAGTAATGAAATATCATAAAAAACAACTTAAATAAAGGATCTTGAAATTTAATAGGCTGAAAAAGTGCAACTAAAATAAAGGAATAAACATGATGCAAAAGAGATGGCGTTATGGGAAAAACTTTTGACAAAAGAAAAACACTTAGGCCAATGTTATTCAATATAAGCAGATGGTTAAATGAGCAAAGAAAATTGTTTTCCCATTAAATAAATTTTTTGGAAATAACTTTTCTTAAATAAAATAAATTGTCTAAGCCATCAATAACATAGATGTCATGAATGAACAAAAAGAAATATTCTTATGAAAAAAAATTAGCAACATTATAGCAAAGGAATGATAAATATATATGTGTGTGTGTGTGTGTGTGTGTTGGCTGTTAAAAAATGAACTTTGCAGAAAAAAAAAAGAAAATTATTGACTTAATGTTGAAGATTGAAAAAGAATCAATTAACAACTTCGTAAAAGAAAAACATGGCAAGGAAAAAAAGATGGTTGTTAATTAAGTGAACGTGTTACAAAATAATATTTTGTTCACAATCAAATATAGATCAAGAATCAAGGGTCCATTTGCTTGGATTATCATTAAATCAACACAATTTTGTTGAAAGAGAGTTTCGGTCCAAAACCAAACGCTAAGATTAAAACACTTAAAAATATGTTATTGATAGATGAAGACCCTAGATTATTGTCTAATGATATCATGTGATTGTGAAGATGTAAAAAAAATGAATTAAAGCATGTCAAAAACTCGTAGCAAAGGCAATGTTCTTGGGAAGAACATGAAGATTACCAACCCATATTTTTGCCCAGAAATGTATCAACTTACTGCCAAACCCAGAAATGCATACCAAGTTTCAAAACCAAATCCTTTTTATTCACACAAACCACACTGTCATAGTCATATATATTTGAATCAAAACAAACGACAAAAAACAACAAATCATGGAAAATATGCATGAAATTCCATTTCCCAAAATTGACAAATAAAACAGCAAACTTATCCATGCAATTTGAATTAAAAAATGATTTTCAAAACATATTTTGGTCATGGCCAAAGCCTTATAAACCCAGGATTAACAACATGGTTTATCAACATATTAACTGAACTATCAAAACTAAGAAAACAAAAACACCATTTTATCAAAAACTAACTTAACTAGAAGGCTTTTATTACATCAAAAAAATTCAAAGATATCCTAAAATGCTTTAGAGAACAACATCAAATCATAAAATAAAAAACTTTATATATATATATATATATATATATATATATATATATATATATATATATATATATATATATATATAAGAAACAAACACCCCTTTACTTTTTAAACATTCCAAACACATTTCCATACTTGTAAACACAAACATAAATCAAATGATAATTAAAATCAAATCAAGCACACCACATGGACTCCACTTTTAGGTTAAGAAATGTACCTTCAAACTCTTAAAACAACTATTGCCTTTCTTTGCTTTTTTTTATAAAGTTTTGTTTCCACAAATTTGCTGCCTCTTTAAAGATGAAGAAACCCTTATGTTAGGCTTATAAACCTTCACACCTAGGGTATTTTCTCAGTATTTCTTTCCTTTTCTTCCTCACATTTTAGATTGAATTTCTAAGGGTATATTTAGGGTTTTTCTAGGGTTTTTAATGGATTTCACCAAAGATCAATCAAAACTGAGCCCTTTGATCAAAATGAAAAATTTCTGGACAAAATTTCACAATTAGAACCTTTTTCCTTCAATGATTTTTGTAATAATGGTTTTGGCCCAAGTGGTTTTTCTTTGCTTGGAGACAAAGGCATGCATTCTTCACCTTTCGATCTTGGGGGAATTATTTATAACCCTTAATAAGAACCCTTTAGGAGCTTTAAAGTGTGAACATATGAAAAAGTTAGGTATCAATGGATATCTCAGTCAAGATTGACTGAGTTGGCCATTTTCGGTACTTCATCTAAGCAATTCCGATGTCATCGTCATTGAAGACCACCTAAAGCTGGTAAAAGAGGGTGCATATTTTTTTTTATCTAACCTTGTTTGATTTAGAGGTTTGTAGCTCCACATTCACTCGCTTGAAGGTGCCAATTTGATAAGCCCAGGATCTGAAAATTTAGTGATGGCTGATTAAGAATAAGATATTGGGGAATTCCATAGAAGAATTGGGATGTAAACATCTAATTTCATGAAAATAGGGTTGTAGAGGAGATGTTTCTCTTTTATTTGCAAAAAATTGCATGTCTTTTGGTGGTCTAGAACTCCACAACAAGCACTAAAAAGATGTCAACCTGATCATCGTGAACTAGTAAGGAAGAAGATGAACAAAGGCTGAACAACATATTGTCTAGGTTAAACCCTAGAATTTAGGGTTTTTAATTTAGAATTTTAGCAAAGTTTCAATTTAGTCTTTGTTCTTACAATTGTGGCATATGCACCCTTAATTGACACAAAACCCATCAGACTTAATTCTCAATCCTGAAGTTTAACGTCGTTTTTATTTTGGTCCTTGATTTTTTTCTTGTTCAATTGAACCTTCAATTGACCATTAAACTTTTAATTTTCACCGAATGAGTCTTTTATCAATCAGAAATCTGTCATCAATTTTGCTAATCTTATACATTCTAGCCCTTCAACTTTTTCACTTGTTATTTTGGTCTTTCATCACCAACCTAGGCAATCTCTGAGCTTTCTTTATGTGTATCTTTTTGTATTTTTGTATTTTCTTTCTTTCTTTTCTTTTTTTCCTTTTCTTGATTTATTTGTGGGGTTAAAAATATGTAACAACTTTTTCATAATTTGTTTCCACCTTTTCTAGGCCTCTTTCCTTTCTCAAATTTCTTTTATCTACCATAAATAAACAAAAACAAATAAAAAAATACAAAACAAAAAAAACCCATATCAAATTAAAAGACCCCAAAATAGAAACTCCACATCTTTTGTTATTCTAAGACATCACTTAATAAACACTTTGTGTTGTTTTAAAAATGCAGTTTTAGTCTACAACATAAGAATAAATAGTCATAATGAGAACCCATTATAAGATCTAAGATAAAACATCTTGAAGTAAAAGCAACAAACAGAAAGAATGTAAAATATATAACATATCACACTAGATCATTGGCCTATATTGTTCTAAGGGTCTAATACTTTTTTTCAAAGTAAAAAAAAGGTATCCAAGCGTTGCTAACATGCTTTTTAATAAAAAAAAAAATCATGAATTCATAATATGATGCATAATGCATATTGAACAATATCTTTTTTAAACATTGATATAGTGACATATTAGATGACATTTGTTTTCAAATACTGAGAGGAAGCATATTGGATCTACCATAGTTAACCTATTAAATCTACGACATGCGTCATGAGACCTTGATGACCCTAAGACAAATCATAATAAATTATGAAGATCAATTCCTAATCAACCTAATGTTGAATGATAGAATTGAAAAAAAAATGCAAAACCCAATTCCTAAATAACTTAATATTGAAGGATAAAATTGAAAAATAACTAAGTAAAAAGAAGAAGATTGAGTTGCTAAAGCGTGAAATTGAAAGAAAAAAAATATTCAATTAAAAAAGGACAAAACAATAAACTAAATCAACCCGGATTAACCTGTCAAACTCGTGACCTGGATCATAATATAAAGATAACCCCATAGAAAATTATTTGAAAAAAATTATGAATCTTAATTAAAAAAAGACAAAAAAAATTAACAAAGTTAACCCGGGTTAACCTTCCAAACTTGCTACTAGAGTCATGAGATTAAAATAACCTTATAGAAAGAAAATAAAAGAAAAATTAAAATTTCAATTTCAAATCAACCAAGTGTTGAAATATGAAATAAAAAATTAATTAATAAAAGAAAAAAAACAACTCAAGTCAACTCGAGCTAACCTATTAAACTCGTGATCTAGGTCATGAGACCGAGATAACTTCATACAAAACAAATAAAAAATATCATAAACTCTATTTTTAATAGATCCAATATTGAAGGTTGAAATCGAGGAAAAAAAATAAATTCATGAGGTTAGGATAACTTTACAGGAAGCAAATTAAAAAACATTATGAAGCTTAATTTTGAAATAACATAATATTGAAGGATAAAATTAAAAAAAAATAAGATTGAGTTATTGCAGTGTAAAATTAAAAAAAATCAATTATAAAAGGATAAAAAAATGAATCAAGTTAACCCAAGTTAAACTGTTAAACCCACAACCCTGAGATTAGGATAATCACTTATAATGCAAATAAAAAAAATTACAAAGCCTAATTTTCAATCAATCTAGTATTGAAAGATGAAATTGAAAAACAAACATTAGAAAAAGCGGTAAAAAAAAACCCGAGTCAACCTATTAAAACCATAACCTAGGTTATGATATCGAGATAAATTAATAAAAAGAAACTTGAAAAGAAAAACCAAAACCCTAATTCCAACAGATCATTAGTTGAGGGCTAAAATTGAGAAAAAAAACTAAATTCATGAGATCATAATATAATCCAACAGAAAGAAAATTGAAATTACAAAGCACAATTCTCAAAACAACCTAATATTAAAGAATGGAATTGAAGAAAAAAAACACAGCACTATTCTAGTAAATAGTATTTTCTAGGTGTGACTATAATGATTTAGCTATATCTTTAGTGTTTTGTTAATAATACAACAATCTATACTATCTTGCAAAGTTAACTTAATCTAACAACTCATATGAAATGAAGCACAAAAGTTCCAGAAAATACCAA
>Ga0325405_1004194_pt1 | contig 14757 bp, 5 predicted proteins | sample PopdelMetagenome_21_FD_205663 | JGI IMG/M metagenome (GOLD analysis project Ga0325405, IMG submission 205663) | Populus deltoides microbial communities from Bellville, Georgia, United States - Xylem-Control-R2 | ecosystem: Host-associated > Plants > Phyllosphere > Stem > Wood/Secondary xylem... | reverse complement strand
TTTTTTTTATGAAACTTTTTGGTACTTTGTTGATCTATTATTAATTCTTGAACTTTCTATTATACAAGCTAAAACCTTATATTCTTTCGAAAGATAATTTTAAGTTTTATAAGAATATGTAAATTAAAAATTATTTGAGATAAATTTTTTATTTATCCATAATTTATTTTAAATATATTAATATTTCATGTTAAGAAAATTATTGTTGAAACTTAATTTTTAGTAAAGTTTTAATCATAAAATAATGCACTTCATTTTTAATTTGTTCCACTAACCCTAATTTTAAAATAATTTTCTAACAAGATCAACGACCAGGAGTATAATTCCAAACAGATCTAAATGCTGCAATTATTACTTGAAGGCTGATAAAAATCTGAAATGGAGTCGATGGGGCACCAAATTTCTACTGGACTTAGCCCAATCTCCCAGATGCCAACATAGTCAGTTTGGACCTGCTAAATTTTCACCATCCCAGCCAGCCCAACATAAGCTTCCGTTTGTTCTGTGTACCTTAGGCCTTTGGCCGTAAATTGCACAGAGAAGAGTAAACCTAAAACGCTTGGTCGTTCTTCTGTTCTCCACAGCTCCTATAAAACTGTCTCAAACCCTAATTCTCCTTCATCGCCACTCTTTATAAAGAGCCTCCAAGGCATCCTGTTTATCCATATCTGGTTCTTTCGTGGTTCAGGGTTCATTTTACTTAGGCTTGTCGCGTTAGGAATTTCATCTATTCATGTTTTTTTTTTCCGGCTGAAAATGATCAAGGGGCAGTGACGATTTCATCGTGAAAGGTCTCGTTCGTCGTAACTGGCTCTTTAAAGGCCTTGACGACCATCCTGATATATCACCACCCATATTCCGAGTCCCTTTCTCTTATTTTCTGCTATTCTTTCTATTTTGTCGTGATAGTTGTTCGGCCGATGATTAAACAAAAATTCAAAGACAAGCATATGTCTGAAACTACGTGTGTTGATAAATCTAATCTTCTCTATGAGGCCGAATCTTTTACGAATTTCTTCCCCGTTTCTGCTTTAAGCTATTTTTTTGCTGTCAGTTTTTCATAATCTCTTTTTGATGCTGTTGCCATTGATGAAAGAACTGGTATATTTGTCACGAATGATGAAGCTGTGATTACAAACTTACCACTACTGCCTTCCTTCTGAGGCCCTGTTTTTATATGATTTACATAAGATCTTGCTCCCCCAATTTGTTTTTTGTTTGTCTATTAGATCTGTTTTAGATTGAAAAAACTTGGTCATATGATGATTACAAGCATAGTTCAACTGATAATCTCTGTGATTATAATAAACCCTTTTAGTCTTTCGCTCCTATCTGATGACCTCGTTGAAATACATCTTTCCCTTTTCATTATTTACCCGTTTTCTTCAATTAGAGTGTTTTATCTTAAATTCTGCGACTTTTTCTGGAGAGCTTTTGCCCCTTGATTTTAGATTTTGTTCCAGACAAGCATGTCTGGCATCTTTTGTGTTGAAATACCAAATTTGATTTCCGTTTGAGGCTTTTTAGCTGGTCTCTGAAAATATTTCCAAGTAAATAAGGGAGGGGCAATGATGATTTGTATCAATGGTCTCGTTCGTCGTAATTGGCTCTTTAAGGGCCTTGCCGACCATCCTGATATATCACCACCCATATTCTGAGTCCCATCCGAATAATCACTTCAAAAAAAGTTTGTTTTTTTAGTTTTTCAATTGTATTTCGTTGAGATTTATTCAGCATTTTAATTGCTGACACTCTCTACAATCTATTTTAAGGCGAAACTCTATATGTATGGTGAACTGTACCAGCATTTCTTTCCTTGGATCTCTGGTTTTGGTCTAAAACTTCATTGCAAGATTTGAAATTACTGCTAAAGTGCACTTTTAAGCAGAAACAATTTGTCTGTGTCAAGCGTACCGTAGATTTTTAAAAGGGACATACCTCTTGTGAATCCAGAAACGATAAGGGAGGACAGGAATGGTTGAAAGGTCTCCAAGTTAGCATATTATCCACTTCTTCTAGTGATTTGAGCTGGTTCATCACTGCTAAACAATCTTTTCCGGCCTTGTAGATTGGCAAAATCTTCTATGGTAGCTATTTTTTAATAAATAATGTTGGTATAATTAATCTTCTATGGTAATTCTTTCTATGGTATGCATGGAGGGAATCATGGGGCGTATATGAACCTTACGAAGAATTTATATTTTCAGACTTACATCAAGATACTAATTTGGTAAATATAAAATATGTGTATTTAGATGTGATATTGCAAAATAACAGATGGAATTAACTTTTTATTGAATAAAATAATAATTAAAAAAAATCTACTTGGGTTAAAAAAAATTTGTTCTGGTATTGCTAATATGTTTTTTATAAAAAAAAAAATGTCACACATCAGATGACATCAAACTAGGATAAGACTGAGCTAATAAGCTAAATATATAATTGCTATAAGATTTTGATAATTTATAAAAAATGTACTGAGTTATAATATTTAATTTTTTTATCAATTTAGTGTTCTAAAAAAGATTAAAAGAAAAAATACAATTCAAAACAAGGCAAAAAAGAATTCATATTAACCTTCTAAATTATAATTGGGTCATACTTACAACATATTAGATTTAACACTTTTTTATCAATAATAATTTGATTAATTTTAATTTTTTATATTAATCAATAATTTTAATTTTTAAAAAATAAAAAATATAAAGGAGACAATTGGGACTGAAATAAGAAACAATTATTTTTTAAAGTTTGATAACATAAAAAAAAATATTTTTTTGAAGTCAACTAAAAAAATTAGGCCAAGCAGAACCTGCTGGAGGGAAGATGTTTTTAATGCACCTAACCCATAAAAAAAGTTTAACTCACACTTAAGGCCTATGAAAAAGACGCAGCCTACATGCAAGGTTTTTTTAGAAAAATATTAGAGAGAAAATTATATCTCATGCAACTTTTTATTATTTTTTTGTTTGTTTTTATGTTTTAAAAATATTTTTTTGAAAAATTCATAGTTTTTTATTTTTTTACTTTAAATTAATATTTTTTTGATATTTTTAAATTATTTTGATATGCTATGTCAAAAATAATTTAAAAAATAAAATAAATATTATTTTGATACATTTCCAAATGAAAACACTTTGAAAAGCAACCACAACCACACTCCCAAACATGCTAGAATTTGTGAAACTAATTTAAGATAATGGAAAAGATGAAAAAAAAAACTCAAGTAAAACTTTACTAATTAAATAGAATTTGTTGACTGAGAAATCGATATTTTTCATGTGTGAAATTAATATTAACTGAGACTGTCTTCTTATCACTAGAATCCGATGGCTGAGTGACTGTTTCTCTATCTTTTCTAAAAAACCAAATGACTAAAAAATAAAAAAAATAATGTTCCATATCAAAATTTAGTTTTTGAAATATGAAAGGTTTGAAAGTTTATCACTTCAAAAGTAGAAGAACCAAAATAAATGTTTTGCTACAGTTTCAAAATTGTCATCTTTTATTTTTATTTTGGTTTTCAATCTTATCATTTCTCAATATTTTAAGATAATAAAAAATACAATGAATTCATAATGAAACGTGAGAGGAAGGATAGTGTTTGGGTTTACAATATTTTCTCTACACGATCCAGTTTTTTCTATAATAAATTCTATGAACTCATCCTATCATCTTGGATTTGATGAGATAAGAAATTCGATTTTCCATGCGGTGTCTTTAAAAAATATCAAAGAAAGTGGGATTTTTCAACACAATCAATGATTAAAGGTGAATCTAAATGGAACAAAGTATCCACTGTATGGCGCAGGGGCCGGATTGGCAGTACCTGGAGTTAATGGAGGAGTTCCAATGACTTCAGTTTTTGAATACAATTCAATTGTGTAGATCAATACAGGCATGCCCTACAATTACATCCAGGTCATGGGAAAGGGGCAAAAAACCTTTCCCATGCAAAAATTGCCTCTCTCAAGTGAAGAATGCTGCTGTGGAACTTTTTTCTAAAAGTGAGAAGATTAAAGGCTAAGAAAATGGGACACAATTCGATGAAAGGAAGAGTGAATATCCAGAAAAAAAAAACAAGCTCTTCCGACGGACTTGGTACTATTCAGATGCAGTAGTGTTCTTCTGGTTATCAACAGCACAGCCGGTCTCAAGAACTGTGCCGCCAATCCTTTTAGGTGGCCAATAGCGGAAAACTGATCTTCCAATTATATTCTTCGCGGGAAGGGGACCCCTAAAAGATGCATAATTCCAGACTTCAACAATATTATTTGAAAAGGGAAGAAATATAAATAAAATGCCAGGCCTAATGTAGAGATTGTAATTTCAGGAGTCATTACCATACGTGTGAATCATAACTATTATTACGATTGTCACCCATCACAAAAACAGAGTTCTCAGGTACACGCTGCATTACAGAGCAAAGAAACTAGTGATGGGTCATTACTAAGGGAAAACTGTACATTTACATGCAAACACACGGCAAGGCAAGAAGTTCAGAGTTTAACTTCTGCGTCATAGTTTCACTATGACTACAGTGAGGAGTTCTTGGTCAAACTGTGACTGTTCGTGTAGGCCAACTACCGACCATAACCCTCCTCCTATATCTGGGTTGGGATAAAGGAACATTCAAAAACGAAGACATGAGATGCCAATGATGGAGTTTATACTTACAACAGGTGTCATCTCATACAAAGGAGATTCAAGAATAAACTTTTCACTTCTCACAACTCCATTTACTATAAGCTTCCCCTCATGAACCTGCAATCAAACCATATGGGAATGCAATGATCAAAATTTTCCAGGAGAAATTTTGAAACAACAGACATTTTGTAAGATAGATGCATTCAACAAGCATCGTTTCCATACGCTGTAACTGTTTCTTGAGCTAGAAGGCACAATTAATCACATTTCATCCAAATGTAATGAGATATAAGGGACTATAATTCAGCAAAACATCATTTTTGGTGCCTTCTAGCTCAAAAAACAGTTAGAACATATGGAAACGATGCTTGTTGAATGCATCTAAAATCGATTCCCCAATCAAACCTGCAATCAAACCATATTGCTAAATAGTTTGAGCCCCATCATTGTCATCAGAAATAAAACAAAAATCAATTCCCCTTCCCCTTCTCAGTCTAGAAACAAAATTCTAAAAAGAGAGTCAAGTGTTTGATGAATAACAAAAATGTATAAATTTTACGATAAAATTACTTAGCAGAAGTGCCATCTTTGGTATCTGACCTCTACAATATCACCTTCCTTTGCAACAATTCGTTTTATGAATACATCATCATCCGTGTAACCAACTTCCTGGAGGACTGGTGGACTTTTGAAGATCACTATATCATTTACACATGGCTTTCTGAAATAGTATGAAACCTGACAATTTCAAGTAATATAGCTGTTACGCATGATACTTCTTACGAAAATTAGACATTTTAAAATAGAGATTCAAACAACTGGAAATGCCCTAACAAGGTCCATAGGTTCAGTATGCATCATTTTTATTGAAATTAGAGAAACAATTATTATGCATTCAAAAAATTTGATAAATGGAAAATGTTATACAACTCAGTTCAATTATTTGAGTTTTATGGCATGCCTGAACCGCTACTCAGCATAGCAAACCTTTTAATATTGAAAAAAGTAGAAAGTATAAACAAAAAGTCTATCTATTTGTATCCGTCTACGTTCACTTCATCCTAAACTATCCATTTCAAACCACTCTCCAGAGAACAATTATTGCACCATTCACTAAATCTAACAAAGAAGAAAAATCGTACTGATTGTAGCACTAACAAAGGCAAAATAAGTTCCTACTCAGTCTTCCAGAATTAACACTTTACACATTTTCCTCATCCATGCGACATCTTGTATGGAATTTTATTGCCCTCCACAATAAATGTGAATCTAAAGTTATCCCTCCTACTTGCTAATTACCACTAGACCAAACGCCCATTGGTCAAAGTCTCTCATTATTCAAACAAAATCTCAGTCTTACGTGACATCATGACGATAAACCTTTGAATTAACTTGCAATCTCAATGATGGAAGTGTGCCTTAGTTCAACATTGAATTTACTCACTTAAAACCTCCCTAAAATCACAAAAGAAGTAAAACAGCCATGCTACCTTCTCGGCAACAACCCGATCGCCAACATCAAACGTTGGATACATAGACAAAGAAGGAATGAACCTTGGCTCTGCTACAAAATAACGAAATGCAAGCGAAACAGCAACAGCAGAAAAGACAGTCTTTACATCATCCGTAGTAAAATTTAACCACTCTGGCAAAATCCCATCATTTTTCTCCATCTCCCCATCACCATCATCCCCACCTCCACCACCATCACCACCAGAATCCAACACTGTCTTCGTCTCTTCACCAGAATCTTTAACCCCATGACAAATTAACCTCTGGAATTTAGCTGAAAGTTTTAATCTTTGTGAGGTTTTGAGTTTAAAGTTAGAGTTTTTGGGGAAAGTTAGGAAAAGAGTGTGTTTGGATTTTGTAAGATAAGGGGTTTTGGGGAAAGGGATTGAGTGAAAATTAGGGTTTGTGAAGCATTGGAGAGAAAGGAGATTAGGTTTTAAGAAGTGGGAATTAGTGATTTGTAAGGAAGGCAGAGAAGTTATAAATTGCAGGGATATCATCATCTCTACTCTCGAAGAACAGCATTAGTTCCCAAGTCTTCTTTTAAGATAATTGAAAACCAAAGTTCATGTGGCAAGGAGTGAAGATTCTCTGTGGTATATCACACGGCTGAAGTCAAACTATTTTTTCTATTGGCTGATGCTTTCTTGCAAGTCAATGCATCCGATGGTGACAAAGAAAGTTTTCCAGTTTCCCAGGCGTGAAAATATTTAGGTAATATTTAATGTTATAATAATCATTCTCTTTTAAAATAATTTTTATTTAGAAATATATTAAAATAATATATTTTTTATTTTTTAAAATTTATTTTTGACATTAATATATTAAAATAATTTAAAAATATAAAAAAATTAATTCAAGTTTTGAGTTATCAAGAGAGATTTATCACCCTAGGTAAATTTAAGAAAATATTATACATATTCTCAAATAGTATTAATTGTAAAATTCTTGCGTAAGGTGGAATGAAATTTGAAAAGATTTTCAAGTTTTATTCAAAGAATCGATGAATGTCTAAATCAAAACATTCTTGATGAAAAAATAATAATTACATTGAATAAATGTTTAATAAAAAGTTAAGTCAAATCACACATAACTTTCCTAATATTTTGGGGATCATGACATGTTGCTAAACGATACATTTGATCTTCAAATATAAATCAATAAATTATTGAATTGATAATATATTAAATTGTTTAATTTACTTAATCTTATTTAATTTAGTATTACGATTTATATTTGGACTAATTTATTATGAACTTAACGAGTCACACACATTAAGAATCATTAGTCAACAATTAAATTAAGATAATTAACTAAGTGTAACTTAATTTTAAATAAGTTTTTAGAATTGATGACTAAAATATAATTTATTTAGGGAAATACAATTCTACATCTAAAAAAAATCAAGTAGGTACTTGATTGAATAAATTTCATAAATTATCTTTAGATAATATATGTGATATTATTCATAGGAAAATTTGATATTTTGTCATTTATAGGGTCATTACGTTTTCTTGTAAATAAAATGTTATGTCTTATATTTTTCTTAGTAGAGAACAATTACGCAAGTTAAAAAATAAAGAAAGTTGGCACTCATATACATAACAATTCTTCTCTCTTAAAAAGGGTTTTAGAAAATTTCTCAGTAGTGGTTCATGTGGATTACTATTAGAGCCGGATCCTTGGATGACTGTGGTTTATGATAACATAGCCATAAAGAACTTGATCGAACCTCAAATGAAGATTAGATCTTTAGGTAATCTTCATATTAACTCTGAAGAATCCTAGATTATCTAATGTGATATTTAGAACTCCTAAGAAATTATAAATTTATCAATACTGTTGTGTATATGTGTTTTGGAAAACATAACATCTCTTTTAACATAATGGACTAGGGGAAAGCTTCCTCCTATAACATTTATACCCTAGAGAGAAGCATGTGCCCTAGCTTTGCTCTTTGAGTTGGAGTTGATGCAACCCAAACTACACTAAAAGGTCTATTAGAAGTTCCAGTTAGGTCAATTATAAGGTCAAGGGAAAAAAAGCATTTAATTGCTTGTTTAGAGTATTTGAGCTAATGTGAATTTCAAAGATGATACATCTTCAACAAGTGATGATCAAACCTTAATCAATTTAATCTATGTACAAGAAGGGTTTTATCCATCTACTTCATAGGCTAATTAATTTTAGCATTAGAAGCATTGTTTTTTCTAATGCACAACTTTATGCTAACAAACATCATTTTCTATTCGACTATTGGATCAACCTGAAAGTTTACTAGAAAATGCTAGAGGCCTTGTTTTATATACGGTTAAAATTTTATAGAGATCAGAAATTAAAAAAGACCCTGTAATAAGGTCCAGAATCTATTATATAATAATTATATTAGTTTCCTAGTTGATTTAAGATTATTTTTCTATTTTATTTAGAACTCTTTTATTATTTTTCTAGAATTTTAAGGATGTTTTTACCTATTATAAATAGGTTTATTTAACTTGTATATAGGTTTTTTTTTTTACAGATTTTGATTTTAGAATAATATTTGTGCCTGAGCGAGAAGAATTCTTTTAATCTGGTTCTTCATTGAACTACACTGACTTATCAAAGAATTAACTAAATTTTATAACATTTTTCATGCTACTTGTCCGTGTCTCTTTATAGGCATTGGGTGGAGTTTCGGTTTATATATTCTTGGTGTCTCGATAAAGGTTATTATTGTGTCAAGCTCAATCACAAGCCTAAATTTAGCTTTCTTGGGAAAGGTCGATTTGATTATGAGTTTCTTGATTTTTATATCTATATGATTCACATCAGTTGGTATCCGAGCAAGACTCTAAAATCAGGTTACATTCATTTATCTTTTAGTTTTCATGTTATTTCATTGTTGTCGTCATCTAACACCTAATTATGACAAAATAAATAAAAAGATAATTTGTGATCTTATTATCTACAATTAAAAAAAAGATTAAAGAAATCATAAAAGGGAAAAAAAATAGGATTTAGCCATAAATTAGGGTTTTTCATCAAATCTTGGGTTCAACAACTCAAATCTAAAAGATTTTATTTCTTGGGATATGTTAGTGTCATTTATTGATTTGGGGATTATTTATATATAATATGTTGGGATATTTCTGAAAATTACAAAAAAAAAAATCATAATCGATAGCTTTACGTCAAAAAATTATTTTCTTGTTGATTTCGGGTTTGCTACACAAAAAAAGTCCAAAACTATTGTCTTTTATTAATATGGGATATTTGAGTCTTATTTCATTAATATTTTTTTTCTCATAATTTTTTTTCGTGTCTTATATCGTTTATATTTCACGTGAATTTGTTTTGTGATTCTGTATTCATAATTTTATATTGATAGTTTTTTATATTATTTCTTGAGTCTATATATTATTTTATATTGTGCTACTAAGTTGTTAATTTTCCTAATTGGTAATGAATTATTTCCTTAAATAACTATAATTTTTAGGATTAAGTGGTAAAAGGAGATTTATAAACCAATGTTAAATAGCGTAAATCCCTGATTGAAAAATAATAAATTTAAAGGAAACTTATAATGATTAGGGGTGAAAGTACGTAGCAATTTAGCTTAAAAATCATTGACAAAATAAAGTAATAAATCGATACACGAATAGTATCGATGGTTGGGTAATGTGTAAACCCCGTTATAAATCATGTAGAATCTTGATCGGGAAAAGAATAAATTAAAGGAAAAAAAATATGTTTATTGGTGGTAAATTCCTAGAATACTAATGTAAAACTCCACAAAAAATAATGGATACATTTGTATATGAAGATATTGATGATTGGAGAATTTACCAGAATAACCTATGGTTAATAAAGGAGTGGTAAAATTATAAATAATAAAAAAATTGATCTCCCTATTTACTTAAAACAGACTAATGTTTGGGAGAAGAAGAAAACTTGGAATTTTTTTTCTAAAATATCTTCTTTTATGTTCTTCTCTCCTTTAAGTTTAATTCTTAAGAAGTTAATTAATGATTCTAACATAATATTTCAACCTTAAATAATGAGTTAAGTAAAAATCTTTGGTGGAGAAGCTAGATAGAGAAAGTAATACGAACCAAGTTAAGTTTGAATTTAGCCTTCAAATATTTGTTGATCAATTTTGCGAGATCGGACATGTCTCTCAAACCGTACATCGATTGAGATGAGATTTTACAGAAAGATACTAGACACATAGAACTACATGATGATGGATTTCAGCTCATTATGGAATATGTTATTTCAGATGGTCAAAATTACTAGACGAATCTTGTCAAATCTGTCATACTAGACCTTCATGTACTATTATGAACTACTATATGGAGCTATAAGTGGAATTGTTTTGCAATTCAAGTTGGGATGAAAACTAGACATCTCAATATTTTCAACCATATATGGTAGACCCAGTAATTCATCTAGACAAGAGAGAATGATGTGTTTGAAGTCAAGATTGAAATATGTAGAAATTAGAGATTTGGGCTATATGGAGAAATTTTAGCATGAATACTTTGTTTTTAATATCTTATTTTATTTACTTATTTATTTAACATTGAATAATTATTTTTAATTTGGATTTGTTCTAGCCCATTAGACATTGTTTATGAGTTTATTTCATTATTGGACTTATATTAGTTGATTACTAGTTTAGGCTAATTAGCCTGCAACCCAAAAAGGGTCTATTAGGGTTACTAGTTGAGCTATTATATAAGGTTTTATAAGCTAAAATTTTCAGCAACCATGAATTTAAAAAATAAACTTGTGTTTTGCATGATACAACATGTTTTCTTTGCCGGGACAAAAAACAAGTTTGATTTATCGAAGATTAACTAGCTTCGTAGTGTCTTTCTTTTACTTATCATTTATGAATTGATATTTGTTGGGTGGGGGTCTTTTTCTAATAGTATTTGTGCCATGAGACAAGTTTTTATTGTGTTACACTCCTATCAGACCTGTTTTGGCTTTCTGGGATTCGTTGTCAATCTTCTTGTGGGTTGCATGATCAAGTGGTTGCAAGGTTCACATCAGAAAGCTTGATTTTTGGAAGAGGAGGAGAGGAGTTTTGGAGAAATTGGCAAGAACTCATTTAATTGAGTTGTATTATCCAAGGTAATGGACTTATTCCTAATTAATTTCACTTTTAATTCAATTCTCAAGGCAAGGGGAAAGAAATCCCAAATTTTTTAATTGCTAAGTTTTATGGAATTTGATGAAATTATTGTAATGACATAAATTATTGTATTTTAGTTATATGAGATAATAAGTAAAAAGCAAAATTGAAAGAAATCAAAGAAAAATTTGGGTTCCAAGCTTGATGGATGGCCGATCACATGTATGGAAATTAGGAGATTTGGGGGACTTAGATTGTTTATGTAAAACTCTTGTGTTATTTAAATTGTGAAAGGTTAATTGATATATATAGGGTGAAATTGATTAATACTTATATGATATGATATGCATGTTGATCCAATTTTTAGAAAGGTATTAAAATGTGAAACAAAATTAAATTATTGTTGTTGAGGTGTTTAATTGAAAAAAATGAGTTGATTAGTAGTTAAAAATGATTGTGTGTGAAACAATTGAAAAAGTTTGGCTATCCATTAATTTTCATAAACTTATGGTTGAATTGACACAAAGAAATTTGGAAAAGAATTATAATATTTTGAGCATGAAATTGTGATTTGTGAGTGTAATGATAATTATATTATGTTATTAATGAGGTTAATTCATAAAAAAAAATCAATGGGTAGCTAATTTTGAGGAAATGAAAAATTGGTTTAGATTTTTTTTTGTTATTGTATGTTTACTAAATGAGTAGGTATGAGTAAAGTAGGTATGAGTAATGATGTTTAGAAAAGATTTTTGGTGGGATATATGTATTACATGCTGTATGTATATGTTGGGAATATGTGGATATGGAAAAAAAAATTGGATATGAAAAATACTTATTGAACCAAATAAAATTATGGATTAGATTATGGTCTTAATAAATGAATCGATGGAATGGAATTAGTGGAAAGCAAGAATATAGTTTTCTTGAGTGGCAGGCCATGTATGAATGTTAAGGGTCTTTTCAAATTTGATGATAAATTGTTGAATTGGTTTGAATATTGTATGTTGGTATTGAAATTCAAATGATTAAGTAATGAATAGTGAAATTTTCAAATTTAATCACAAGTCGTTAAAATGGGTAAATGGTTAGTTTAGAGGATTTTTGGGAGAAATTGAAAATGTGATTAGATTATACTGGCTTTGAAATATAAATGATGTTGGGTAAATTAAGACTTGGTTATAAATGATACCATTATGATCTTATGAGAAATTAGTTGTGGTGATGTGCAGGAATGTTGAAAATGTGAAAAAAGATGGAGAATTGAGTTAACTTTTATGTTTTTAATGATAATTAGGATTGTTTGGCTTAAAGCAGTTAATGTAAAATAAATTGGTCAATAGGTTATGTTGACTTAATCTAGAAAATGAAATTGAGTAAAATAATGGAAACTAGGTAAATTTAGTATTTAGAACTTATTATTATGCTTGAATGGATGTAAATGGTAATTATAATAGGTTTAAATTGATGAATATCAATGTAAATGAATCATGTCAAGAATTATATCCTAATGACATTGTAGAAATGTGTGTTAATAATATAAAGGAAACATGAAAGAGTGACTTAATTGCATTGAAATTTGATGTTCAAATGATAGTATTGAAATGAAGTGTTTGATATAGTAATGGCTTTGTGTTTAGGTATGAATGAAATCTATGTGAAATAAAATGTTTATGTATCATATTATTGTTGAAATGGGTAAGAAGAAAGTATGGAAAAATTTGATGAAGAAATGTGAGATTTGGTGCTTTAAACAATATTATAAATGTTTGCTGTTGGTTTGAAAGTATGTGAATTTGTTGCCTTGAATTTTTCTAATAAGGCTTGGAAATAAATAATTATGAGATGGAAAGGGGATTTGGAAATTTGATGTAATGTAGATTTTTGAGTTAATTGATTTGTGTGAATTTAATTTATTGTAATTGGAGTTAAATTAGAATTATTGCATGAATTGGATATTTATGGCCATGTTTTGGTAAATATAGGAACGTGAGATCCAATGTTTTATTATTTTATGATATGTTGGACATTAAATTGAAATTAAAAAATATAAGTCATAATGAGGATTTAACTTGGTGGCATGAATATTGACTTATGGATTGAAATATTAATTAATGTTTATAATATGGTTGGAAATTAATTTGGATGTTGGAATGAATATAAATCTCTATGGTTAAATTTTTAATTGGTGGTATGAACATTAATTAATAGTTGATATGTGGATGGAAATTAATGAAATCATAGGAGTTTAGATTTTAAATTTTAGTTGGAATAATGAACATTAACAAATGAGTTAATTGTGTGCATGGATAGTCTAACAAGGTATTAAATTAATACCATTAGGGTGTGTAGGAAACATAACCGGAGAAGGATATGTTGTGGTAAAAGATGTGTGTTATGAGTTTTGGGTAAGAGTCACCCTTCTTACCTCTTTAATTATTTAAATTGCTTTCGTAATGTTAGAATGTAATGAAAATAATATGTTTGTTCTATAACTATTTATCGTTATAAGATATGCCTATAAGGATAAATTTTTTTATGGAATTATAATCAAGCGCAACACGAAAATATCTTATATATGAATAATAATCGACCATAATAACAAGATCTAGTATGTGAATCGAAATCAATTGTAATGGTGGGGACCAATATGTGATTTATAATCAACTGTAACAACGAAAATTAAGATATGAATTGTAAATGATTGCAACACTATAAATTAATATATGAATTGTAACTAACCATAACAATGAAAATTAATATGCAAATAGTAATTGATCATAATAAGAGGAACCAATATGTAAATTGTAATCGACCACAACGATGAAACTTATAATAGAAGTTTGAAGCCATTTGTTTTGATGAAGGCTATAAAATTTAAATGAAGCTAGTTGTTTGGACAAGAGCTATTGATTAAAATAAAATGAGTTGGCCGTATGAGCGAAGGCTGTTAATTGAAAAGCTAGCCACATGAATAGAGGCACGAATCTTGAAAGAATTGAGCTAGCATTTTATTTTGAGTTGTTGGGTAACGTTCATGAGCCAAAAGTGATAATAAAATTGTATTAAATGGAATAAATAGGCATAAAGAATATTTGAGATTAAAAATTAAATGAATGAGCCATAAATGTAATAATTAAAATGGAAAAATATATGAATGAGTCATAAATAGACAAGAAGACTATTTAATATTGAAAAAAATATATAAATGAGCTATAAATAGACATAAATAAATAATTAAGATGAAAATATGACACACATCTAGAAACACATATCCCGTGAATATATGAGGCTAAAGATAATATGTATGAACCCAAATATATTCATCTACCATCTATACAACTGTTATTCAATATTAAATGCTCCCACTTCTTTATATCATAATTAGACTTACAAAATAGTGTTAGGTATATTTATGCCTAGTGGATGACCAAACAATATCATTTTCTTTCAATCTAATATTTACGTCTATAAAC
>Ga0325405_1004192_pt1 | contig 14759 bp, 11 predicted proteins | sample PopdelMetagenome_21_FD_205663 | JGI IMG/M metagenome (GOLD analysis project Ga0325405, IMG submission 205663) | Populus deltoides microbial communities from Bellville, Georgia, United States - Xylem-Control-R2 | ecosystem: Host-associated > Plants > Phyllosphere > Stem > Wood/Secondary xylem... | reverse complement strand
TTGGTATTTTCTGGAACTTTTGTGCTTCATTTCATATGAGTTGTTAGATTAAGTTAACTTTGCAAGATAGTATAGATTGTTGTATTATTAACAAAACACTAAAGATATAGCTAAATCATTATAGTCATACCTAGAAAATACTATTTACTAGAATAGTGTTGTGTTTTTTTTTCTTCAATTTCATTCTTTAATATTAGGTTGTTTTGAGAATTGTGCTTTGTAATTTTAATTTTCTTTCTGTTGGATTATATTATGATCTCATGAATTTAGTTTTTTTTCTCAATTTCAACCCTCAACTAATGATCTGTTGGAATTAGGGCTTTGGTTTTTCTTTTCAAGTTTCTTTTTATTAATTTATCTCGATATCATAACCTAGGTTATGGTTTTAACAGGTTGACTCGGGTTTTTTTTTTACCGCTTTTTCTAATGATTGTTTTTCAATTTCATCTTTCAATACTAGATTGATTGAAAATTAGGCTTTGTAATTTTATTTTATTTTTGCATTATAAGTGATTATCATAATCTCATAACTTGGGTTGTGGGTTTGACAGTTTAACTTGGGTTAACTTGATTCATTTTTTTATCCTTTTATAATTGATTTTTTTTTAATTTTACACTGCAATAACTCAATCTTATTTTTTTTTTTAATTTTATCTTTCAATATTATGTTATTTCAAAATTAAGCTTCATAATGTTTTTTAATTTGCTTCCTGTAAAGTTATCCTAACCTCATGAATTTATTTTTTTTTCCTCGATTTCAACCTTCAATATTGGATCTATTAGAAATAGAGTTCATGATATTTTTTATTTGTTTTGTATAAAGTTATCTCGGTCTCATGACCTAGGTCACGAGTTTAATAGGTTAGCTCGAGTTGACTTGAGTTGTTTTTTTTCTTTTATTAATTAATTTTTATTTCATATTTCAACACTTGGTTGATTTGAAATTGAACTTTTAATTTTTCTTTTATTTTCTTTCTATAAGGTTATTTTAATCTCATGACTCTAGTCGCAAGTTTGGAAGGTTAACCCGGGTTAACTTTGTTAATTTTTTTGTCTTTTTTTAATTAATTTTTTTTAATTAAGATTCATAATTTTTTTTCAAATAATTTTCTATGGGGTTATCGTTATATTATGATCCAGGTCACGAGTTTGACAGGTTAATCCGGGTTGATTTAGTTTATTGTTTTGTCCTTTTTTAATTGAATATTTTTTTCTTTCAATTTCACGCTTTAGCAACTCAATCTTCTTCTTTTTACTTAGTTATTTTTCAATTTTATCCTTCAATATTAAGTTATTTAGGAATTGGGTTTTGCATTTTTTTTTCAATTCTATCATTCAACATTAGGTTGATTAGGAATTGATCTTCATAATTTATTATGATTTGTCTTAGGGTCATCAAGGTCTCATGACGCATGTCGTAGATTTAATAGGTTAACTATGGTAGATCCAATATGCTTCCTCTCAGTATTTGAAAACAAATGTCATCTAATATGTCACTATATCAATGTTTAAAAAAGATATTGTTCAATATGCATTATGCATCATATTATGAATTCATGATTTTTTTTTTTATTAAAAAGCATGTTAGCAACGCTTGGATACCTTTTTTTTACTTTGAAAAAAAGTATTAGACCCTTAGAACAATATAGGCCAATGATCTAGTGTGATATGTTATATATTTTACATTCTTTCTGTTTGTTGCTTTTACTTCAAGATGTTTTATCTTAGATCTTATAATGGGTTCTCATTATGACTATTTATTCTTATGTTGTAGACTAAAACTGCATTTTTAAAACAACACAAAGTGTTTATTAAGTGATGTCTTAGAATAACAAAAGATGTGGAGTTTCTATTTTGGGGTCTTTTAATTTGATATGGGTTTTTTTTGTTTTGTATTTTTTTATTTGTTTTTGTTTATTTATGGTAGATAAAAGAAATTTGAGAAAGGAAAGAGGCCTAGAAAAGGTGGAAACAAATTATGAAAAAGTTGTTACATATTTTTAACCCCACAAATAAATCAAGAAAAGGAAAAAAAGAAAAGAAAGAAAGAAAATACAAAAATACAAAAAGATACACATAAAGAAAGCTCAGAGATTGCCTAGGTTGGTGATGAAAGACCAAAATAACAAGTGAAAAAGTTGAAGGGCTAGAATGTATAAGATTAGCAAAATTGATGACAGATTTCTGATTGATAAAAGACTCATTCGGTGAAAATTAAAAGTTTAATGGTCAATTGAAGGTTCAATTGAACAAGAAAAAAATCAAGGACCAAAATAAAAACGACGTTAAACTTCAGGATTGAGAATTAAGTCTGGTGGGTTTTGTGTCAATTAAGGGTGTATGTGCCACAATTGGAAGAACAAAGACTAAATTGAAACTTTGCTAAAATTCTAAATTAAAAACCCTAAATTCTAGGGTTTAACCTAGACAATATGTTCAGCCTTTGTTCATCTTCTTCCTTACTAGTTCACGATGATCAGGTTGACATCTTCCTAGTGCTTGTTGTGGAGTTCTAGACCACCAAAAGACATGCAATTTTTTGCAAATAAAAGAGAAACATCCCCTCTACAACCCTATTTTCATGAAATTAGATGTTTACATCCCAATTCTTCTATGGAATTCCCCAATATCTTATTCTTAATCAGCCATCACTAAATTTTCAGATCCTGGGCTGATCAAATTGGCACCTTCAAGCGAGTGAATGTGGAGCTACAAACCTCTAAACAAGGTTAGATAAAAAAAAATATGCACCCTCTTTTACCAGCTTTAGGTGGTCTTCAATGACGATAACATCGAAATTGCTTAGATGAAGTACCGAAAATGGCCAACTCGGTCAATCTTGACTGAGATATCCATTGATACCTAACTTTTTCATGTGTTCACACTTCAAAGCTCCTAAAGGGTTCTTATCAAGGGTTATAAATAATTCCCCCAAGATCAAAAGGTGAAGAATGCATGCCTTTGTCTCCAAGCAAAGAAAAACCACTTGGGCCAAAACCACTATTACAAAAATCATTGAAGGAAAAAGGTTCTAATTGTGAAATTTTGTCCAGAAATTTTTCATTTTGATCAAAGGGCTCAGTTTTGATCGATCTTTGGTGAAATCTATTAAAAACCCTAAATATACCCTTAGAAATTCAATCTAAAATGTGAGGAAGAAAAGGAGAGAAATACTGAGAAAATACCCTAGGTGTGAAGGTTTATAAGCCTAATATAAGGGTTTCTTCATCTTTAAAGAGGCAGCAAATTTGTGGAAACAAAACTTTATAAAGAAAAGCAAAGAAAGGCAGTAGTTGTTTTAAGAGTTTGAAGGTACATTTCTTAACCAAAAAGTGGAGTCCATATGGTGTGCTTGATTTGATTTTAATTATCATTTGATTTGTGTTTATGTTTACAAGTATGGAAATGTGTTTGGAATGTTTAAAAAGTAAAGAGGTGTTTGTTTCTTATATATATATATATATATATATATATATATATATATATATATATATATATATATATAAATTTTTTTATTTTATGATTTGATGTTGTTCTCTAAAGCATTTTAGGATATCTTTGAATTTTTTTGATGTAATAAAAGCCTTCTAATTAAGTTAGTTTTTGATAAAATAGTGTTTTTGTTTTCTTAGTTTTGATAGTTCAGTTAATATGTTGATAAACCATGTTGTTAATCCTGGGTTTATAAGGCTTTGGCCATGACCAAAATATGTTTTGAAAATCATTTTTTAATTCAAATTGCATGGATAAGTTTGCTGTTTTATTTGTCAATTTTGGGAAATGGGATTTCATGCATATTTTCCATGATTTATTGTTTTTTGTCGTTTGTTTTGATTCAAATATATATGACTATGACAATGTGGTTTGTGTGAATAAAAAGGATTTGGTTTTGAAACTTGGTATGTATTTCTGGGTTTGGCAGTAAGTTGATACATTTCTGGGCAAAAATATGGGTTGGTAATCTTCATGTTCTTCCCAAGAACATTGCCTTTGCTACGAGTTTTTGACATGCTTTATTTCATTTTTTTTACATCTTCACAATCACATGATATCATTAGACAATAATCTAGGGTCTTCGTCTATCAATAACATATTTTTAAGTGTTTTAATCTTAGCATTTGGTTTTGGACCGAAACTCTCTTTCGACAAAATTGTGTTGATTTAATGATAATCCAAGCAAATGGACCCTTGATTCTTGATCTATATTTGATTATGAACAAAATATTATTTTGTAACACGTTCACTTAATTAACAACCATCTTTTTTTCCTTGCTATGTTTTTCTTTTACGAAGTTGTTAATTGATTCTTTTTCAATCTTCAACATTAAATCAATAATTTTCTCTTTTTTTCTGCAAAGTTCATTTTTTAACAACCAACACACACACACACACACACACACACACACACACATATATATATATATATATTTATCATTCCTTTGCTATAATGTTGCTAATTTTGTTTCATAAGAATATTTCTTTTTGTTCATTCATGACATCTATGTTATTGATGGCTTAGACAATTTATTTTATTTAAGAAAAGTTATTTCCAAAAAATTTATTTAATGGGAAAACAATTTTCTTTGCTCATTTAACCATCTGCTTATATTGAATAACATTGGCCTAAGTGTTTTTCTTTTGTCAAAAGTTTTTCCCATAACGCCATCTCTTTTGCATCATGTTTATTCCTTTATTTTAGTTGCACTTTTTCAGCCTATTAAATTTCAAGATCCTTTATTTAAGTTGTTTTTTATGATATTTCATTACTTATCTTTATTTTATTTCATTATATCTTTTAGTGATCTTCCTACCAATAGCATGGAATGTTTTTGGCACCAAATAAACAGCCTTGGTAACAACAATAACATATGACTCGTCTCTTTATGTTTTTTTATTCATGTAACAATTTCTTTTTTTTATGCACATATGTTATCTATTATTCTTACTATTTCTGTTATTATATAGGAAACAATAAATTTATAATACCATCAAAATATTAACTTCTTGCTTGTTTTGATGTTTAAAATTGGGACTAAAATGGGTTAGGAAAAACTTGACTCCTCGCCTAAGTAATTTCTCCTACTAAAGAGAGGAGAGGAAAAAAAAATACACAACCTAGGGAAAAAAAAAAGAGTGGAAGAGAAAGAATAAAAAAGAAAGAAAGAGAAAGAGAGAGATATCAGATATACAAAACATTAAAAAGAAAAAGAAAAACACAAAAAAGGGAACACGTTGTTGCCTAGAAAAAACAAGAAAGAGAGATCGTATATACATAACATTAAAAAGAACAAAGAAAAAACACTAAAAAAAAGGAGAGCATGTTGTCGTCTAGAAAAAAAATAAGAAGAGAGAAAAAAAGAAAGAGAAGAAAAAATAAAAAGAAAAATAGAGATTAGATATACAAAACGTCAAAAAAGAAAAAAGAAAATAAAATTAAAAAAGCTCTAAAACAAATGGAGAACACATTGCAGCATAGCATCTTCACTCTCCTATTTTCTTTTCACCAACTTCATTAACAAGATCCTTCTCGCTTTCAACCTTTAATCTTTATTAGAAACCATTAACCTCCACAACTGAAACTGATAACCATCAATCCTTATGCTTCTCCCATTTCCATAACAGTTGGACTTATTAATATCTAGCCTTCATCTTCTTTAACCTCTCACCAAAACCAATAACATTTGAACACCATAGCATCACCTCATCTCGTGCACACACCTTTTAACTCAAACCAATAACTATAAGCACCTAGTTCTTTCCACAACTACAACACCAAGCCAAAGCACAAACACTCATTTCTCTTTACCATTACAAAACACAAACGACCATCATTTAAGCCTGGAACCTCAACACCCACACCACTACCCCAAAATTATAAATTTTGTTATGATTGATGTTCTTTTTTTTATTGGAATGATAAATTTTGATTTTAGAGCATTTTGGCATTTCATTATGGAGTCATGTGTTGTGTGTGTGTGTGGACACTAAGCCCGAAACCACAACTCCCATACCATCACACAAGGTTGTCAATTTTGTTCTAGTTGACGTTCTATTCTTCTTATTGGACAATAAATTTCAATTCTAGAGTCATCAACCAAAACATAATTGACAACCTAGGTGGTGGTGTGGCTCATGCACTAACAACAAACAAGATAAAAGGGTTTTAGTAATTCTAATGGTGTCAGCGCATGAACCATACGTAGCTTCATTAATCTAACCGAATTCTAATGGTTTTTAGGGTATTTTCTAACCCTCTGACTTATTTAACATTCTTCTTATATGATTTTTAGTAATTTTAAGCTTTGTATGATATATTGAAGTATCAGGGACCACATATTAAGTGGCACCCTCGAGAGTTTGAAGCCACTAGAAAGATTACTTTAAGATGGAACAGGGTTATAAATTAATTTTCCATGATTGGTCTATGAGGATCAAGTTAATTTTGGTTCATCAAAGAAGTAATGGTTTAATCATAGTGTTGAATATTTTATGTGAATACCTATATATGTACTCTTAGTAATTATGTGAAAAGTTTTGTTGGTTTGATTGATTATGTTGAAGAAAACCTTGATACATAAGCACTGTGTTAATTAAGGCTGTCATGGTGGTGGCTTGATTAGAAGAGTTGTTATGTGGAGACTTTGTATGGTGCATGGTGGATGTTGGCTTTACCTAGAATCTTTAAAATACTAGTTAAAGGTTTTCTTGTTTTTTTAAAATTAGGTGGTGATATTTTCTTTTCATTTTACCCTTTTACTATATAATTTATTGAAATATCCCCTGTAGCACTCTTTATAAATAAAAAAAATATTTTGTAAAGATTTGTTGAGTAATGAATAATTGATGTAAATTGTTGATTTATCTGACCATGTAATGCTTTAATTTTTATGAAAGTTGAATTGATTATACTTGGGCCTTGTTTGCTAGAAAGCAAGTTTATTTGGGAAAATGGTTGTTTTTTTTTTTATGTTTAATAGTGTCATAGAAAATTAATTAAAAAAATATTTTTCAGTGTTTAACTATGCCATGAAAAATAAGCTGGAAAATCACTTATTAATATTTTTTTCAAGTTTATATAACATATATAAAACATTAAATGTAACTATTTGATCACTAATAAGAAAAAAAAATGAGATAGAAAATGACGTGGACACCTCTTAAAATACATTAAAATCATATTTGAATGGTTTGAAACTTAACCCTACAAGAACCTACCTTGGAGAACCAATAGTTATACGCAATAATCATTCATACCCTAAGCCTAGAAAAAAAACGTGAATGAGTAGTATAAAATTATAATGAAGTTAATCAATTATTCAAAAAGTTTGTAAGTTCAATTAAGAACTTAGTATGGAAATCACTCAATCATATGAAAGATAGCAAAAACGTCGATATCTTTATTAAAAACAGTTTTTTTTTCAAAAATTTTCTACAAAAAAGTATTTACACTAGGAAAAATCCTAAGTATAATAAGATATCTCTAATAAATATGGATAAATAATAATCCAATAAAATCAAATTTAAATAAAGACCATAATAGCTCTAAAAGAACTAATAATAACTAAAAGATAAATAAAACAATAGTCAACTAATCTAAATAAAGCTAAAGTCATTTTTGTAATCTAATGGCAAAATTAAAGCTCAACCTTAAATGCATGTTTCTTTATTATATTATTGAATTAGAAAATGTGTTATATATCAATGGAAAGATATGAATGTATAATTTCCAATGCAACTAGAATAGGATTAAAAGTCATTCTGTAACTCCATTTATGACCAAAATAGTAGAGAAAGATCAAAAATGATTTGAATCTTTTTATTCTAATAATTTTGTAATGTTTGAATGCCCACCTACAAGTCTTTCTTGAACATGAAATAAATTAATCAAGGCTTGTACTTTATTATTTGATATCTTTTCGAAGTCTGCTTTAGCCCATATTTCTTGATGAAATCCAATGAAAGCCTAATTAAACCTCTTAGCCTTGAGTCTTATCATTAGACCAACTGGAACCTCTAACAGGTCTTTTGGTGTTACTTGGATCGCACCATTCCTTCTCTCATCGAAAGAACTTGACCTTAAACAATCTTATTTTGCAAGCATTGTCATTAATCCTCTATATAATATGAAAATAATCATTTTCTCAAGGCATCAATTTTGATTTCCTTTATTCAAGAAACATTTCCTTCCTAATATTCATCTAAACCTAATCTTCTTGTTCAAACTTTACTAATTTACATCCTTTATTAGTCTTGAACATATATTGCTCATTTTTTTTCTCTATCTGTTGTCGTATATTTGCATATAAGTCTTTCACCACCTAAGTTTTTTTATTACCATCAAGACTAACTATTTCATCAACAGATAAAACCATAAACAATCTCAAATAAAAAATAATTAATAGTAGAATACACACTATGATTATATGCAAATTCAATAAATTGAAACAATCTTCTAAATTTTTAAGATTTTTTTGAATTATAGCTCTTAATAATTAAGTTAAAGTTCTTTTTACTACTTCAGTTTGACCATCTATTTTTGGATGACAAGTTGTAAAAAAATAAAAGTTTAGTTCCTAACTTACCCCAAAAAACCTTCCAAAAATAACTCAAAAGCTTGACATTTAGATCAGATACAATGCTCTTTACAACCCGATGTTACCAAAATACATCTTTAAAGAATAGATCTACTATATTTGTTTCTCATAAGTTTTATAGCAAGATATGAAATGTGTCATCTTAGAAAATCTATCTATAACAAAAAAAATATGGAGTCTCTTCCCTTCCTTAACCCAAAATAAAGTCCATAAAAATATCAATCCAAGATTCCTTAGAAACATGTAAAGGTGTATATAACTCATAAGGCATCACTTTAGATTTAACTTGTTTACGTGTTATGCACCTATCACAAATTCTTTGCACTTCTCACTTACCGTCTTAGGTGTAAACTACTCTTTTATAACCTTAACCTTAGCTTCGTCCATCTCAATTTTTTTTGCACTAACAACATATCAAAGAAAAACAATCTTTTCTATGCAAAAGTCACACTTTTTTAGATTAGCATACAAACTTTCCTTTCTAAACACATCAAGTATCTATCTTAAATGATCTATATGCTCACCTAATCCTATACTGTAAATCAATATATCATCAAAATAAATAACTACGAAACCTACGAATGAATACACGCAATATATAGTTCATCAATCTCATAAAAAGTATTAGGTGTATTAGTAAGTCCAAAAGACATGACAAACCGCTCATATAAACCAATTTATTTTTAAAAGTGGTTTTTCATTTATCATCTTTTTTCATTATAATATGATGATATCCACTTTTAATATTAATTTTGGAAAATAAACAAGACCTATGCAATTCACAAAGCATATCATTTAATTTAGGAATAAGATATCTATACTTTAACCATTATGTTATTGATTGTTCTATAATCAGGCACATTTTCTCCAAGTACCATCGTTCTTAGGTACTGAAAACTAAAGGTAAAGGAACATCTCACGGACTCATACTCTCTCAAATATACCTTTTTGATATTAACTCCTCCACTTGCCTTTAAAGCTCCTTTACTTCCTCATAATTACTTCTATAGGCTAGTCTATTAGGAATAGTTGAACCTGATACTAGATCAATTTGATGTTCTATTCCTCTTAGAAGTGGCAATCTACTTGGAATTTCATCAAGAAATATATTTTCAAATTCTTGTAACAAAGAAACATAAACATTAGGAACATAAGAATCAATTTTGTTAGTGTAAAAGTATGCCTCCTTATACAACAGTAAAATCATAGGCATATCAAAAAAATAAGCATGTGTAAGATCACATTGTTTTACATAAAAATTAAAGTGTTTTCTCATTTTTTCTATTCACTTTTCTTTTCTCATCCTTTCTTTTTTCTCTCCACACTAGGCCTTCTCCCTTTTTTTTTTGGTCGAAACCTTCAAATTTGTCTTTAATAGACAAAACTCTACCATTTAGTGTTTTACATTTTTGACTCACCTTATTTTTACTCAACCTCACATCCTTACTATTATTTTGTAACAAGGCTTGTTTAGCTTCTACTTGTAATAAATTGATCCCACCAAATAATAGCATAATCAATGAATTCAATTACAACTAGTTTTACCTTCTTTTTCTCTGAATATTGATGATAATCAAATACAAATTCCACCTTCTTTTACCTAATCTAATTAAGCCTCTGAATCATTCTTTTCATGAAATGCTAGAATTTTAAGTTTTAAGCTACCCAAATTATGATCTATACCATTTTGATCATCAATATTCCTATCATGACCAAAATCTACCATAAAATCTCTTCTAGTCGTGTCTCATATAAGGGATTTTAATGTGTGCAAGACTTCCTTCCATGATTAACTACATCATCATTGGAGTTTTTAGATACACATTTATCTAGATGAGAAAGTGCTCGTCTAGTAGACCTTTTAACCTCTTTTCTCTTATGATAAGGAACATTATGTTTATTAATCATCTTAGTATTCAATCTATGTATCTTTCCCATCAAAGCATCCATCATCACCTCTAACTTATCTTGTCTTTCTATAAGGTCCTTCACATTTAATTGTGTCATACTTTTTAATGATATTGTGAATACTTACAATATAGGTTAGTAGTAAAGAAAACTTTTCTCACACACCCCCTCACATGTTTGCACTCGATTTAATGTCATTCCACTCGTGTTTCACACAATTCAATTAGGCTTTTCACTCTAATAATCTTATTATACCATTTAAATCACTATTTCTTTAGGGTATGTTTAAGATTGAGGTGTAGTTGGGTTTTTTTAGTGGGATCCATATAAAAAGCAACAAAAAACATGTATTTTAGCTTTTTAGTGAGGTGTGGTTTGCACTTTAAAGGAATTGTACCTACCAAAAAACTCAACCTCACCTCATCTCACCATACCTCATCCCCAAACATTTTTACTTAGTTTTTTAAAAGTAACCTAGTAACTTATCAAATAATCAATCAAAACAATGTAATGATTTATAATAATGAAGACTCAAGAAATATATGAAACTAATACAAAAAACTAGAGGATAAATTTATGAATAGCAATGTAAATTTGAGTGAAATATAATGATGAAAAGAAGATACAAAATAAAAGTAATGGAGTTTATATTAAAGATTTAAAGAAAACTAACTATTCAAAAAGTCAAGATTTAACTTCAAGAATTTCAAGAAAACAATTAAAATAAAGTAAGAAAAATGTATACTAACCAAATTTTAATGAAACAAGGCAAGATAATCCAAGAAAAACAAGAACTTAATTTGACAATACCAAGATTTGGTATGTACCTATTCAGCAAAATAAAAAAACTATTCAAGAAACTTTCAGCCACCCCTAAAATTCAAGGGCTTGTATTCGATTATGCGTTAAATTGTCAATTCAATCAATTCTTTAAGTTTTTCTTCAACTTTTCCTGTATTCTTTTATCCACACAATTCAACAAGAACATTATTCTTTTCCTTTTTATTTTTTTTACTCTAGGCCAAAATCAAGAAAGATAGAAGATGAAGATCAAGCACATAATTTTTCTTTGATGTGTTTGGAAAAATCAAGAAACTAAGTGAGATGATTTCTTTATACAGGGTTTGAAGCAAACTTTGAAATAATAAAAGATTTTTTTGTAAGAAACAAGACCCTAGCCGAAACTAGGAAGAAAAAAAATCAAGAAATGACATAAACTTAATATTAAAGAGATATAACCTGATAATAGCACAAGCTATTATACCAACTGATGCGGACACCTCCCAAGATACGTTAAAATCATATTTGAATGATTTACAACTTGACTCAACAAGAACCTGCCTTGAAGAGCCAAAGTTATATGCAATTATCACTTCTACCCTACACCTATAAAGAGATGCAAACAAGTAGTATAAAATTATAACGAAGTTAATTGATACAACCAAAAGATTGATGTCTTCTCTCAAGTGCAGGAGTGTCGAAGTAATAAATAACCCGGCAAGACCGAGGTCGAACCACAAGGAGGTTAACTATAATAATAATAATAATAATAATAATAATGAGTTAAAGAGAATTTAGAGATGTAAGATTAATGTGAAGATTAAACAATGATAAAAACAGTTGTCAAGGTTAGATGATCCACTAATTGTATTTCAAATAAGTATAATATAAACTTTTTTTTATTACTCAACTGGAAACCACACACAAAGGAGGTTCCAATAGGATGATTTGTCATTAATAACTTATTATAAATTATTAACATGATCATATTAATTATTTTATTTATGTAACACCAAACTTTTAAATATTATCAGGAATTCATGATACTACTTATGTTAACAACAAATCAAGTTCCTTTCATAGCACAGGTGTAGGTTATACCATACGGTTGGTTATGAAAGTGTCAAACATTTGTTGTACCAAGTGCTATACAACACAAATATAGATTAATCATTTAACAAGTAAGGTATTAAGAATTAATAAGACAAAAATAACAAGACATGTTAATATCAAACTTTCTTGAATGTAAGCATTGAAGTCCATATTGAGTTTATATTATACATATCGTAACACCATTAGTGATTTCATAACCCAATTCTGGGTTATTCTCCAAAATTCACATTTTTTTCAAAATAAAAATAAAAATAAAATAAAGGTTGGCAACGTGGAGAAAGCAGGCCGGGAAATCAAGCTGTAATTCTTAAAGGAAATTTAAGGCCTAATTATACCCTATTATGCCCTAAAATGGAGACAAAATGCAAATTCAAGGTCAAATTAAATTATTATTGGATGAATTTGCATAAAAATTAAGTCCAATGACATAATTAAATTTTTAATGGGCCAATTTGATTTAATCATGAGCCAAATTAAATTTTAATTATGTTTAAGAATTAATTTGGGTCCAATTGAAGGATTTAATTAAGTACAAGGACTTAATTATACTTTAAATGGGTCAAATTAATTTTATTTGGGGCTTAATTGGTGAAAAATTAAGTTTGGGAGCCTAATTTGAGCTTAATTGAAGAAATTAAAATTTTAAGAGACCAAATTTAATTTTCTTTCCTAGTTAATTGATTGACATTAGGGGCCAAATTGCAAGAAAATTGAAGTTTGAGGTCAATTAGAGGTTAAATTGAAGAAATTGACAACCAAGGACCAATCTGCAAAAGGCGTCAGAATTTAGGGGCTTAATTGACAAAAACTAGGGGTGAAATTAAAGGAATTGAAAGTTTAATAGTCAATTAGGGGTTAAATGGACAAAATCCAAGACCAAGGACCATATTGTAAAAGGCGCGTAACTTCGGGGTTCCAATTGAAGTTCATCAGGGACTTAATTACATTAAATCCAAAGTTTAGGGTCAATTAGGGGTTAATTGAAAGAAATTGAAAGTTGGAGGACTAAATTAAAAATCAGTTTAAATCTCCAATTCAATCCAAAACAATGCCATTTTACATTATAAAAAAAAAAGGACTAGACGACGTGTCGTCTGGTTACTGTTTATTGTCTTCCTCGTTTTACCCGAAAGAAACAACGTGGGAGCCTACTTTGTAAGTGCATTTAATGCTTGATTTCTCCATCAAATCAATCAAAACTTGCACGAAACGGATCCCCTGCAGTTCCTCTACAACCCCATATGAACGTTTTAGAATGAATGACAGCATGGAGACGCCGACAACAGCGTGAAGAGGTCAACTCAGGCAGCCCTTTTCCAGCAGATTTGGCAACTCAGGGAGGCTACTTTGAACCAACGGTTAACATCCTTGCCAACTCAATCAAGGGCTGAAATTTTACCCCGATGTAGAAGAGATTGCTGATTAGTACTTAAAAGTGCATTTTTATCAAGGTTTTATATCATCATTTTGCACTTGAAGTATCAATAACTCCTTAACTAAAGCATGTTTTATAATAACATATCTAATAATATAAGATAACTTTAATTTATGGTAAATGTTCATCTTAAATGCAGGCCTATCACATAAATGAAAGAATTAATTGATGAGTTGAAGTACTGAAATTGAAAGGACAAAGAGATGGCCAAACTTAGAAAAGAGATGCTGGTGCAGTCCAAACTGGAACACTGTTCGGTAATTGGGTCATATCTGGAGCTGTAGATCTTGGATTTAGGTCCATTTTATATGGATGGAAAGATAAGACATAGGCCTACAACTTTCATGTGAAGCCCAAGATTTAAAAAGGCCGTTTTCAAGTCCAAATTGCAGCAACAATAAAGAAGTCCGAATCTGTCCTGCAGCCCAGACACTGTTTAGTGTTCAGCCCATATCTCGAGTTCTAGAAGTCCAAATGATCTCAAATTTTTACCCTGGATAGATGAGACAATTCTCTAGAACTTTCATGATTTAAGTTTGTTCAAATTATGACGTCATCAATGACGTTTTTGGCAGACAAGAAGATAAGGATTGTCACCAAGTCAAGATGTGGCCACCCACTCATCAATTAGTCAACAAATCAATAGTTCCAAATTTTGGCCTATAAAAGGAGGCATTTGCCATGTATTTAGGCATCTTGGTGTTCAGATCAAGATCATGCTCTTGCTCTCTCTTTATATTTTGTAATGCTTAAGTTTTGCTTATATTAATCTCTTGCTTATGCTTTTCATTTCCTTTCCTTGTTTATTTATGTTTCTCTCTTTCATTATGTTTAGCTAAGTTGATTATGTCAAGGTGAAAAGGGTACACTAATGGTGTAAGAATAAGTATAATATAAACTTAACATGGACCTTAATGTTGGATACTAAC
>Ga0325405_1004188_pt1 | contig 14771 bp, 15 predicted proteins | sample PopdelMetagenome_21_FD_205663 | JGI IMG/M metagenome (GOLD analysis project Ga0325405, IMG submission 205663) | Populus deltoides microbial communities from Bellville, Georgia, United States - Xylem-Control-R2 | ecosystem: Host-associated > Plants > Phyllosphere > Stem > Wood/Secondary xylem... | reverse complement strand
AAGCTAAATGTTGATTGCTTTCCTGTATATCCAAAAAAGAGGAGGAAATGGGATTAAAGAGAGGTACATAATGGTGGTTTGCCATCTTCATTTTCCCCTATTCCTTTTGTATTTGAAATTATCACCTATAATGGTGGTTTGCCATCTTCATTTTCCCCTATTCCTTTTGTATTTGAAATTATCACCTTGCTTTATTTTATTTCATCTTTAGTCTGTTTTGTCAGCCCTTTTCTTTTTCCCTTCCTTTTATTATGATTTGACCTATCCTGCCAATGTTAAAAGTGTAATGATTAGTGATCCCGAGATTAATTCATGTAAATGCGCAGAGTTTTCAGGTTTGCAGCATATGTTTCACTTTTTGATATTCCTATCTGATACATGAAGCGATTCTTAAATGCAATTAATGGACATTTGGCAATTAGATCATAACATGAGGAGCAAGTGTAATTTCTTTTAGGCAATAGCAGGGGAGCCAGGATGTCGTTCAGATGGACATGTTACAGATTAAATGCCTAAGCCTATCATTTTGTTTTGGGTTTGTTTTGTTCAATAACACTTTGTGTTTATAAAGTGTTATTAAAATTGACTTAATCGAAGTCAATAGTTAATTGTTATCCAATTATTTCACTAATTAAGAATGATATGAACAATTAATTTTCATATATTATGAAAATTAAGTTGAAGTTCACATGGTAAATGAACGGTTTGTATGGTTCCAATATCTATAAAAGCAAAATGATTTTTTTTTCTTTTTAATATTGTATGAACTTGAGACATATGCTTTGATCAAGTTTTTGTTGGATTTTTAATGGAAAAAAAATTAAGGTTTAGATTTTGAGATAAAGATTATTGTATTTCACCATTTAACAAGCATCTTAAGGCTTAGATGACTTATTGTTTTTCTTTTTGTTTATTTATGTATTTATCATACCTATTTAATGGAGCAATTGAATTGAGTTAATTTACTAGAATAAAATTTGTGTGAATTTTTTCAATAAAACTATATCAATCAATCATGAATTGGACTCGCATAAAAATCTTTAAATTGAAGTTAACATATACTTTTATGTGTAAATTTACCTTATGGTTATGAAAGAGTCCTGGTATAGTTACTTCACACTTATAAAAATGGTTTTGCTTGGGATTATGATAACGTACTTTATTTGGTTAGAAATTTAATCGAGTATTCATTACTAGTTTAAGTCATACAAACAATCTTTAAAAAGAATGAATCTATATGTGATTGGTCGTGTGAAATATAAAATTAAATAACTCTTAGAACATGGATTTATTAGATCAATAAGATATGTTGAATGGATATCCAATATTATGTTAATATTAGAAAAAAGAAGGAAAGAGAATGGCAAATTAAGAGTAAGTATATATAAATTTTAATATTACAACTCCTAATGATGAGTATGATTTTAGAAATATTAATTGACTTAGTAACTAGTAACAAAATCCTCAACTTTATTGATGGTCATTAATATAATTAGATCTTCATTGTAAAAGATGAGATAATGTGTCAAAGACTTATTTCAAATATAATGGCTCCTTGAGAATATGAGTGGTTAGTTATGTCGTTTGACCTAAAAACTCATGTACATCATGTATATAATTAGACCTCGTTTGAGTAGGTTGTCTCTTATCTCAATCATGTTCTTACATGTATAGAAAAGTGTTATACTTTCATTTAAAAAAAAATATTTTTTGTCTCTATACTTTACCAATGTAAAGCTTCATTAGTCTATCTTGCTAGTTGATGTGTATATAATTTGCAAAACAAACTTCATAAATTACATGCTGGGTAGACCTTTCATCTAAGGTCACACTCGTAAGTAGATTTTTGCTTTGTCTAAGTTCATTTACATTATATGTTATAAAAAATAGTTAAATGCTAATCTTTGATTGATTTATTAGTTGATCACCTTTACCTCAATATTGACCATGAACTAGAATAAAACATAGGCATTGTTATGGCTAAACTTGCTCCATGTCATTTATGTTCAAAACTAAGAATAAAGTTGGTGGAAGGATGATGATAATTTCTTAGCATACCATAAGGTGGTGATCTTATCATTTTGGCTTAATTTACCGTACACTAAAAATGAAGTTGAATGAGGCATTAATCAAAGGTTTAGAAATACTCTTGGAGTTAGGAGCATAATTAATCGGAGCATAATTAATCAAAGTAACATGAGATTATTTAGTTATTGTAAACCAGTTAGCTAGCGAAAATAAGTGTGAATATCCTATACAAACTCCATACCATGTAGTGGTCAAAAACCTTATCAAAAGTTTTTTTAGATTTTTTTAATGAGACGAAATAATACAATAGCTAATAATTTATCTTAACATGAATCAAAATATAAAATGACCTTCAATAATTATAGCATCATCCTTGTGAGTTGTGAGGATTTTCAATCAATAAGTTATTGTTGATATGCAACAACGACATAATAAGTACTGAAGTAGTATATATTCTATGGTTGAAAATGCCCGAGATAGTCATAACAAAATTGTTGCTGAAATTTTCTGCTAAGTACATGCAGAGGGTCTCAATAAAATAAATGTTCTTGATCCATAAAAGAATTAAGGATAAGAAATCAAAGTTTATTTGCAGGACTCTACATAAAAAGTTTCAAGATCTTTCATATGGAAAGCAACCAATTATGTTCTCTTAGCAAATGTATTATAAAGGAGAATAAAACTGAAGTCTTGCTCATATGTTTATAACTAAAAAAAACATTATTGGTCATGATAAATGTTTATAAGAGACTCTATAAAGCCTATAAATTTTAAATTAAGATGAGGTGTTTAATCATGAATCATGAATTTTATTAGACAAGAATAACCAAGAATTATATTAGTTATACAAAAGGATGTCAAGCATGCTAGTAGTTTGGTTAAACTATAATGACATAGACTTATTGAATAAATTCCAAATTGGCAGTAATGATAGAGGCTTGTGGAATTAGAAATTAAAGTCTGCCATAATGACAAAGACTTATTAGATAAATTTTAAAGTCGATTGTAATGACATAGACTTATTGGATAAATCTTAAGTTGATTGTTTTGACAGTGACTTAATGATTCAATGTGTAGTTGATCGTGATATCAGGGATTAATTGAATAAGCTTACAGTTGACCGTAATGGAAAAAACTCATATTATGGAATAAAATGGATGAAATGATGGAAATATTGTTGGAATTAAATAGTTTGAAAGAATAAAAATCATAGTTACCATGGTTCTATTTAATTTTTTTTTATATAGAATGCATGAGTAAAGTACATTCAATCTACTTTTATTTATTATTTCTATTACTATTTATTGCAGGTTCATCTTATCCGTCACCACAATGGTGATCTTGTTTTATAAACTACATAGTCTTTTTGTTATTAGGTACAATTTTATAATTATTACTTTTGTTATGTAACTAAATTTGATTCATCAATTAAGAATTTATATTTTGAAGTTGTAATAATTAAAAAGAATAGTTTAGTAATTAATCTAGTTTTTTTTAAGTAACGATAATTTAATTGTGTAAATCCTATGTAATATTATATGATGATAAATTGTGTTTAAAAAAGGTCATTGAGTGGTAAGCCTGAGATTGCCTGTACATTGGTTGTGGAAACTGAATGTGGCTTTGGTTATTGTCAATGTGTATGCATGTACTAATGCGAGATGAAATTTTAGATAGAGCCCCCGTATATTAGGAGACTCTACCAAAATTTCATTAAATGGAATAATTTTTTTTTTATTTTAATGAAAGACATCTTGTGTGATTAATATGTTTACAAAATATAGTTTTACATGTGTTATGTGCTGATTTGGAATGAAATCTTATAAGGTTAAAATGCAGTTGTGTGATGGTTGGAAAAGTTTTGTATAAATAATTTCCTGATTTTCGCACATACATGATTGTATTAATTCATATCCAATGTTATGAAATGTCGGGTTGTTACAAATTTGTTTAAATAATTAAATTGGCTAAAATAGAAAATTTTTGAGAAGAATAAAAGCTTCTCTTTCTTTTACTTTTCAAATAATAGAAGTTACATAATGTCTTTATACTTAAAGTAGTGCTGGTAGAAGTCTATCTTAATCTACCAGATTACATAAAAATAGGAAATGCCAAAAGAATAGAAACCACTAATATAATCCCCTAATAAACTTATCTAAATTTGAATTTGAAACAGAAACTAATTATCCTTATCTTCAACACTCCCTGCCAAGTTGGTGCATAAATATCTATCATGCCCAACTTGCTGATAAGAAACTCAAAGCTTGATTTGTACAATCCTTTTGTAAGAATGTCAGCTATTTGTTGTGTTGTTGGAACAAATGGCATACGAATAATACCAGCCTCCAATTTCTCTTTTATGAAGTGTTTGTCAATCTCAACATGTTTGGTTCTATCATGCTGTACAAGATTATGAGCAATGTTAATCGCAGCCTTGTTGTCACAATATAGTTTCATTGGCATCTCTAGTGGTCTTTTTAATTCTTCTAGATTCTTTTTTAACCACAAGATCTCACATACTCCATACGTCATAGCTCGATACTCAGCTTCTGCGCTACTTCGGGCTACTACACTTTGTTTCTTGCTCCTTCAAATGACTAAATTTCCCCATATATAAGTGCAGTAACCTAATGTGGATCTTCTGTCTGTAACTGAGCCTGCCCAATCTACATCTGTATATGCTTCAATAGTCTTCTACTCACTCTTCTTGAAGAACAGTCCCTTTCCTAGAGTACTTTTCAAATATATTAGGATACGATATACTACCTCAAGATATACTTCATAGGGTGAGTGCATAAATTGACTTACTATGCTGACTGCAAATGCAATATCTGGTTGGGTGTGAGATAAATAAATCAGTTTTCCCACCAACTTCTGGTACTGAGTGGTATTCACAGGATTTCCATCCTTGGTATCTCCTAGTTTCTGATTAGGATCAATTGAAGTATCGACAGGTCTACATCCACTCATTCCTATTTCTTTAAGGAGATCAAGAATGTATTTTATTTGTGAGACAACAATACCTCTTTTGAATGAGCAACTTCCTTTCCAAGAAAGTATCTTAGAGACCCCAAATCTTTAATTTCAAATTCCAAAGCAAGACTTTTCTTCAATCGATCCATTTCAGTGACATTATCCCCAGTAAGAATAATAGCATCCACATATACTATCAAAATTACAATCTTATAGTGTAGTGAGTTAGGAGTGAAAAGCATTGGTTTGTAGTGAGAGAAAGGACTTGCGATCAGCTGTGAGCCTTCAATTCATCTCACTATACAACATTTTCTGCTTCTAACCTTTGTCCTCATTACGGCTCTTCTTGGTTCACACCTCTGGACTCCTTCTTCGTATTGTTTGCCCCGTGTGAGCGACACGTTTGTCTAGCACGATATTCGGGTATTCTCTTGATAATCATGAGTTTTTGTGAGGTTATTTGTTTTGCAGATCTAACTCATAGGAAAATCTAAGAAGAAATCGTTGCTACTTCGTGCTGCTCAGTCAGATGGCCCTCGTCCTGCTTCACGGCCATCTCCTGATGTCAAATGCAGCTCGCGATCTCCTACTGGGGGCTCCCCCATATTAACCCTAATTGTTCCAATCAAGGCTCAAGTGGGCTTTTCTCATCATCCTCCTGCTTCTCAGGTACCCGTCACTAACGCAATATCTTTCACTAAAACCCTAGATTCTATGAATAATGATGTCCCTGGGTATTCTTCTGTGATCGAGGTTGTAAGGCAAACTTTGGATGGGTGTCCTGAATTACTTGCAGGACATAACATGAATTTTGCTCAACAAGCTCTTGTTGTTGCTGGTCCCCAACCAGCCTCGCAAACTTTTCAGTTGCCATAACTGGTGGAGTCAATGGGCATTCTCGTAGCATTGCTTTCCTTGGTGGTTCTGGACAGGGTTCGCCCCCTCCGGCTACCCCCCACCAAGTATTAATCTATCTTTTGTTGATGAAGATTGCCCTAGGGTCACTACCTTGCCCACCACTGCCTCTGGCCCTGATCTTACTCCTGTTTGCTCATTTTATAATTCTGATGTATGTCCTCTGTTACCTGAAGATTTCAGTGAACTTAGAGACATTTGGAAATTGTGTTTAATTGGATATTCAATTGGTAAAACTCCTGGTTATGCTATTCTTGGGAAATACATGGCAAATGTATGGAAATGCAATGCCACTTTACATATCCATGATTCAGGCTGGCTGGTTTTCCGTTTCTCTTCTATAATTGATATGGGCAGAGTGCTTCGTAAAGGGCCTTACTCTATTCAGGGTAAATCGCTAGTCATTAAGCAGATGCCTCCTTACTTTGATTTTGGCAAACCAGATATGTCGTATGTGTCGGTCTGGGTCCGTCTCCCAAACCTTCCACTGGAATGCTTGTCACTGGCGTGCCTGTCAAAAAATTAGTAGTGTTATTGGCAAACCTATTAGATGTGATGACCTCACTCTCTCCATGTCTCGGGTGTCCTTTGCTCGAGTCATGATTGAAGTGAATCTGTCTGAAGACTTGCCTCGTTCAATCAGCCTCTCCATGCCAGATGGAACTATTATTAAGCAAAGGGTCATCTATGAATACAAGCCTCGATTTTACTCCATTTGTTGTATTACTGGTCATACAGGCAATGTATGTCAGAAGCTTAACTCAAGTGCTGAGGATACTTCTGCTTCTAGGATGATAAAGCAAGCATTTGACCCTAGTTCTTCTGCTGAAGATATTGGTTAGGCCACAAGGGACTGTTGCCTCAATCCTATAGGGGCGGTATTTGGGAGTCGAGAAGCTATTTAGGGGGGAAAAAGCCTAAGCTCTCTCCCCAGCATGATATCTTAACTCAACATGAATATAATGCTATTGGTCCCTTTAAACCAGCTGCTGCAGTGCACATTGTCCTCAATAGGGAGGTTTCTGAGAAATGTGACACTACCTGCAAGGAGCTTCCTCCTCAGCTTGCCTCCTGTTTTTGGTCATGGTATCCCATCGGGTAAGAGTCGAAGGAAATCTCGCTCGAAGGCAGTTATTGCTGGTACTGTCTGTGATTAATTTGTGTTATGTTTCTATATTATGGTTCTGAGTTGACGAGCTTGGATATCTGGCATGCATTAGATTTTGGTTTATTGTTCTAGTTTTGGAGCTTCTGTGGGTTTTGATGGTATATTGGTTGTGTTCTTCTTCGGCTTGCCTGATGGCTGTTGGAGCTTTTCAGGATGTTTCTTGGTGTTTGGTCATGCTGGCATTTTGGGGTTTCTTGTTATAGACTATGTTATGCTATAGTTTAGGTTGTTTATGATGTGCTTTATGTCTCCAGGGAGTTTGTTCCCTGTTTTTGTATATGCCTTCTCTATTTGCAGGTTGCTGCCTTGGATTGCTGCTGGTTGCTCCTGGGTTCTGCTACTCTGTTTTTTGGCTTCTGTCTTGCTTTGGTTGTGGAAGCCTGTTCCCCTAGCTTTTTGGGAGCCTGTTCCTCTTTTGTTCTTGTTTTTTTTGTTATAGGTTGTGTTTTGCTTTGTTGTTCCCTGCCTGTTAGCTAGGTTTGAGGTTTGTTTCTGGGAGTTTGTTCCCTTAGTTTCCAGGGAGTTTGTTCCTTGTTATTGTATATGCTTGTACAGTGGACTTGCTGGTTTCCAGCGATGTTTTATTTTTTATCTATATATTTCTTACATTTGATTAAAAAAAATTGCAATCTTACCATCATCAGAGTGCTTTATGAACATAGCATGATCACTTTGAGTTTGGACATATCCTTGCCTTTTTATGGATTGAGTGAATCTTTCAAACCAAGCTCTTGGAGACTACTTGAGCCTGTATAGTGACTTCTTCAGTTTACATACCTTAGATCCAAAGTGTTCATCAAATCCAGGTGGTGGATCCATATAAACTTCCTTCTCCAAATTACCATTTAGAAACACATTTTTCACATTTAATTGTTGAAGAGGCCAATCAAGATTTGCTGCAATCGAAAGAAGCACTCTCACAATATTCAACTTTGGCATTGGAGCGAAGGTTTCAAGATAATCAATACCATAGGTTTGAGTAAAACCTTTGGCCACCAATCGTGCTTTATATCTTTTGAGAGATCCATCTGAATTATACTTGGCTATGAATACCCATTTGCAACTCACTATTGTCTTTCTTTTTGGCAGACCCATCACTTCCCATGTATAATTTTTTTTTCAAGGGCCCTCATCTCTTCAGAAATAGCCTTTTTCCACTCATGCACCTGTAAAGCTTCCTGTACATTCTTTGGAATTTCTATCGAAGAGAGATGTGAAGTAAATGCAAAAAGAAAAAGATTTTTATAGGACACATAGTTAGACATAGGGTGTTTGGTACAAGATCGTACACCTTTACGGGTAGCAATGGGAATATTAAGATCATCATAGGACTCGAAACTAGAGTTAGAAATAAACTGGACAGGTTGACAAGAATCGGTTTGATTATTACCTGGACACTCATATGAGGTTGGTTTGTCCCTCAGTTCGGATTCTTGACCTTGTAGAGGATCGGGATTACTTTCCTTATGCTTCCTCCTCGAGTAGGTCAAAAGTTCTGAATTTTTAGTACTTGTTTTATTCCCATTATCAGTATCGCTATCATTTTGATTATGAGATGGCAAAGAACATGAGCAATCCAAACTTTCAATATTAACATTTTTTTCTCCTAAAATTCCAGTAGTTTTTTTAAAGAACATATCGAGGTTGTTAAATCCAATCCTGAAGTTTCAATATTTGGGTGAACAAATTGATTTGAATTTGATGGTTCAAGCAAATTGTTTAGTGTTGGTGTTCTTTCTATTTTAAACACATCTGAATCTTCACTTGTGTTTCCCCCCTGAAGATGAGTTGTAAAAAAAGGTTTGGATTCAAAAAAGGCTACATCCATGGTGACAAATTTTTTTTTTTTGAAATCGGTTCAAAGCATTTATATCCTTTCTGAGTAGGTGTATATCCTACAAAAACACATTTTCTAGCCCTAGGATCAAGTTTCCCCCTGTTATGGTCATGAATATGAACAAAGGCAATGCACCCAAATGTTTTTAAAGAAAGTGTAGATGATAGCCTAGATATAGAATTACAGTTTGAGAACACTTATAAAGGTGTTTTGAAATTTAAGACCTTAGTAGGCATCCTATTTATGAGATAGGTAGCTGTGAGAATAGCTTCACCCCAAAGGTATTTAGGTACTTTATTTGTGAAACATAAAGCTCTAGCCACTTCCAAAAGGTGTTTATTTTTTGTTCAACTATTCCGTTTTGTTGGGGAGCATCATTACAAGAACTTTGGTGAACTATGCCTTTATCTTAAAAAAAATCCCTAAAGCTTTGTTGAAGTACTCTTTTCCATTATCGCTACAAAAAAACTTGAATTTTTGTTTGAAATTGTATTAGCAACATGGTGTAAATTTTTTTAAAAACTTCCTCCACTTCTGATTTTTGTCATAAATCAACCCAGCTTACCCTGGTATGGTCATCTATAAAGGTGACAAACCATTTTTTTGTAGAAAGTGTTGAGACTCTTGAAGGCCCTAATACATCACTATGTATTAATGAAAAAGGTTTTGAAAGTCTGTATGGTTGTAATGGAAATGAGGTACGATGATGTTTAGCTAACTCACAAAATTCACACTGAAATGAAGATGGATTTTTTAAAAAACAAACTTGGAAACAGATGCTTTAAATATTGAAAACTTGGGTGGCCTAATTTATAATGCCACAACATTATTTCATCACTACTAGCAACAGAAATAGATTCAAAACAAGTACTTGTAATAGATTTTCTCAATTTGGATCCATCTTCAAGGAAATAAAGTCCACCAATCTCTCTAGCATTGTTAATCGTCCTCCCCAAGGTTAGTTCCTGAAACTCACAATAAGAAGGATAAAAGTTAGCTTGACACTGATAATCATGGGTTATTTTACTAATGGATAATAAATTGCAGGATAAATTTGGAACATAGAGAACATTATGAAGTGTAAGAGAAGGAGAAATGAACATTGATCCTTTTCCAGCTATAGCTGAAAGAGAACCGTCTGCAATTTTGATCTTTTTGTTTCCTGCACATGGTTTATAGGAAGAGAATATTTTTGAAGAATCAGTCATGTGATTAGTAGCTCCAGAGTTAATGATCTAAGAATAATGAACATTTGATTTTATACTATAGAGAGCTGCAATGAGATCATTACCCTGTTGAGCTAAATAACAAGAGGGATTTGAGAATTGTGGAGATTGAAAGAGTTTGTACAGGTGGCCTAATTGTTCCTTTATGAGATTAGGCATCTCTGAATTGATTTGTGGTCCCTGAGAATCTTCACTCATGGTCTGAAATGCTCTGCCATCACTTCCATGCTTCTTTTTAAAATTCTGGGGCTTGCTATGGATTTTCTAGCATGTATCTTTTCTATGCTATGGTTTTTTGCAATGGTCACACCATGGTTTCTTCTTTCTATCTCCATCTGAATCAAATCCTCTAGAAATAAGAGTTGAGTTTTCTATTTCTAGGTTGGATTTAGGTTTTGGATTTGTCAACATCACTTTTTGCCTAGCCTTCTCCCTTCTAACTTCTGAAAAAACTTCTCTAATGGATGGTAGAGGTTTTCTGCCTAGAATCCGACCTCTTACTTCATCCAAGTTATGATTGAGTCCTGCAAGAAACACAAACTCAATCATTTTCCTCTCTTTTCCTGTGCCTCACACTATCATTTGGGCAATCCCATTCATCTTCATAGCACAGATCTAGCTCTTGCCATAACATCATCATCTGGTTATAGTATGTCGTGACTTACAAAAACAAACATAATTTTAACCAATCAAATTCAATAAAAATATAATTCATGAAATTACATGAAAGGTGTATTTGAGAGTGTGGTAGTGGTTGTTTTTCAAAATATTTTGTACTTGAAAATGCATTAAAATAATACTTTTTTATTTTTTTAAAATTATTTTTTATATTAGTACATCAAAATGATATGAAAACACTAAAAAAATATTAATTTGAAATAAAAAAATTAATAATTTTAAATGCTGCTGTGATAGTTATGTCCGGGTTAGGCTAGTAGTGGCTTTTCAAAGTGATTTTAATTCCAAAACATATTAAAATAATATATATTTTTTATTTTTTTAAAATTATTTTTAACATCAGCATATCAAAATGATCTAAAATCATTAAAAAAATATTAATTCCCTATTTTCAATTCTCTTTCATCCTACCCTGTATCAACATCAATTGTCTTTAACTTTGTTTTTCCTAGTTTCCAAGATCGCTTTAAATGTTTTATTAGCTTAGCGAATCTTTTACATCATTTTCTTCCCATTCATTTTCTTCTATTGCAATTTTATACTCATCAAAATTTATCCATTCATTCTTAATGTAATGTGCTCATGATTTAGTAAAAGATCTGCTTTCAAATTTCTTAAAAGTAGAAGGTGTTTAGTGTAAGTGTTTTTAGCAAAGATGAAAAGATGGAGAAATTTACAAAAATGCATGATTTCATTTCTCGATCTCTTTGCTTTGATCGCCACAACTTAGATTTTAAATAAAAAATTTGTGATGAATTCTCTAGATCTGAATACATGTCACGTATTGCCTCCCAAACACCTTTGGTAGTTGGTAAAAAGAGACGTGGTTTTCCAATACCTGGCTCCATTGAGTTGATAAGCCAAGCAATTACCAACGAGTTCTCTGATATCCATGTTTTCAGATTAAGATCATCTGCTGCTGGTTTGCTCACTTCTCCATTTAAATGACTGAGCTTGCCTCTGCCATCTATTACTAGCTTCACAAATTAGGCCCACTTTATAAAATTTTTTCCATTCAATTTGTTAATGGTAAGTTTAAAGGAAGAATGTGATGTTGAAAAATTTATACCATTGTTTACTATAGTAGTTTCAAACTACATATTTTCTGTAGTCGATTGTGAGGAAGATGAAGGCTTACTTACCTCGATCATGACAATTTTTGCCATTAAAGCTTAAAAGCTTAAATGATTAAGAGCTGATACCGGGAAAGATTTTGAGAAGAATAAGAGCTTCTCTTTCTTTTACTTTTCAAATAATAGAAGTTACATGAGGTATTTATACCTAAAGTAGTGCTGGTAGAAGTCTATCTTAATTTACCAGATTATATAAAAATAGAAAATGCTAAAAGAATAGGAACCACTAACGTACTCCCCTAACAAAGTTATCTAAATTTGAATTTGAAACGGAAACTAATTATCCTTATCTTCAACAGTTAGATAAAAAGACATGGCTAATATTTTTTGGTCGATCTATATAATCAATTTCAACATTAACATGTTGAGGAATATTCCTTTATTTGTTATTTAATAAAGGAAAATAAGGGGGGGAATTGTTTATACTAAAAATAAATATTCATGTGTCAACAAAAATAAAAATAGTAGTTGTTAATAACAAAAAAGAAAAGGAAAGACTAAAACTGATCGATAACATTAAAATTGACTAGGTCTAGAAAGAGTTCAAATTGACTAGGAAAGATTAGAAAAAAAAAATCAACCAAGAAAATTATAAGTCATGATTGATCAAGAGATTTGAAAGTCATAATTGATTAAGAAAATACAATCATCCACAAAGATAAAACATAAAAGGTTTGTGTGATTGACTAGAAGATAAAGTTCTATGCAAAATAAGAGTTATTAACAAATTAAACTAGCAAGTATTACAGATTAGTTAGGATCCATATGACTATTAAGAAAAAGACGGACATAGATAAAAATTTCAATTGTATAATAAAATGTAAGCTTGTGATTTATTATAAATAGTCTATATAGGATTAAAATTTGAATTTTTCATGAAACTCAACCTCTGTAACAATATAAAAAGGTCATCAAGTTAATGGAAATAATTTAAAAACCCTATATATATAATTTTCTTTTTGCAATTTATCACTTCTCTTTTCCTTACTTTTATACACTTCGTTTGGTTTATGAAGCTGTTATCTATATTCGCTCGGGGTTTAGTTCTTAATTATAGTTTCTCCTCTTCAAAAGGAAGTAATGAAGAACATATAATATATTGACCCAAATTATTTATGAGGTCAATAGATAATTAAAAGCTTATGTTAGTGCATTTTATTTTGATTTTGTACTAGTTTTCTCCTTTTACTTTTAGTTGCACTAATATCAACTTTTTGTTTTAAAAATTATTTTTGTATGGTTATTATTTAAGTAGAAGCTCGAGTTGCCCTTGAATCATTAGGTTATGTCAAACCATATTATAAGACATGTTCCAAACTCATTTTTATTTGACATATGTTATGATATGGTGGGGTATGACTTGATGATTTAATGGCAATTTAAATAATATAATTTAAAAATAGCGGGTTGACATTGGTAAAAAAAGTAAAAAAAAATAAACTACTATAAAATCATATACTAGTACATGGATGTAAAGAAGCTTACAATTGTTGTTGGATTAATTTAAGATATTTTATAAAACTATTCTGAAATAGCTTGTTACTCTATTTTTTTTTTAAAAAATAGAGTAAAAAAAGAAGAATAATCAAAGCTTCCAGTAAAATCTTTCAATTAGTTTTCTAGTTTTTCAAATTTATACTAAGTTTAGAAAATATATTTTAGAGATTTATTAGAATTTTTCTTTACAAGTTTTTCAAATAATGAAACACTTGAACAATATAACATTTTCTTCTATATACAATCACATTTTATATTGATGTAAGATATTAAAATTATTTTTATACATTTTCATATATTTAGTGTTATAAATTTAATTTTTATTATAAATATACCATAAAAACCTTTTAGAGTTAATAATACAACATTTTTTAAATCAAAGTTTTTAATTTGAAAGAAATAAAATTAATATTTTACAATTAGATTATTACAAATATTAAAATATTAAGATGATTCTTGCAAATTATGATTTTGATTTTTTTTATATAAAAAATAGTTGTAATTTTGATATATTTCTATTATTTTATTTTTTATAAGAACGAAGATCTTTCGATAGCTTTTTATGTTACCAAAAACGTGTGGTTGAAACAAGGAAGATTCCCATGTAATTTCTTTAATGGATCACATGCAGCGGAAGGGCCCAAAAGAGAAGGAAGGTTAACGATGCAACTGGTTAGGTATATGGTTTAGAGTCACTGACCGTCTCAAGAGAGAAAAAGGTTAGTATCGGCTTTGCCAAGGAAACCAATGTGCTGACCCGTTTGGCTTTGCTTAGTTTACCCTCTCTTTTGTTAGTTGACAAAATAGTAGTAGTTGCGTTCAGGGTATATAGGTTTTTTATTAACAAGAAAAGAATAAAAAAATTGCATTCAATATAAATGTTGTAATAGTTATTTTTTAAAATATTTTTTATATAAAAATATATAAAAATAATATTTTTTAATTTTTTAAAATTATTTTTTACATTAATATATCAAAACAATATAAAAATATAATTTTTATTTTATAAAACATGGTTTGTACTATATAAAAGAAATCTGTTTGAAATTATAGTAGCGGCGACAATTTAAAGTATTTTTACTTATAAATATATTAAAATAAAGTTTTTTATTTTTAAAAAATTATTTTTAATATTAATACATTAAAATTATTTGAAAAGATAATTTTTTTATATTAAATAAAAAAAAAATTTCAAAATTTATAAAAACATATAATTTCGAAATCTTGAATTAAAAAAAGAGAAGAAGAAAGAACGGAAAAACATGTCTCGTGCGATGCTGAATCTCCGATGCACGTACCCACCTGTCCAGGTCTGT
>Ga0325405_1004183_pt1 | contig 14774 bp, 10 predicted proteins | sample PopdelMetagenome_21_FD_205663 | JGI IMG/M metagenome (GOLD analysis project Ga0325405, IMG submission 205663) | Populus deltoides microbial communities from Bellville, Georgia, United States - Xylem-Control-R2 | ecosystem: Host-associated > Plants > Phyllosphere > Stem > Wood/Secondary xylem... | reverse complement strand
AAAAAAAACAAAACTATATAAGAAAGTGATTTGTGTGGGAGTATTCAATTAAAAAAACCCTTATAATGTAGTTGTTTTGTTATAATATTAGAAGTATGTTTGATATTTTAATATATGATGTTTTTTAAAAATATTTTTGATTTAGAAATATATTAAAATATATTTTTAAAATTTTTAATATTAATATATCAAAATAACCAATAAAAAAATTATTAATTTAATACTTTTTAAAATAAATATATTTTTAAAACAAACCGAAATAACGCAGGGATGCTTTTACGAAATGAGCCCTGGCCCCGCCAAATAGCAAAGATAGAGTCCATTTTGATCAAACGGATGACGTGTCCACATCACACCCACAAGTCTGAATCAGCTCACACAGCCCCAGGGCGAGCTCGAAATTCAAAAGCAGAAGACACGTTTTGTTTTAGCTCCATCAATCAAGTTTTTATTAAAAATAAAATTAAAAATTAACAAAGAAAAATGTCAATATTATTACGCCACGTAATCCCTCCTCCTCACTCTGTTCTCTACTCCACTTCAGAAAAATCAAAACTCAACTTCCCTTCTTTCCGTAATCCTCGTTTCTCTTTCTCATCGATCAAAGCCACTGCAGCAACTCCGATGGCTTCCACCACCAAGAAGGTTTTTCAAACGACGAGTTGTTTTTTATGTCAAAAGTGATCGATGTTTATTAACCATGGAATTTCTGTCTCAGGTTTTGGTGCCGATTGCCAATGGAACGGAGCCGATTGAGGCCGTCATAACTATCGACGTCTTAAGGAGAGGAGGTGCCGACGTGACGGTCGCTTCAATTGAGAAACAGATTCGTGTTGACGCGACTTACGATGTTAAACTCGTTGCTGATTCTCATCTTTCTGAGTGCAGCGACGCCGTTTTCGACCTCATCACTCTCCCTGTAAATATATATCTTTAGTTATTGTCTCTATTTTTATGTACGCCCTTTGTGTTTTTTTTAATTAATTAATTTATTTCATGTAGGGAGGGATACCTGGTGCCACAAATTTTAAAAATTGTCAACTTTTAGAAAAATTAGTGAAGAAACAAGTAGAGGATGGGAAACTTTACGCGGCGGTCTGTGCTTCTCCTGCAGTTGCGTTCGGTTCTTGGGGTTTGCTAAATGGATTGAAAGTGAGTGTAGTGTTTGATCATTGATCCTAATTTGATGAAAATCAAATATATATATTTTTATATATATTTTTTTAATTTTTTGGGATAGGCGACTTGTCATCCGTTTTTTATGGATGAATTGAAATCAAGTGGTGCAATAACTGTTGAATCGAGAGTGCACGAAGAGGGGAATGTGGTGACAAGTCGCGGACCAGGAACTACTATGGAGTTTGCTGTTGCTTTAGTTGAGAAATTGTTTGGGAAAGAGAAAGCTGATGAGGTTTCGGGGCCTTTGGTAATACATTTTCTCTGGACTTGTATTTTTTGTTTGCTTTAATTAATATTCGTGTTTGATGGTTGTAACCGTGATTTAAGTGTGTACCGAACTAATCAGGTTGCTTTGTTCTATCCAATACCACTCAATAGAGATTATGTTTCATGTCAAAAAAAAAAAACCCTGCTTGTTTGCATATTGAATTTTGCACTTGAACTAGTAAAGAGTAGATGTGACTATGAGTTCAAGAATTCTAATTGCAAATATTGATTCGCACTTGCCATTTACTATATATGAATCAACTAGAGTTATTGGCGTCTTAATCTCATACTTTATGAGTTTTGAGGTTAATATTATATGAAGTGATATTCTTGAAGATTAAAAGAATTACTTCAAGTCCTACCGCAAATGATGAACTGTTTTGAACTTTGAGACCCTAAGTTCAGCGAAGTGTGCAGAGAGGAGTTTGGAGCAAAACTGAAGGGTGCACATAAGAGCACTCGGAGATGATGTTGAGAAATCTATAAATGTATGCTACCCTTAAAAATATTGTTGGTCTAATGGAATCTTTTGTTTTTTGCTTTGAGTTATAGGTTGAGAATTTAGACATGAAGGCTATATATATAAAAGATTTTCAAACTAGAGCTCTGATCTTTGTAGAGTGGTTGAATGTGTGATTGAGTATTTGATTTAAGCATTCTTGCCTCAGAAGTTATTAAAAGGGAAGTGGGAAAGAGCAGGATAGTTTAGTGTGTGTTTCTTCACCACAATTCTACCGTGTCTTCCAAAAGTATTAAAATTAAACTGTGATTGCGGTATTATTGTGTCTTTGGGTGTTTGTAGTGAGATGAAAGAAGTTCTTGTATTTATTTAAATCCTTGTCTGAGATAAATTGGTTTGCTTGTGCTTTATTTTTCTTTTCTGGTTTTGGTGGTCAGTGTTAGTGTTTTTTCTTTTTCCTTTTGCTGGGGTTTCTTTTGTGCTCTTCATCTATTTTGAGTCTTGTCTTCTGTTTTGTGCTCTCTAACGTATTTATCAGCTATCAATGAAAGAAATGTAAGGCCTGTGCTTTAGTTATTGTTTTCTTCTATCTTAAATATAGTTTGTAGCATGATAGTATCCTTGGCTGTCGATGATTATCTGCATGGAGAAATGCTCCTTCAGTTATGAACACATATTTCTTGAATTTTTCTGCATTAAATTCTTCCGTACATGTAATGTGTTTTTACTTGATAATATATCTGCATTGGGCTATTCATTACTGTTATCTTGTATGTAGGTGATGCGTTCCAACCATGGGGATGAATATAGCATAAAAGAGCTAAATCCAATGCAGTGGACCTTTGACAATGTTCCTCAGGTTAGATTTCAGCAACTTTTATTTTCCTTGTTCTTCATCTTTAATTCCCAGTTTCCCCCAACCATTCATCATGGCAATCTTCATTCTTTTTTATCAGTTATACATGTATAGATCAATATATAATAAGCAAACATGAAATTTATTGGCTTCAGTGATGTCTGGTGCAATTTTTTAGTAGCTACTGTGGCTGAGGGGGTAAATTCTTACAGTCTAATGTTATCTATTGCCAACAAGGACTTGTTAAATAATAACTACTATGTTTTATACTGTGGATGGTGTGTCTCATACAATGAGAGGCATTGTCTAACAACTGTGGTTCAGATTTGTGAAAGAGCAAATCTTATTCATCTCCATAAATGTAAGATGCAAGAAGTGGAAACCTATAATTTATACCACATAAACTAATTGCCAAGGGACTTTGTATCCACAACTGTTGTAACTATTGCTGAAGTTATTTGGATTCTTAGTAATGTCTTGGCATATGATATATTGTAAAGCCCAATTCCATTACTATAGAGTCAAGACTTCTTGAACTAATAATTTGCAATGCTTTATCTTGACTGGTCCAGTGACCTGAGTTCATCCGACTGGTTTTTTCCTGAGGTCAGAACTAGATAAGAAGTAAATTTTGAATAATCATAAATAGCTTGTTGTTTTTTTTTTTTGAAGTGTGGGTGAGAAAGCGGTTATCATACTTTTTGATGGTCATAATTCATATCCAAATGATGGGAAGCAATTAATTAATGCCTTGAAGTTAATCTTCAACCCTTTGCCATCCTTCAATGTTATGACATTGCCACTTATGCAAATTGACATCATTTGTTTGATTGTGGAAAATGTGTTTGATGTTTTATGTATATTTAAATTTTCTTTCCTTGCAGGTTCTTGTACCCATTGCTAATGGCACAGAGGAAATGGAAGCTATTATAATCATTGACATTCTGCGACGAGCTAAAGTAAATGTAGTGGTGGCCTCAGTTGAGGACAGCTTGGAAATTTTGGCCTCTCGTAAAGTTAAGCTAGAGGCAGATGTGCTCCTTGATGAGGCTGCTAAACTTTCATATGACCTAATTGTCTTGCCAGTAAGTTGTTTTATTTTTCCTGTTTTGGGGATAGGCATCTATTGGCATTACCACTTACCAAAACTTTTGCATAATTGCATTGTGGCAGGGTGGGCTTGGTGGTGCCCAAGCATTTGCGAAGTCCGAAAAGCTGGTGAATATGCTAAAGAAGCAGAGGGAATCAAATAGACCGTATGGAGCTATGTGTGCATCTCCAGCTTTAGTCTTGGAGCCTCATGGCTTACTCAAGGTATCACCATGACCAGCATCAATTTAATTGAGCATCAGCAACATTTCTTGTAAAACATTGAGTTATTTAATATTATCTATCTGGTTTAATCAAGATAGCACAAGTTGATTTTAGAGCTCTTAGGTTCTGATTGCTTTTGGTGTTTATGATTATTTATGTGGTAATTATTACGTACCTGGTTACTTGCTTATCATTTGGATCAGGCTACTTGGCCACCTCTATTTGTGCTAGATTTTATCATTTTTCGTTACCATATTCTTGCCTCTAATGTCTCTTTGGAACTAGGTGGTCCTTTCACCAAAAACAATTTGCCCGCCTCCCCACAGACATGAAAGAAACATTCTTACCCTAATGAATTAAACATGTTTTACTTGTAGCACATCTTTAAAGTGTGTAAAATGGAAACAACATGGTCCAAATATTTACATTGAACCTCCAAAGAGAGATTTACTTGAGAGGTATGATAGTAGAAAAATTGCTGGTTCTTCAGCTCATGTAAACCTTGACTCTGAATGGTCAGATTCAAATCACATTCAAACAGCGACGTGGCCTTGCAAACTTAGCTGCCAAGTTGCTCAGAACTAAATTTGGTCATGATGTTGTAGCATATGCCATTTGCCTTCTAATACCATTTAGATAGCTCATTTCTTCACCAGTGACACCACTGGAGTGAAAATCCTGGATTTCAAGGTGTTTGAAGTAATGTGGCTTACTATTGCATATTATGAGATGGACAATTTTACTTGAGATCATTATAATTTTATCTTTATGTTTCTTGTTTCAGAGATAAAAATCTTAGCCTACTACTTTAATTATCATCTGGAGCTAATTGGTGTCAAATAGCTCAGATGACCTTGCAGGAGCATTTCATATTCATTTCTTTGCATATTTATGACATCCTAAATAGCAATGAGGAATGGTTGTAAACTATTAATTAATGGTGTTGTTTGAGGTATTGAGATGGTATTGAAAGTCAGTAGAAGCTACAAGGGCCAAGTTAATTTCAACTTGTAAGGCCGACATAATCCAGAACCAAATTGATCCTGCATAAACCCCCCCCCCCTCCTATTTTCGGTCTGTGAAAATGCTGGCACTGCTTTGAGATCACAAATTTGTTTTCCTTCGGTGCAGGGTAAAAAGGCCACAGCTTTTCCTGCAATGTGTAACAAGCTTTCGGATCCAAGTGAGATCGAAAATAGGGTTGTGGTTGATGGCAACCTCATCACGAGCAGAGGTCCTGGCACCACAATGGAGTTTGCCCTGGGAATCGTGGAGAAGCTGTTTGGGCGTGATAAAGCGCTGGAGCTCGCAAAGCCAATGCTTTTCACACATCCATAGTGCTATTATGTTTGTAACAGTCTATTTTCGGCTCCTTGAAACATGTATTCGATATAAGAAAATGGAATAATTGAATTCATATTTGATTATGAATTCAATTGCTGTCATTCCCTGTACAAATGAGCATTTTCTTTTCTTTAGGGGATATAAATAACTGGCTTTAAAACACTGATTTGATTTTATGTTTCTGTAAATCCATCTCCGAGCAATCATACTGGTCGCTTCAGTCTTGCAGGGTTGATTGGATTCATTGGCCTCCTACTGCCCGTCTATTGCATCGAAGGTCTCCGGCTGATGGGTTTGTCTATGGTTTAAATGAGTCTTCTTTTCCTCGAAGCTAACCGGAAAGATTGGGGAAAGAAGGCCATTTTCTTATCCTCCTCTAGTCCTGTTCTGGTCAAAATAGTGACGAGAATTCAATAGTGACTGGAAGCTTCCTCGAGCTGCTCTTCGGACTGGGAGCCGTGTTCTATAAAGATGGTAGGGCATTAAGAACTTTCAAATTACTCCTTGCAGGTGCCTACACCTCAAGAAAGGGACAGGAAAGGGACAGAAAGAAACTCTCTCCCGTTCGGGGTGTCTCAAAATTCCAGCCTGTTAATTGCTGCAGTCATTATCATTTGACTGGTCGGAACCGAATTGCCTTGTCGATTAGCGAGTTGTGATTGATCTTTATTTGCGTGAGATATAAGAAAGAAAAATATTTGAGAAATACCATCATTTGATGGTATTGTGTTTTAAATGGATATAAGGTAAAATTTGATTTTTTTATATTTTTAGATCTTTTTATATAATAATATAAAAAATATTATAAAAAATAACTCTTCTTATTTTCTCAAGTTTTTAACCTTTTAAATATTATTTATTGATTCCACGCTTTACTAGTAATCTATAGATTGAACTCTAGACAATGAAAGCAGCAGAATGTAATGACGGAGAATGTAATATTTTTTATTTGAAAATATATTAAAAATATATATTTTTTAATTTATAATTTATGTTTAATATAGTATTTAAAATTATATTTTAAAATAATTTAAAATTTTTAATTAAGATAATATAGCATATATTAAAATAATAAAAAAAAATTAATTTAAAAATACATTTAAAAATTTTTAAATTTTTTTTTAAAAATACAAAATCAACAACACACTCGAAAAAGGCAACAACTTTACAGTTTGAACGGCGATCATTAAAGACTCCAAGTATGAGAGATCCAGCTCGACCAAGAGATACTCACGTAAGACCGTTTGTTTTTATTGTTACTTCTGCGTTTAAAGCCAACCATGAAAAATAAATATTTTATAACGACTGAAAATTTAATTCATTATGCATGGGCTCATCAATTTTTGCGTTAAAAACACAGACTCACTGAAAGCAGTACAATGTTATTTTCAGTGTGGAGAGCTCCACTATTCACTTAAGTGAACAGTAAAGACATGCTCCACTGTTCACGTGAATAGTAGCGCATGTCTCTATTGTTCTGGTCGGACCAGGTCCAGTCCAAAACTGAATGCATTGAACCGAGTTCGACCTAATAAAAAAATTAAATTTTATTTTTTATTTTTAATTGTGTTTTATTGATGACGTAATATTTGCAGAATTTGATTGCAATCCTAATTTTGTTCCTGATTATATTTTACCTGATGTTGTTGCGCACTTAAGAAACCAAGGAAACTATAGTCCTTGTCGGATGTATTTCATACATGATGGAATTGCATATAGTTTAATTGAACAATAAAAAATATTTTATATAAAGTATTATTTATTTCATGATGTAATAGTAATAGTTAAATCTACAATATGTAAATTAAAAACCATCAATATATATATATGTATTAATTATTTTATAACCTCAATTTGAAAAGTATTTTTTAACCAAACACATTAAACTATTTTTTATCCAACCTTAAATTCAACCACGGTTTTAACCAAACATATATAAATATCAAACCAACCTCAACTAAAATTATTTTTTATAAAATAATTTTTTTCAAACTACAATCACAAAAGTTACCACAATACCAAATACATTTTAAAAAATATATCATTATTTTAAGAAATTTCCTCAATTTATACACACACATATATTTTAACAAGTCTATTCTTTAACCATAAGGGATATATAACTTAACTAATTAGGTTATTAGGTTATGAGTTTGTTCCTTAGAGATCATCAGTTCAAGTCCCATAAATTTTAGGGCTACTAGAAATTTATATGGTTATTAATTTCAGAATCTTTAAAATTAGTTGAGATATGCGCACGCTGACTAGTTTCCCACATTAATTTTTTTAAAAAAAGTCTCATTAATCCCAATTTATTCTTATATTTTAGATTATCTTGCAATCTATCATTTTAATACACACACCCAAATTTATGGAAAAACTCATTTAAAAATCTGAACCCAACTAATTTATTAAAAAAAGTAAATTCGAAGAAAAAGAATCACATGTCGGTATTTTCATCTCTTTGGATGATAAATTTGACAGAATGATAGATCAGAGAATGATTCTAAATTAACGGATAAATTGGAAGCAATTAGATTTGAAAAAAAGGATTCAACACTAAAAATAAAATAAAAACATATGTCAAGCAATTATCTTCCCAAAAAAGAATTTACTGTAAATTGATTTTACATAGTTGATATCTAGAATATTATGTTTTTAACACTTAGCTATATTTAGGCTTTCCGAACAGTGTTTTATAAAAATTATTTATATATATATATATTTAAATTATTTTAATATGTTATAATTAAAAATAATTTTTTTTTAAATATTTCCATTTACCCTGAGCAAAATCAACATACCACGTCACCAGTTAAGCCTTCAAGAACATTAACTCCATATATTTTTCTCCTTACAAATGTTAGTTTATAACAGACGTACGGGTGGGATTCAGTAAATATTAAGTAAGGAAGTAAAAACAATGACTGTTTATTTTTTCGTTTTATTTTAATTTATTTATTTGTTAATGTTAAAAACAATTTTTTTTAAAAAAAATATTTTTAATATAAAATCTATTTTAAAAAACAATAATTAACTTAAGGTTGGAGACTTTGACTTTGTGTTTTGTAACTCAATTCCTAGTTTGAATTTATGGAGGCTACCGTCTAAAAGTCTATGTTTCTGTTTCTTCTGTTCTCTTACCTGAACGACCGGATTTCTTTAAGACTCTTCCTCTCTCCCTCATCTGCTTCTGCCTGCATTACAACTTGCTTTGATCTATCCATTTCTGCCACTGCCATTAGCCAACACCAACCGACTAAGGTGATCTAGAGCCATTTATTTGCTTATCTTTTTTATTGCCAATAAACTGTTGCATAATGGAGATACAAAGAAAAGTCATGAACTTGTATTTCAACAACGGCTTAAACAACAAAGTCGGAATCTTTATTTTTCCTTTTTAGTTTTGTGTCTTTTCAGCAATCAAAGGAACAAGAAAGAAAGTTTCTTGCTTCTCAATCCTTTGTTTAATGATGTTGAACTAGTAAGCTAGATGATTAGACAGTAGGGTAGGGCTGACATTATTATTTCCTGCTGGCTTTAGAATCTCTTGGATGAAGAGTCTTGTTATCAAGGGCTTAAATTGTGCAAATCCCATGTACAAGTTTAACTCATAAGTTCTGATCCATGTTTCTAGTTCAATACCATAATGGAGTCATCTGGTTCAGCTCAATGAACATCACCACCTTCATTTGATTCAAGTTTTGTTCTTTATGTTCTCTTTATTTCTCGTTATGGTTGTTCAAAGACCATTGTCTTAGTGCCCTTGTTTGAATTTGTTGTGCTTATTTACTCATGCTCTTTGAAGATATTTGTGTTCATGGAATCTGATTTGGGTCTGCTTCAAGTGCTTTTTAGGTCTTTTAATTCATACAAATATTTTTCTCAGTATTTTGCTTAAAACGTTTATGGAACACTGTCAAGTTATTGAGATGCCATGGCCATTTGGATGCTTTAGAAATTGGAATCTGCCAAATAACTCTCGGTTTTTTGGGTTCAATTATTGGTTTGCCAACAGTTTTATACTTCAATTTAATACCTTCAGAATACTAGAAATGGAAGAGTATTTTATAGTTTTCAGATTCTCAGTAAGGAATATTCTTACTGGTGTCTAAATGTGATCGGGATCTTCTTTGAAAATTTGAATGCCTGTTATGGAAAAAGCATTACAGTATTTCCTGTAATTTGCTTTGCTGGTAGTTTGGGCACTCATATTTAAGTCCTTTCGGTACCAGATTCTTTTTTCTATGGCAAAAAGCTTGCATTTCGTATTCATTGTTTACCTTCTATAAAGTATGAGAAACTGTGAGAATGTGCCATCTGTTTGCATGTGCATAACGTATTGATTAAGAGGGGAAAAAAAAACATTTGCAATATGATTGTCGATGCCATCATCATTTGACTGACAAATGACTCCATACCTTTTTCTTTTCAATCTGTCAGGAAATAACTATCAAGTTTTGATTGTGCAAGAATAGGCTTACGTGAATGGGATTTCATAATGATTCATGATTTAATTTTTTGCAGGGCTGGGACTTGATTTTGGTGGAGGCATTTGTCCATCCTAACAATCTGCTGATGACTTGTTTTTCTTTTTTTTGCAAAAGGAAGGGAGTTTCCAGAACTACACAATCCACAGAAGTTGATGATGGTATGCAACTGAATAGACTAATTGTTGTCTCTGTTAAGGAGAAAATATTCGTTAACTGACACTCTTCCTTTTATTATGATGGTCTGAGAACTTACTGAATCAATTTCTCTCAGGCCTATTTCTATGACCAAAAAGTTTCTGAGGTGAAATAGCAGTTGTCACATAAGCTGTGCACAGCACGATTCTCTGACTTGCTTTTCCTTCTTGTTTTTTTCCCTCTCCTTTTCTTCTTCGGCAAAATGGGCACTTTCTCGATCACACACAAAGCTCAGTGCTCATATTAATTTTTTTTTATCCCATGTACTATGAAAAAACTTATGATGGTTTGTATGGTACAGAGGTTTCATGGGCACAGAACACTTGCTCTTACACTTACAGGGAATTGCAAATGGCCACTGACAATTTTAATCCAGCCAATAAAGTTGGAGAGGGAGGTTTTGGCTCTGTTTACAAGGTGATTTTACATGCTTATGGCTTTGTAAACAACCTCTTAGGGGATTCTGAGGGTTTTAATGCGTTGCTATTAAATTGCTCCTTGATCTGAATTCCAGTGATTTAATGGACAGGGAATGCTCAAAGATCGCACAATGGCTGCCGTAAAGGTACTGTCAGCTGAATCAAGGCAAGGTTTAAAGGAGTTCTTGACAGAAATAAAAGTGATTGCAGATATAGAGCACAACAACCTGGTTAAATTGTATGGTTATTGTGCAGAGGGAAACCATAGGATTTTGGTCTATGGCTATCTTAAGAATAACAGCCTTGCACAAACACTTCTTGGTAAGCCCACCATTCATTCATGATTTTTGTTTGCAAACAGCTCATGTTATAAATTTCCTTCATCTTTTAGGTGGAGGCCATAGCAATATCCAATTCAATTGGCCTACAAGGCGCAAAATATGCATTGGAGTTGCACGAGGGCTTGCATTCCTTCATGAGGAAGTCCAGCCACATATTGTTCATAGGGATATTAAAGCAAGTAATGTTCTCCTTGATGATGAACTCGAACCCAAGATTTCAGACTTTGGTCTTGCAAAACTTTTCCCAGCCAACCTGACTCACATTAGCACAAACGTTGCTGGAACTGCGTAAGTTCATAAACTCTGTTATACTTTCTTCTAACAGGTATTGTATTTGATTCATTGTAAAATGACATGCAACTCCTAGCAGTTTGTTTTACTAGTGTTTAGCCTAATTGTTGCTGCTTAGTTGCCTTAACAAATAAGATGGATGGCCTCAACGATGTCATACTAGTGCATCTCCTCTCATATATTTCCCATGCTATATATCTCTGAGGTGTGTGTGATCATCTAACAATGGCCCATACCTTCCTTCATAAGTTGGGTGAACAGACTGTTATTACTCTTAATTTTTTATGCGTTATGATTTAATTGAACAATTTAATATGCAGAAATTAAATTGAGACAAGCTACTGTGGAGCCTGCCAAAATATGTAGTATGCTTATTGAAAAGTGATAATATCAGACTTTGACGATATGGATTCGAGCCATAGCTAAATAGAATTTCTTTTTGCATATTTGACCAAATTGTCTGTGGAGCCATAGCTAAACAATTTCATGTTCTTGTTTCACATGTGCAGAGGATATCTGGCGCCAGAATATGCAATTCGAGGTCAGTTGACAAGGAAAGCTGATATTTACAGTTTTGGTGTTCTATTGTTGGAAATTGTTTGTGGGAGGTCCAACACAAATAGGCGATTTCCTCTAGAAGAGCAATATCTGGTTGAAAGGGTATGAGCCTTTTGAACTCACTACAATTTGTCTTCAGTGCTTTTAAAGAAAATTCAGGTCTTATTCTTAATAGAATATTAAAGATAATTCTCTTTAATGAAGAGCAGAGTTTCTTTCCTTGATAGCTAATCATTATTGAGTACATACTAGTTAAATTGCTCCAATCTGACTTCTCACAAGCTGGGTTATCGATTCCTGCATCTAACATTTATTTCAGTTTTTATTCTGTATTTTCCTAAAGTGATACATCTTTGTAGGCTGCATTTTGCATTGGCTACCCTCGGTTTCCTTTCTCTGTTGAGTTCATGTAAATGGACTAAATCTTCATTTTCAAATGGTATGGAGTCTTAGAGTGCTCTTATTTTGTGCATATGACCATGATGTTTTCTTCATGGTGTTCCATGTGGGCTTTCTTGACTTGTGATGACATAGAGTACATTGGTGGTGTTCAGTAATTTCTTTGTAATATAGGAATCCATAGGATTAGAAGACAAAAACAGCTTTCAGTTATAATTAGGTAGCCAATTCCTTTTTCAATGAGACAAATGTTACTTATGTTGAACTTCGTGTTGGGGGAGTGCTGTTCTGATGTCGTTTCTTATGCATTATTCTGTAGAATAACACTGCAACTGTATCTTTGCAGATCACTTCAAGTTGAAGCGTCAGCCATCAAAACCCTCTAGAATAAATGCTCATTTTTGCTCTATGTTGGATGGATCAATTGCCCATATCAAACTAGAAACACCATTCCATCTTCAATCTACAATTCTACGTCTTGAATTTGAGCTCTTTATTATTTTAGGGAGTCAGTATATAAGCATTATTTCTCATATGAAGCATCAGTCTTTCCTTTTCTGCCCTGCTCTAGTTTCATAACCCTTACTTCCCAATTCCTCATGTCAGTTAGAGCTGAATGGATTTTGCAATCGATTCCTAAAGCAGTTATTAGATCCTCTATAGATGTCTGTTTCCTAAAGCAGTTCGTTCTAGGTTTAAAAAAAGAGAGGAGCAGTCAGCTCATATTTAGCGATTCTTTCAGTAATCAATGGCTTTTCAGCTTAAATGGTGCAATAATCTAATTTCATTTCTCAAATCAAGTTTTAATGGGCTTCAAAGTAGTTGTCGTTTGAATTTGGTCACACAGAGATCTTGTTGAGTAAAGATGCAATCTGCAGGTATGGGAATTTTATCAGAAGCAGGAGCTGGTTAATTTGGTGGACACATCGTTGGCTGGGGATTATGATGTTGAAGAGGCTTGCAATTCCCTGAAGATAGGTCTTCTTTGCATCCAAGGCGTGCCAAAGCAGCGTCCATCCATGTCTACTGTGGTCATGATGTTAATGGGTGAGATAGAAGTGAACGACAAGATATCAAAGCCTGGCTTGCTGTCTGAATTCACGAGTTTTAAAGGTGACAAAATGCCAAAACAGAAAGGTGGAAAAGACCAGAATAACAAGTGGGAAATGAAGAATTCATCTTCAACTTCAGGCAAGGTCGAAAATTCATCTTCATCATCAGGAGTGGACACTTCATACGCTACCATGACCTTCAGTTCTATATATGACCGGGGCAATTAACAGCATTCTCCAAGTCTTATTGTTGGGAACAAATATGAGAGCCAGGTTTGCTTTCAAAAGAGATTTTTTGGTAGCGTTAGCTGGGAGTGAGAATCTCCTCGTAAATTCTTTTGTAAAAAATGATGATTTTCTTTCCTACCTTTTTTTTTTCTTAATAAAGAAGAGAAATAGGAAGTGATCTGAAAAGATTTACTAACATTATCAGTGTCATATTATCACCATTTTTGTTGCTCTTTTCTTTTTTTTTTCTTTGGGTCTCGAAAGAATGCAGGCATTAAGCAGAGCTCTTTATCACAGTAGACTTTCAGTCTTCTATTAGTGGACGCTGGTCTGTAGAAGAATTTGGGAAATAGTTTGCAACAGTTAAGAATTAAAAATATGAATCAAGGAGAAGATGATCCCAACTGCTGAGGGCTCTCGGTGATCTTTGGAATTGAGGTCGGGCGCCAAGGGATATTATCTGAAACTGATGAAATCCCACTTGAGACGATCATGAGCCTTTTCTTCCTTTCATGCTTCTCATAAAATGAATGATCTCCTGAGTCACAATAATATCATATGTAATCTGCCTCCCTGGAACAAAGCTGCTCTGAAACTTGGTGACCGAATTCGGCAATAGATTTTTGTCTGTTCACCAGGAGCTTGGTTAAGATCTTGAAGTTGACATTGCAGAGTCCAAGTGGACGAATTGGTGTAGAAGCTCTGGATTAGGACATTTTTGAATTCAGACCAATTAAGTTTACTTGATGTCTACCACATTAACTGAACCATCTATAATCTGACGAACATATTTGCAAACTGAGGGACCAACAACATGCCATTGAGATTGGTAGAAGAAAGGCTGGAACCCATCTCTGGACCAGGAGCTTTGAATGGTCCATATCAAATAAAGATTTCTCCCTTTGACCAACACATTCAAGGATAATAAAAACATAAGCGTAATGAAAAAGATAAATAAGAAAACTATTAAAATCAAAATTAAATTAGAAAAAACTAAAAGGGCTTAGCATCTCATCGTCGATAATACACTTATAGTTATGGATTGAAATGAGAAAATAACAGTTTTGCCCTTCTAAAAAAAGCCTTTCTCATTATCATGTTGACTAGAAACACAAAACACAGTCTTCAAATTCTTTAGCATAATAAAATGAATTATTTATCTTTAAAAGTAAAAAATTAGTAAATTGGCATCCTTGGGTTTTTTTTTCCTTCATTTTGTAAACACTATAAAATAACTAAATTACTCTTAAAAAAATATTAACAAGCTCTTTTTGTATTTTTATTTTGTTTTTTTATATATATATAATTAAGCCAACTTAGATGCAATTTTGTATTTTAGTATATATAAAATATTATTAAAAAAAATAGTTGGCACTTA
>Ga0325405_1004182_pt1 | contig 14776 bp, 11 predicted proteins | sample PopdelMetagenome_21_FD_205663 | JGI IMG/M metagenome (GOLD analysis project Ga0325405, IMG submission 205663) | Populus deltoides microbial communities from Bellville, Georgia, United States - Xylem-Control-R2 | ecosystem: Host-associated > Plants > Phyllosphere > Stem > Wood/Secondary xylem... | reverse complement strand
CCTTCAAATTAATAATAAAATCAGTGTAAAAGAACAAAAAAAAAAGCTATTAGAAAAGAGTTAAGTTGTTTTTTTAGTACATCAAAATAATTTTACAATTTCAAAAAAATTAAAAAGAACACCTTAATTGAAAGGCATCAAAATTTTTATGACAGGGATAAATTTGTAATTTTATTATCCAAAGACTATAAAATTACCAACTTAACAATACATAAATGATTAAAGACAAATATATATAAAAGTAAAAAGTCCACCTTGACCTCAATTCCTAATTTAAAAGTTATTTTGATCTATGAGCAATTTTGTTAAATCACAATTCAAATAAATAGTGATTTGTTCATAAGGTATAATTAAACCTTCTTTTCCTTTAGTTTTTTTAATTAATGATTAATTAATTATTTTGATTTAATTTAATCGATTAGGAAAGAATATAATTTCAGAAAAAGAAAAAAAAACTATATTCGATTATGTTTTATACTACAAGGACCAATGAGTTATATCTTATAAACTATAGGGATCAATTAAGCTCTCTCTTATAAACTATAAGGGCAAAGTTATAATGAACTCTGTAAAGTGGTAATAAAACTCAACTTTTAGTCCTTGACTTCATCTCTGATTCGTTACTTCGATCCTCCTCCTACTACACAAGAAACCTGACCGAGTCACAGCTCAACACACTGAGTCGTAACCGATTCCGATCTCCTCCGCTTCTCGATCTCTCAGGTACCACTCTCTTGACCTAATCGTCACTCATTCGTTTACATTTTAGGGTTTAATTGGATTCTAATATGTGTTTTTTTACTGTTCAGGGTTTAATTCGATCCTGATTAGCGATGGTGTTGAGGTTTAATGTAGGGGGGAAAGTAGTGGAGAGAGTAGATTTGATAAGGAAGAAGAAATGGCCATGGCGCTTAGATGTTTTTCCATTTGCGATTTTGTATGCGATTTGGATGGTTACGGTTGTGCCGAGCATTGACATTGTTGATGCTTTTATTGTTCTTGGTGGACTCGTTGCTATTCATGTTCTTGTTTTGCTTTTCACTGCCTGGTCTGTTGATTTCAAGTGCTTTGTTCAGTACAGTAAGGTAATGTAACTGTTTGTGTGTGCTTGGTTTTGTTTTGTTTTTCTTGTGGATTTTGGATTTTTTTTGGGAGTGGTTTTTTTTGTGATTTGGGGGTTTTGTGTGTAGGTTAATGATATCCGAGCTGCGGATACTTGTAAAGTTACGCCGGCCAAGTTTTCTGGTTCCAAAGAAGTTGTGCCGTTGTATATTCGTCAACAAGTAAGTTTTTGTGTTGTTTTGCTTTGTTTTGGTGAAAATGAGTTTTTATAATAAGTGGATTGGATGGAATTTGGATGTTCTCAGAGCTGGTAGGGATGAAAGGTTGATGTAGGCTACAAATGGATGCATTTCGTGCTTTTTTTTATCTGTTCTTTTTATATTTTGAGGAGTGAAAAATGCTATTGGCTATAAAATGATAGAAGAATTGTATGCTTATGCTGGTAATGTTATTTGTGAAATTCATGGCGCAATGTTGAAGTTTTTATTGATGGAATGTTTTGGTTTTTCTGAAATTGGGTGTTAGAGGGTTTCTCTACATTGACTGGTCTTATTCTTAAGTTGAAACAACACAAGGCGAAGACTTAGCTCACTTGTTGTCAAATACCATTCATTTCAAACCCAATTATGATAACTCAAACATCTTCATTTTGCAAATATACCTGTTTGTAATACATGATGTGACTTTTCAAAGGTATCGTATGAACTTGATATAATGTGTATAAGTTAAAAGATGGGCTTTGCAATTTGCTGTTTAGACCTTTGATATGACTACCAAAGATTACTTTCTCAACACTAGAAGTCCCACTCGTTCTAATGAAAAAGAGATTGATTTTATTGGATACCTAAGATAAATTAAACAGGTATAGCTTTTCATCTATCACCTACATAATACCCCTTGTTTCTTTTCTGAAAATTTCTTTTACTTGCATAGTCGGCAACATCCTCATCACCAGGGGATGGGGAAGAGATTTACTTTGATTTCAGAAAGCAGTGGTTCATCTATTCAAAGGAGAATGAGACATTTTGCAAGCTTCCTTACCCTACTAAGGAAACATTTGGCCACTATCTTAAAAGTACTGGCCATGGTTCTGAGGCTAAACTAGCTGCTGCAACTGAGAAATGGGGACGGAATGTGTGAGTATTTCTATCTTTCTGCTTCATATATGTCCAATATTTGTGGTCCTTTAGTTCTGTTTCTTCAATGTTTAAAATTAAGGTACCAGAGAGTGTCGATCTTATTATAGGCTAAGGTTTCCCAAGTGTTCTTTCTTCTCAATGTCAATTTGTCCTTTCCTTATGGGCTGTTGGTGCGTTTCCTGCTTCCATTGTCTATGGACCAGTTCAATGCGCACTGATCTGGCTATGCTGCTAGATATGCATTTTCAATAACCTTGCAGTATGGATGGTCATAAAGGGACACTAGGACTGTTTTTTGGTTATGCTCAATTGCTCTTTTAGGATAGTAAAATCAAATTACCTTTTTGGATTTTTATCATATGGAAGGACAAATATTGCACACTATCAACTTATGATATATATTCTTTTTCATGTTCTTAGGAAAAACTACTTCATCAAGTGCGGTTAATTTAATCCTTCGTACACTCGATATAAAATGTATTTTGTCGTAGTGGTTTTTGGAATATGCAATTTGGCCGTTGGACTTTTGTTATCAGCATATCATTTTGGTGTCCCTGAAATGATATCAACAATGCTTCCTGAAGCCTGAACTTCTTAAGAAATTTTTACCCGTGCTTTTATTTTCTTCCACTGCTTGATGGGGATTGTTTATGGTTATTTAGATTTGAATATCCACAGCCCACATTCCAAAAATTATTGAAAGAGCAGTGCATGGAGCCCTTTTTTGTATTTCAGGTTCTGTCTTTAAACCACATCCTCTCTTTCCTTATCTCTAGTTCAGAATTCTATATTTCACCTTGTGTTATTTTTTTTTGTCTAAATTCAGTTTTATATATGCTTTATATCTTTTCATCCTGGCATTCTTCTTTGGTTTTGCAATACATCTGTATAGGTGTTCTGTGTGGGGCTTTGGTGCTTGGATGAATATTGGTATTACAGCTTGTTTACCCTCTTTATGCTGTTTATGTTCGAGTCAACTATGGCAAAGAGTAGGTTGAAGACTCTAAGCGAGCTAAGACGTGTTAGAGTGGATACCCAGACCATAATGGTGCATCGCTGTGGGAAGTATGTATTTTTTATGCAATTTTGGTGCTTTTGTAAATTATGAATGTCTGTAGATATGTATAATTATGCCATCAACATGATTTTAGATGGGTGAAGCTCTCCGGGACTGATCTTTTACCTGGTGATGTTGTTTCCATTGGACGCTCTTCTGGTCAGCATGGAGAAGATAAATCTGTACCAGCAGACATGCTTCTTTTAGCTGGAAGTGCCATTCTGAATGAAGCCATTCTCACTGGCGAGTCTACTCCCCAATGGAAGGTAGTTCTTTTTCCTGTTTTCTGATTACTGTTATTTTATAAACTTTTGAAACTGTGATTATCTGACATTGGTTTTGACATTTGAGTGAAAAGCTATTAAATTTGAGTAAGTCTAACCTTATTGGATTTACATTTGGGTTGTTGTGTTTTGACAAGCAGGCTATTTAATTGCTATAAGCCAATTTTTTTTTTTAAAATAATCTGTGATAGGTCATTTATTTGACTTATGCTCGTTTATATTTTTGCTTACCATTGAGGATGTTTGCATTATCAATGTTCCAATATGAAGCCTAAATGCTTTCTTGTTAAATTGATTTCCTCAATTGAGTAATACTTTGTTTTCATCCTTGGCCTGAATGCTTTCTTATGTTCATCTCAAACAAAAGGGAAAAAAAGTGGCTTTGTTTGTTTGTTAGTTATTCTTTCATTGGCTGCTGGTTTGTATATTTGGAAGTTGTTTGAATCACTTTCTAGAACTTGTGAAAACAGAAGAAATTTTTTCTCAGGTTTCAATCACGGGTAGAGGGATGGAGGAGAAGTTATCAGCCAAACGCGATAAGAACCACGTTTTATTTGGTGGGACTAAAATTTTGCAGCATACTCCAGATAAGGTCAGTCATGTGAATATGTAACATTGCCTTTTAAATTCCTGAGCACTTTTTTTTTTGTATCAGAGACAGTGTCTTTTCTGTTTCATTTGATTCCTTTAATTCTTCCTGGAGTTAGAACTTTCCCCTAAGGGCTCCTGATGGCGGTTGTCTAGCTGTTGTTCTTCGAACTGGGTTTGAAACAAGTCAAGGGAAACTAATGAGGACCATTTTGTTTTCCACAGAAAGGGTACTTACAATTTCGTTCATAGTTGACTGAGGATTACTGAAACTTTTATGAAACGTTCTATTTCTAATTCCTAATTTGGATTCTTCTTTTGATTATACTTGTTGAAGGTTACTGCCAATAGTTGGGAAAGTGGGTTGTTCATTCTATTTTTAGTCGTGTTTGCAGTAATTGCTGCTGGTTATGTACTTAAAAAGGTAAAGTACTACTCCTTTTTGAGGTACTTTTTGGAATATTGTATAAGTTGGCCTATGCTAATGTGATTTTCTTAATGCAGGGACTGGAGGATCCCACGAGGAGCAAGTACAAGCTTTTCCTGAGTTGTTCACTTATCATAACATCTGTAATTCCACCTGAGCTGCCAATGGAATTATCAATAGCAGTTAATACATCTCTTATTGCATTGGCACGGCGTGGAATTTTTTGTACCGAGCCTTTTCGCATCCCGTTTGCAGGAAAGGTAAGTTAATGTAGCCAATTAGTCTCATCCTCTCTCTCTCTCACTCACTAGTCCTTGAATTGCTACTTTTCTTATTAAATCAGAGATGGTGTTTACCTTTCTGACATTAGTTGGTTGCCTTGGCTGTTTTAGTTGGGTTGCCATTCCTTCACTTTTGAGAGATGACAAAGGTTATAGATTAGTGTAATTTATCAAGAAACGCCAGCCTTATCAAGAACTGAACTTGTGCTTCTTTTCTCATTGACTTGTACATTAGTGTTTATGACATACATTTATTTCTTGATTGTATGGTTACACTCTCACATATGTGGTGATTTGGGGCACAGTGTGTGCTAGGGCTTGTGTATCAATAGGTCACCTTATATTAAGCACTGTCATCATTTTTTTCCTGCAGGTTGATATATGTTGTTTCGATAAAACTGGAACACTTACATCAGATGACATGGTATGCTTCTTACATAACCTGATGTTGTGTGTCGGTTTTTGATATTGAATTTCCTTATATCTTGTTGCTGGTTTCAGGAGTTCCGTGGAGTTGTTGGGTTGACAGAGAGTGCAGATTTAGAATCTGATATGACTAAAGTGCCTGTCCGAACAGCAGAAATTTTGGCCTCTTGTCATGCCTTGGTGTTTGTGGATAACAAACTGGTATGCTTATGTAATTTTTGGCATTCTGTTCCTAGAATCCCTGAATTTTGGTTGTGAGCCATTTTCTATTATTGTACCAGTTCACCTTTACATTTGTTTTTCTTGGATGAGAGAAATATAGTTGGAATGCATATGATTAGAGTATGTCGAATGAACTTGTAGTATAGTTGAAGCACAAGAAAATGTAATATTGAACTGTAAAGGCCTGTATTGCCATAACAAGTCTGGTCGTCTATTCCCACCTTCTATGTCAGCTGAATTAAAAAAATAAAAATAAAAAATTGTCTCTGTTGATGCATGGAGGCAAAAATGGAGTTTAGAACAATTCACTAGTAGTATGGTTACCAGGTTCTGTGGCAGTTTTCTAGCAAAACAATTGGTATTTGTATTTCTGAGTTTTTTTAATTGTGTTATTTTATGATGACTTAGATAAATGTTATTTTAATACTCCTTAGACTGGACTGTTTATTTAGTTTCATTTACTTGTAATCAAAGGTTGTAGTGCCTCTGCAGTGTACTGTATCCTGTCATTTCATAAATAATAAACTCAGTCTTCTACTATTTTGTCCTCAAGAACTCTAAGCTTGCATGAATTAACACCCTTAAAGAACTGCCTTTTCTTTTTTTCTCTAGGAGATCTAAGTTTCAATGAAGCTTGAAGTATCCCTCTCCCTTACTACACATGTGATTGTTGTGACTAGTAACCATCACTCTGAATCAACTTTGGAGATGCCTTCTGGCTTCTCACCTTTTTGAGAACCAATAAGATGGCAAGGAGGGAGTTGTGCCAGACTTTTTTCCCCACACTTCTCATACTGAATCTGCACTGTAAATGAATGGAAATCGTAAAAGTAAAACAGGGTATGGCCAGCCATCCATGATAGTCTTGTCCCCTTTAAGAAGTATTAGCTGTATTACTTTATTGGGTTTCTATCCCATTATCATCTTATGGTTGTCTTTACTGATGTCTAGGCCTTCCCCTCAGAATAAAGTGTTTGCAGAAATGTCATTTTTGATAGAACAACACATGAAACAAGTTTTCTTGGAATTAGTTTCATCAAGGCCTTGGGAAATTAACAGCTATATTTTACTGAAATGTCATATTGTATGCTATTCATTGTTCTTGGTGCATCATTAAGATTCCACCTTATCATATTTTCCAGATAGCACAAGCAAACTATTTACTGATGAAGGCAGTTGGCTGACACGGGCTAAAATCCTTTCCATATGTTTGCTGTCCCTCGAGAATGCTCTAACATTTCCATAATTGCTTTTAGGTTGGTGATCCTCTTGAGAAGGCTGCACTTACAGGAATAGACTGGAGTTATAAATCTGATGAAAAGGCGATGCCCAAAAAGTAAGTTGTGGAAATTGCTCCTAGTGGATTGATTTGTATGTCTACAATGTCATTTTTCTCCTGCTTAATCTCTGCCTAGAATATATTTTGATTGAAATCTTGATGTGGTCATGATCTGTTTTAAAAGGCTATTCTATTACTATTAAAAGAAAATGAATTGAAGGGAAACAAGGCATGCGTTAGTTTAATATGCAGTGTAGAATAGATTGAAGGGAGAGATATTTCATAAATAGAGCCAAGTCCAAGGAGAATGACGAAAGAGAGGAATTCAATCACAGGCAATAAAGAGTGCAATATTGATCGAGTTCATTTTCATGGATTGGCTCTTGTTTAAAGCATTTTAAATGTGCTAATTATAGTGCAAAATATTGGAGAAAGTCATTCAACTATTAAGTCATTAAATGACACAAGGATAATATCAAGCTAGTTTTCAACTTTCATCTACATTGAAGCATGGGAAAAATTATCATGTCTTTTAGAAATCCTCAGATATTTAGTCTGTAAGAACTAGCTGGTAGATAATCAGACTGTGAAGGCAAATGGTTCCATGGAAAGATTTTTTCACATCAAACTCCGCATCCTAATTCATTGTGTTGGTGTGACAGTCTACCAGTCACTCTAAAATGTCTATAAGAAACGAGTTTCCTTCTGTTAGATATCTTGTTTTCTTTATTTTTCGGAGTACATGGAGTTTGTGGTTTCCTGCATGAAGTTTTCTTTTGACAAGTGATAGATGTATTGAAATGCCCAAATGGAGGTGAGGTGAACCATGTAGGCATTAAGCAAGACATATATTGATAAGAAAGACAGAAAATGGAAGAATGAAAGTTATGGATGAAAGGAAATAAGAGAACCAGATCAAATCCCACTTTGAGTTTTTCATAGTCTGGGTTTATTTCATTAGGCAGTTTCATTGCAATTATTTGTCATTCTTCTGAGTTGCAGAGGAGGTGGCAATGCCGTGCAGATTGTTCAGAGACATCACTTTGCATCCCATTTGAAACGAATGGCAGTTGTTGTTCGCACACAGGAGGAATTCTTGGCATTTGTGAAGGTCAGTTGCTTATGCTTTTCATATGAGTTACTGGACTTGAACAAATTTGGCAAGCAATTCACAGATTTAAGATATTGACCTTTTCATTTGCTGAGGACTCTGTAAACATTTGTTTGTTTTTAAATATTTCAATCACTAGATGGGCCACTATCAGATGTTTTGCAAAGGAGTGTATTGGAAGCTGATCTAAATGTGGCTCTGAGCCTCAATTGCCACATTATGACAATACTTTGCTAATTCTTTGACCCATCACAACATATCATTTGTTACTTGATTAGTGACCATTTTCTAATTTCATTGCCTGGCAAAATACAATAATATGAAAAAAGAATTGCTGATTTAATTGCGGTCTATCTTTTACTGTCCTTGGAGATAATATCATCATGATTTTTGTTTTGGATGTTTCAGGGTGCACCTGAAACTATTCAGGATAGACTCATTGACTTGCCACCATCATATGTTGATACATATAAAAAGTACACACGTCAAGGGTCTCGAGTTCTGGCCCTTGCTTTCAAGTACCTTCCGGACATGACAGTAAGTTTCTAATATCTTTTACTTTCTTCTCGCCTTTGTATTTACTTAAATAGTGTGCATATTCTATTTTGATTTTCACTGTTATATGCACTTGATACCTTTTCTGATCCACCTGCGAAAAGGTTGTTTGAACCCTATCTTCAATTTTATTGTTTGTCATTCATAATGCTAGATGCGGACCATACATTGAGTCTTGTAAATACAATTATGGGATTGAACTGATTAATATTCCATGTGAAAGTATCACGACCATTTCCACCCAGCTTCATCTTTTTGCCAGGTCATCTTGAAACACATTTCTGGAGATGTTAGGAATGCACGAGTGACATATTTGTTGTTCAGTCTTCTCTGTTTTGCATCATTTTTAATTCTCTATAATGCCAATCATGAAAGTCTTGCTTTTGTTTTTGCCCCTTGTCAATTCAAGCAGCAAACTATACAAGTTAGTTAAAATGATATGTTATTTTACATGTTTTTTGTGGAGCAATAATTACTATAGTAATTTGTAGTTTAGTGTGAAATGCAAATCACTCATTTGTTCTCGTGATGAGGCATGGGATTTACCTTATCTGAATTTTCTCATGGTATAGATTTGTTCATTGTGTATATGAACTTGCAGAATGGCACTAAAGGATCCTTACAGTCAACCCCAAGTAGTTTGGGATCGAGGTCCTGTTGTATAAATTTGTTCAATGTGTATACCATGCATGCTGAAGTTGCTATATCTTTTTGTTCCCATGAAGGTTAGCGAAGCTAGAAGCTTGGACAGAGATGTAGTGGAGACTGGTCTTGCTTTTGCTGGCTTTGCAGTAAGCAATAAGTCCTTCACCCATGATGCAACCCCCCCAACCCCCGCAAAAAAAAAAAAAGAAACCCTTTCTGGGTTCTGTAATTTGCTTGTCAGTAATTACTTTCCATATTCTTGTCATTATTAAAGTTTCATGATTGTAATCACAGGTATTCAACTGCCCTATAAGAGAGGATTCTGCTAGTGTATTGTCTGAATTAAAGAATTCATCTCATGACTTGGTAAGTGGTAACTTCTCAGTAATTTTAGTTGGCATATGTATGTATGCCACATTCAACATATTAGATCGCCTGCTGATAAATTAAAAAAAATTATGTTTATTGGTTTTCTTTGTTATGGATTTCAATAACTCCAGTTTTGTTTTTTTATTTTCATTGGAATCAAGAAGTGCTCCTTGTGGCTTTTAAGGGTTTAGAACTGCTTGATAAATGAAATTTGAGTTTTTTGCAGCTTTGTGTATTCCTCATTTGATTGAAAATAGCACTCATGATGTTCACTGTTTTTAGGTGATGATCACTGGTGACCAAGCTTTGACAGCTTGCCATGTTGCTAGCCAAGTGCATATCATATCAAAGCCAGCATTAATTCTTGGTCCATCAAGGAGCGGAGAAGGATATGAGTGGATATCTCCAGATGAAATGGAGAAAATCAGTTACGGGTAAAGTTACCACCTCAATAAATTGAAAAAAAGAAAGGGAGGCTATTTTGATACTTTATGCCCAATATTTATGGCATACTTGCTCTTTTTATCAATTGTAATTTTGATTCTTTAGTCTGAGAAAAACAACATGCATCTAATTTCAGTGACAAAGGGGCTGAAGAATTGTCAGAGACTCATGATCTCTGTATTGGAGGTGACTGTATTGACATGTTGCAACAGAGTTCTGCTGTCCTACAAGTCATTCCTTATGTCAAGGTTCTGAATCATACTGCTTGTTGGGGATTGATTTTCCATGATGGTTTCATCTTGATGATGCATGCCCATTATTATGGTTTCAGGTTTTTGCAAGAGTTGCTCCTGAGCAAAAGGAACTCATCTTGACCACTTTCAAAACTGTAGGGAGGGTCACGCTGATGTGTGGGGATGGAACCAATGATGTTGGAGCTTTGAAGCAGGTATATACATGATTTACACATGCACTTTCATTTCTTGAGCAAATATTTGCTCCAATTGTTTTGGTACTGCATTTAGCATGCACTTATTGTTTCTGTATGCATGGATAAGTAGTTCATAGCTGGTAATTAATTGATCTCTGTTTTTGAATTTCAACAGCAATACATGCACACAACTGTTCCATATATTTGTTTGTGTGCATGCGTGTGTGGTTGTAGACCTTTTTAGTTCAGACTAATCATATTATTGGACGGTCACCTGGAACACTTAGAATTGACTCTTGTTGCCAACTAGTGGACTTCAGTTGTTAGTTCAACCAGGAGCCAAATATTTTATTTTCTTTTATTTTCTGGACCAATCAAACTTTATTATTTCAGCTTGGGTAGGATAGATCTTTAGCGATGCCCATACAATTTTAAAGGTAAAACTTGAGGTTTGACATCAGTCTTACAAGGACATAACAACAAAAACAGTATAAATACATGATACATGTTTTTCAGGCCCATGTAGGAGTAGCACTGTTGAATGCAGTGCCTCCAACAAAAAGTGGAAACTCTTCATCAGAAACACCTAAAGATGGAAATCTGAAGCCTTCAAAGTCAAAAAAATCGAAGCCTGAAGTTAGTAATCTAAATGGAGAAAGTTCTTCTAGAGGCAAAGCTGTCACAAAATCAGATTCCAGCAATCAAACAGCTGGTAACCGCCACCAGACAGCAGCAGAAATGCAACGACAGAGGTTGAAGAAGCTGATGGAAGAGATGAATGAGGAAGGTGATGGTCGTTCAGCCCCCATTGTCAAGCTTGGAGATGCCTCAATGGCTTCTCCCTTCACAGCAAAGCATGCATCGGTTGCCCCCACCACAGACATAATTCGTCAGGGTCGCAGTACTCTTGTGACTACCCTCCAGATGTTTAAAATACTTGGTCTTAACTGCCTTGCTACAGCATATGTGTTGAGCGTCATGTATCTGGATGGTGTCAAGCTTGGTGATGTGCAGGCCACAATCAGTGGTGTCTTTACGGCTGCTTTTTTCCTTTTCATTTCCCAAGCACGCCCCCTTCCCACACTTTCAGCTGAAAGGCCCCACCCTCATGTTTTCTGCTTCTACGTTTTCCTTTCTCTCATGGGACAGTTTGCAATCCACCTGTTTTTTCTGATGTCGTCTGTGAAAAGTGCTGAGAAATATATGCCTGATGAATGCATTGAACCCGACTCCGATTTTCACCCGAATCTGGTGAACACCGTTTCATACATGGTGAGCATGATGCTCCAGCTAGCCACTTTTGCTGTGAACTATATCGGTCATCCTTTCAACCAGAGCATCACAGAAAGCAAACCATTCTTGTACGCAATCTTGGCTGCTGCAGGTTTCTTCACGGTGATCACTTCTGACCTTTTCAGGAACTTGAATGACTGGTTGAAATTGGTTCCCTTGCCACCAGAACTGAGGAACAAGCTTTTGATTTGGGCTTTGCTCATGTTCCTGAGCTGCTATACATGGGAGAAATTGTTGAGATGGGCTTTCCCTGGTAGGATTCCATCTTGGAAGAAACGACAACGGTTGGCTGCAGCCAATTTAGAGAAGAAGAAACGTGTCTGAACCATTACACAAGTCTTTGAAATTTGGAGAATAGTGCTGATAAGGAAAGTAGCAGCAAATCTAGAGGCATCAATTAAACGGTATGGATTCATCATTGCCTTGATATGTAACATTTTTATCCCATTAATTTTGATCACATTGTGGGAATTTTGTCTACCGATGGCCCAATTATACTACCAAGGAGAAAGATGATGATTTTTTGTTACTTGGATCATTGAAGGTGAGAGAAGAAGAATGTCTCCAACCTTTTTTTAACACAGTTGTAGGTGGAAAATCTCGTACGCTACAACTCCAAACTATTTTTACTTTTTTACTAGTTGATCCATATAGAGAGCTGCTTTTTTTTCTATAATTATGCCTTTTGGGATTTGTACTGCCCAAGACATGTTTGCTATAGTAATGATATTTTGTGTTCAATGAGATGCACAAGGGTGTTCTCTCTTTGTTCCCTGATGCTGATTATGAGTGCTTTTGAGCAGGCAGGGCTGTGAACGAGCAGAGTCAAGTTGTGTTTAAGATTAGTTCGTGAAAACTAAGGTTGGGATTGTTTTTGTGTTTGCGATGGAATAAACATAGTAAAGTATTTGGTAATAAACCAAAATATATTTTGTATTGCAGGGCTTGAAAAAAAATTAAGTTTAAAATACAGTTTTTATAAAGCAGTTTTTACATGTTTTTTTAACTGAGATTTGTAAAATTATTTTTTTTTTTACTTTAAATTATTTTTTTTATGTTTTTAGATTATTTTGTTGCGCTGATATCAAAAATAATTTTTAAAAAATAAAAAAAATATTTTGATGTATTTTAAAGTAAAAACTAAGGATGCGATTGTTTTTGTGTTTGCGATGCAACAAACACAATAAAGTGTTTGGTAATAAATCAAAATGTGTTTTGTACTGCGGGGCTTGCAAAAAAATTAAGTTTGAAACATAGTTTTTGTGAAACAGTTTTTAGATGTTTTTTTAACTGAGTTTTGTAAAACCATGTTTGTTTTTGTATTTCAAAAATGTTTTTAAAAGAATTTAAATTTTATTTATTTATTTCTTTACTTTAAATTATTTTTTTTATATTTTCAGATTATTTTGTTATGCTGATATTAAAAATAATTTTTAAAAAATAAAAAAAAATATTTTGATGTATTTTAAAGTAAAAACTAAGGTTGCGATTGTTTTTGTGTTTGCGGTGCAACAAACACATTAAAGTGTTTGGTAATAAACCAAAATGTGTTTTGTACTGCAGGGCTCGCAAAAAAATTAAGTTTGAAACATAGTTTTTGTGAAGCAGTTTTTACATGTTTTTTTAACTGAGTTTCGTAAAACCATGTTTGTTTTTGTATTTCAAAAATGTTTTTAAAAAAATTTAAATTTATTTATTTTTTTCTTTACTTTAAATTAATTTTTTTTATGTTTTTAGATTATTTTGTTGTGTTGATATCAAAAATAATTTTTAAAAAATAAAAAATATATTTTGATGTATTTTAAAGTAAAAAGTATTTTAAAAAACAACTGTAGCTATATTTCCAAACACAACTACAAAATATTTTATATATGTTTTTTGCTACATATAAACCTCAATTATAATTTTTACCAAATACATATCTAAATTAAATTAACAACATTTAACCATATTTTTTTAAAATTTTATTTTTTTAAATCATAACTATAAAAGCTACCTCAAAAACAAATACACTAAGGACTCGTTTGGGAACGCGGCTGCGGTTGCGTTCCCAAAAATTTTGAATTTTTTTTTACTAAAATTTAATATGGGTTGTATGTTTTGAATCGTTTTGATGTGCTGATGTCAAAAATGATTTTTAAAAAATAAAAAAAATCATTGACATACATTTTGGCACGAAAAGTTATTTGAAAAGCACCCGCAACCACACTGCCACACACGCTCTAATTTTGAATAATATAAATTAGTTCGAGCCATTGAATAACATAGGAGTTTTTTACTTTTATAATAATAATAAAATTAAATAAAAATGAGTATAGTAATATATTTACTTTTCGAAAATTGATTCTTTAATGTCAATGTTATATATCAACCTTAATTTGACTCTTATAATAATTTAATAAGTTCATTTTAGGTGTATTTTATAGATAGTTTGCTTTCACTCTTATAGTAAAGCTTTGGATTTTGCTAATATTGTTTTTAAAAATATATGTTAAACTTGGGAAAATCAAAAAGATTTTGAGCCATGATCTTAATTATTATATTGAACAATAATGAGATTGGGATTTGAATTCATCCATCATGCGTGGATGAGAGGATGTGTGGTTGATGATATTGAACGATCTAAATCTTAATCTTGTGTATAATTATATCTGCCAGATAATTAGCTATTTTAAATTGCACCATTAAAGCTGTACATATCTAATTTAATGTCCATTATGCTTGAACTATTAGAAGATGCCAGCCAGGTAATTTAAATTTAAAACCCACAATTTTCTCCTACCCAAAAAAAAAAAACCCTAATTTTTTTTTCCTGAAAATCCGTACTAGTTTACCACCATTGGGAAGGACGGCACAGGACACCCCTGCCACTGCCGACTCTGCTCCTCCTGCAGCTGCTGCCATGTTTAAATTTCAATCTCAACAACTAGAAGATTACCCAAAAAGGAAAAAAAAAAATGCACGCTAGTACAACTGTAAAAGTATATATAAAAAATTAGAAATATTTTGGGTAAACTATTTATTTAGTCCCTGTTTGTTTAGCTAAATAACTTGTCAATCCTTTTTGTTTTAAAAATCTCATATTAGATCCCCACATGTTTATGAGCCTGTTTGGAAGCGGGCCAACCGTGTTTTTAAAAAAATTAATTTTTTTTTGTATGTCT
>Ga0325405_1004179_pt1 | contig 14778 bp, 10 predicted proteins | sample PopdelMetagenome_21_FD_205663 | JGI IMG/M metagenome (GOLD analysis project Ga0325405, IMG submission 205663) | Populus deltoides microbial communities from Bellville, Georgia, United States - Xylem-Control-R2 | ecosystem: Host-associated > Plants > Phyllosphere > Stem > Wood/Secondary xylem... | reverse complement strand
TATTTATAAATGATTTTTTGACAATTTAAAAAAGACCAATATACCCCTTATACAAGGCTTAATGATTTTGGAGTGAAGAAAAAATTATCATTTTACTACTATAATCTACAATAAATTTACTATTGTTCCAATGTGTTTGGGCTAAATACTTATAGCTTTTTTTTAATGGTAACCGATATTTTAACAAGATAGTATAATATTTTTTTTAAGATATGGTAAGAAAATGATCTTTTTACCCATGTTATGTTACGCGTAAGATTTTACGTTAAGTTAATTTTTAACATAAGAGAAGAAGGTGCTGACATAATAAATATCATGAATTTTTTTATTTGAAAAATTAAAAGCTAATATCTACACTTAATAAAATGAATTGAAAAATATAGGAATTTATAAATCAAAAAATAGTTTTCAATGCTAATTAAAAACTAAAATGGGAAACTGATTTTCTTTGCTAGAAGCAAATAATAGATGTACATAAAAATATTTTACTTGAACTGTCATTTTTATTTTATACATTTTTTACTTATCTTAGAGGCAATTTTTGGTCACCAAGTGTAAATGATTTTTGTTTTTATAAATGCATCATACAAATATAATTTATTTATCTAAGATCTAAGTAGAAAAAAATTAAAGATAAATTACAATAATTTCTTTAAAATATCATGAAATTATAGAATCAATTCAAAAAATTAATTGATTAATTGCTAGTTCGAGAAAAACTAAGCTAAACAATTAAGAAAAATTGAAAAAGAGTATTAATTAAAATTTAAGTTAAAAATAAAAGAAAATTCTTTAAAAAGAGACCACGCCTACGTGTCTGGTCAAAAATAGAATAGCCTAAGCTTGCGTGTCTCTTTTATATGAACTCATTGACCATAAGTTCAGTTTTTTGTATTCGAAAACTTTCTCAATTAGAAATCTCAGGGACCTATAAAGAAACAAAATGGCTACTCAGCTGTGTTTGTGGATAGGCATAGCGGCGTAAGAATGTGTTCGTAAGTGGTCTGAAACCGCGCCAAAACTATATATTTTCACTGAGCTATCAAGATTAGGTTATGATCAAAGCCTGACACGGCTTGCAAAACTTCACAACCTTCTAGACTGTCGAGCATAATTGGTTCAGCTTCATCACATGAGCTCCCTAGGCCAAGCCTGCCGTTCCTACCACAGCCCCAAACCCACACCTCTCCTTTAGACGTGACAGCGATGGAATGTACTCGACCTCCAGACACTAAGATAGCAGTTTCCCCTGCCAATCCCTCAACCTCCATTGGGACGTTCTCTGGCCCTGGCCTTCCAAGCTGGGAACTCTGGTTCCATCCCCATGAAACTATACTTGTGGCATCTCCTTTTCCCTCTGGTGATTTAGCTTGGCAAATTGCCAGAGAATGGCCGAGGCCTGATGCAATAGCCGAGGCCGGGAAGCTTATATCAACCGGAGAAAATCCCATGTCATGATTTGCCCTCCCCAGTTGTCCATATACATTGCTCCCCGAGGTTAATAGAGTGCCATCACCTGAAAATTGTACAGCTAAAATAAATAAGCAATGCACATTTACACATTTTAACATTCACAACCATGTAATGTCATTACTCACGGCAAAGAACCAAAGAATGATCAAGCCCGCATGCAATGTCTACAACTTCAACTCCTTTTAATTCTTCTACCGAACAGGGATCCCAAACTATCGGCATGTCCTTTTCTTTCTCCATTCCTTCTAAAACCAGTCTTTCAGCAACTTCCACTGTTGATTGTGTGATTACTTCATGTTTAACTACATTCATACTGGAATCAAGTGGAGATGCCTCAACAAGACCACCCATCTTTCCTAACCTACCATCAGCCAGATAACCCCAGCCAAACAATTTTCCATCCACAGTCTGCGCAAGAGTGTGCCCCCAACCAAATGATACCTGTTGAAGAAAATTGAAATCAAGAAGCTTCCCATCTTTCGAATTAGATTACTTGAAACATTCTGTAGTTATTATATCGACATGGGGTAGCCTTGTGCTGGTGCTACTCAAGAAAAATGAGAATTCATTCTACCTTAGCTATCTTTTCACCTTCAAGTGCTTCAACTTTAGAAGGCACCGAAGCTTCTGTTATGCCTTTGCCGAGACCAAGCTGTCCACGCCTAGACTTGCCCCAAACCCACAATGACCCATCATCTCCGATCGCTGCAGAGACAACACCAGATGCAAATGCAGCAGTGACTTGCACTTGATCCAACCCTTCTACTCTCTTCGGTTCATTCCATGTATCTCTGCTTATGATCAACCAACGTTCATACAATTATTTATTGGATCTTTTGTTCTCTGTTTTTTCAAATTAAAAACTGTGAAGTTGGGGAAATAAAACAAACAGTTGGCAGGCAATTTGTTTAATGAAAATGTGACCTGGGAGAAAGGAGGCCGCGGCCGAGCTGGACTTCGTGGTTGCGACCCCATGGCCAGAGCTGGCCATGAGAAGTGACGGCAAGTGAGTGGTAGTGTCCCGCACTGACTGATGTGATATCAGAGGGAAGCCCAGTAACGGGGGTGGGCTCATAAGCATCCATACCGTGGCCTATCAGAGAAGTGGGCAGTCCCAGAGCTCCATGGCTCCCATCCCCAAAGCTCATTACTTCTGTACCGCTGCCCATCCATCTTGTTCTTGAGCTTCTTGCAATTAGATTCAGGAGTTTCTTCTCCTTCAACACTCTTCGAATTCGATGCATCTCCTTGACTATCGTTCTCAGTTTATTGTGATTTAGGTCTTTGTTTAACTTGAAACCAAGGTTTTCAGTTCCATTGTTGATTTGTCTTTGTTTAACTTGAACCAAAGTTTCTCAATTCCGTTGTTGGTGGTGTTTTGTTTTTTTTTTTTAATTGGAATGATCATTCGAGTTTATTAAAAGAAAAGCTGAAGCATGGCTCTATAGTAGTACTCTACACCGCATTGCTACAGTAACATTAATAAATAGCTAGAAAGTTAAAGCAATCGGTATAACACTGTAACTTTTCTTACAAACTTTTTTTTTTCTCGCTTTTTTGTGTTGCTTGAACCATAATTTCCAAACCCATTTAGGTATCCAAGACTCGAGTTATATATTTTAATTGGATTATTGAGTCATTTCAGGTTAATTTTATTTTTTATAAAGCAAAATAATATTGTTTTTGTTAAAAAATAAATTGTTAATAGGTTTTTGACCGGATCTTATAAGGTCAACCCGAAATTTTGATAGATTACCCGTGTTTCTATCTTTTTTTTTTTAAACCTGGCCAGGTTCTGGTCTAGGATTGGTTGGATCCCAAGTCGACCTGTCAGGACAAATCGGGTTTTAAAACTTTGGCTTGAACAAGTGGTTTTTTTTCCTTTTCTTTTTGTTTTTTTTTTTTTGCTATTGAATTTTTGTTATGATTTTTTTAAAAAAAATTATCAATTTTAGTTTTTAATATTAGGATGGTTGAAAATTTAGATTTGTAACTTTAATTTTTTTATAAAGAAAAATCACATCGTTTTTGTTAAAAAAATAAATAATCAATAAATTTCAACCGAGTTTTTGATTGGGTCTTATAGGGTCAACCTGAGTTTTTATCTTCCCTTATTTTTTTCTTAAATATGGTCTGGTTTCAGTCACAGGTCGATCCATTAGGTCAAATCGGGTTTTAAAACTATGGCTTGAACATGTGATTTTATTTTCCTTTTCCTTTTCTTTTTTTTTTGTTATTGAATTTTATTATGATTTTTTTTCAATTTTTTTTGTCGATTTTATTTTTTAATATTTGAATGGTTAAGAATTTAGCTTTGTAATTTATTTTTTTTATTTTCTTTTCCTATAATGTTAGTGTGGTTTACAAGTTTATCAAGATAATTCATGTTTTTCTCTTTTTTAATTGTATTTGTTTTTTTTATAATTTATTTTTTTATTATATAGTTAACAAAAATAGTTTTAGAGAAAAACAATATTATTAAACTTTATAAGTAACAAAAACTAAAGGGTGTGAGGAAACCATTGTTCATCCACACTCATCGCATTATGAATTACAATAATAATTTACAATGTTTGCTTCTTTTTTTTTGAATTTTTGTTAAGATTTTTTTTCAAATTATTTTTTTTTCAATTTTATCTTTTAATATTAGGATGATTGAAAATTTAGCTTCGTGGTTTGTTTCTTTTTATTTTTTATTTCTATTAGGTTAGCATGGTTTGCGGGTTTACTAGAATAACCCAAGTTGTCGCAATTTACAAGTTTGGTGGTGGAGTGTATTTTTTTTTAATTGAACTTGATTTTTTTATCATATATTTTTTGAGAGAAAAATCATGTTATTAAACTTTAAAAAGTCCATAGACTTGTTCGCAGGTTTAGCTGGTTAACCTGGTTTGCAGTTTTAACAAATTTAATTTTTTTAATTATTCATTTTTCAATTTCATCCTTAGATATTGAGTTAATTGAGAATTCAGTTTCATAATTGGTTTAGTTTCGTCTTTTTTTAGGTTATCTCAGTCTTAAAAAAACATATTGATATTAAGTTGGTGTTTGATTTCGCAATTGTCTATTTTTGTTATCATATAGTTAAATAAAAAATTATTTTGAAAAAAAAAACAAATTAGAATCTCAATGGAGTCCATGACCTAATTCACAGGTTTGACATGCTAGCCCAAGTAACCTAATCACGAGTTTGACAAATTTACCCATCAACCAAATATGATTTTTTTTTGTTTTAGGTCTTTTATTTTTTTTATTCCGTGCTTTAATACTGGATTGATTAAGAAATAAATTGTATTAATTTTTGTTTGCTTTTTATATGGATAATTGTCTCAAAGAAGTGTATGTTTTTAGGTTGTGCTCAACATCTATTTTTATCATTTAATTAAATAAAAAAAGTTATTAAACCCAATAGAGTCCATGATCTAAGTCGTGAGGGGACTGAAATTGATCAGATTTATCATTATTTTAATATTTTTTTAAAAGTTGTTATCTTGATTTTTTTTTTCAAAAAACAGATAAGTCATGTTTTTACTAATCATCAAGGTTGCATTTGTGCCCCTGAAATCAATCAATTTAAGTCAAGTTAGCTCCTTTGTAGTTTAATTGAAAACTCAAGTTAAACAAATAGCTAAGTCAGGAAGTTTTAAAATTGACATATCTGGTCAAGTTAATAACACTGTTACAAAATTCTCCACACTCTGAATATTTTTTTTACATTTAAACTAGTGTGCGTGTATAATTTAAATATTAATTTAATATATATAATTTCAATTCAAACATAAAAATAAATTAATTTGAAATTATGTCATTTAATTAGCAATGCAAGTATCTAAATATAATTTTAAAATTTAAACATTTCTATTTAATAATTACTAGATCGTTGGCATGCACTACTCTACGATTAAATTAATTTTTTTAATATGAAAAGAAACATTCAGACGTGGCTAAAATTTTTCTATTAGAAAAAAAAGTGAAAGTTGATTTAATATGACTTAATCAACTCAATAGGTTAAAAAATAACATAAGTAACTGAAAAAAATATAATTTGTTTGAAAAATTTAAGACAACATCATTTTTAAAAATACTGAGACAACAATATTGGATCGACTCGAGTTATAAGATTATGATAATCCCAAATAAAAAAAATTAAAACAAATTATAAATTTCAATTCTCCATAAACCTATTGTTGAACAATGAAATTATGAAAAATTCAATCTAAAAATAGAAACGATAAAACGACTTAAGTCTTCCTAAATTAATTCACATAACTTATGACTTGAGTTGTAAGACTAAAATAACTTCATAGAAAAAAAATTAAAATAAATGACAAAATCTAATTCATAATAAATCAAATGTTGAAGATGTTGAATGATGAAATTAAGAAATTTTCTTTTAAAAAAATAGACAAAAATAACTTGAGTCAACTGATTTAATTCGCTAAACCCGGATATAGATCACAAGATTGAGATAACCATAAAAAAAATAAATCATAATAAATTATAAAATTTAATATCCAAAAATCAAGTGTTGAAAAATGAAAATAGAATTAAAAATAAACACAAGGCAAAAGAAAAAAAAAACACATTATTCACGAAATGGAACGGAAGTAATGAAACTGAAACATCTCAGCTGAAATTTGGCCAAGAAATCTGTAATATTCTGGGAATCAGAGGGAATTGAAATTTATTCCAGATTATTCTATTTATTAAAATAATACAAGATATACCGGTTATTCTGTCCCAAAAAAACACACGGAATTAACAATCTTCGTTGAAACTGAAAAGTGAAAAAGCAACATGAAACCAGCCTAAAATTGTAAATGGGCCTAGCTTCATGGCTTGAGGCAAGCAATAACCCGTTTTTCCGGCCCATGATTCTGAACAAGACTTTTTTCAGTTTATTAAAAAAAAAAAAAAGAAAAAAAAAACTGACAAGATATTGCCCATCTGGTAATCTAAGATTTTTGAGGATCGCGAGGGGGGCCGAAAGAAAGGGCAATGGTTAAGAGGAAGCCACGTGGCAAAGGAGCTTCTGCACCACCCACACACTACTGATGACAATATCCATTATCCAAGTAATCAATCCACGTGTGAGTTCCCTGTTGGACAACAAGATCCTAACCTAATCTAAAAGTTGGGCCACTCTCCTGTCAGCCATGATTTCAAGCCCACAAGTTGTGGTTTACCTTAATTTAGCCCTTATTCCCTCCCTTGTTTTTTGTTTATTGTAGGCGAGAGCTGCAGTCTATCAGAGTCATACTTGTGTGGTAGTGGTGTACACACACAAAAAAAGAAAGAAGAAGAAGAAGAAGAAGAAGGATAAGGGAAAGGGGGAGAAATGGCAGCACAAGCACTCGTGTCATCATCTCTTACCTCTTCAGTGGAGACTGCTAGGAAAGTGCTAGGAGCAAGACCAACCCAGTCACCATTCGTGTCCTCAAGGAAAAGCTCTTTTGTTGTTAGAGCAGCTTCTACTCCCCCTGTTAAGGTACGATATCGATCTGCTTCTTTCCCTGATTTCATTTACAAATATTCAGTAGAGGCTAGTGCTGCTCACGTCGCAATTCTCAATTCTTCAGCAAGGAAACAGGCAGCTGTGGTTCGCATCGAAACAAAGCCTGTCTTACTTGGATGGCAGGTAAATCATGCATGGATATATACACACACACAGAAATGATCATTGAGTAAATTAATTAAGTCGGCATCTAATTCGCTTTTCCTCTTCGAAATTTCTACTCTATATAGCCTTCCAGGTGACTTCGGATTCGACCCACTCGGACTTTCAGACCCTGAAGGGACAGGAGGTTTCATTGAGCCAAAATGGTTAGCCTACGGTGAGATCATTAACGGACGATATGCCATGTTGGGGGCGGTTGGTGCCATTGCACCAGAAATTCTTGGAAAGGCTGGCCTCATACCTCCGGAGACCGCCCTCCCTTGGTTCAGGACTGGTGTCATCCCACCGGCCGGGACATACAGCTACTGGGCAGATCCATACACGCTGTTTGTTTTCGAGATGGCACTCATGGGATTCGCAGAGCACAGGAGGTTCCAGGACTGGGCAAAACCAGGTTCCATGGGCAAGCAGTATTTCCTGGGATTCGAGAAGTATTTGGGTGGGTCCGGAGAACCAGCCTACCCTGGCGGACCCTTGTTTAACCCCCTTGGATTTGGGAAAGACGAGAAGTCGCTGAAAGACTTGAAGTTGAAGGAGGTGAAGAATGGCAGGTTGGCTATGTTGGCCATCTTGGGTTACTTCGTGCAAGGTCTCGTGACCGGAGTCGGACCATACCAAAACCTCCTGGATCACCTGGCCGATCCTGTCCACAACAATATCTTGACCAGCCTTAAATTTCATTAGGGCTCATTCTTGCCTGTTTGGGGATATATAGGAATAGACCCCCCTCTGAACCCCTTTCCAGTCCTCTCCTGCTCATTGTAACCATTGGTGTGAAAAGCTCTTTTGTAATTCTCTGTAAGAAAATCTCCCTCTCTTGTTTCTCTTGAGATAATGAAGCAGCTTAATGGCCATTACAGGTATGTGCTCGGGTACACAGCAGCGATGGCACCTGTGATGAAGCTAGAGAATCGAACCAGCTCACAAAATTGAAAAAAATAAAATAAATAAAAACCGTCGACGGGAAGCTTTCACCTTCTTTGCCCTTTTAAAAAAATCTAATGGGTAGAATCATTTTTATAATAATAGGAATATTTTTTTATTTTTAAACTGATGGGGATAGGATTGGTATTTTATTTTTGTGATGGCACAATAAGTTTATATCACTGCTCTTAAATTAAATAAATTGAGGGTTACAGAATGTGTTGAGTTTAATAATCTATTTACCCTTATAATAAAAACAAAATTAACTAAAAGTGCAGGGCTTTTTTTGTATCTTTCTTGTATATTAAAAAACCCCTAGCTACCCTGAAATTTGGGAGTAATTAAAAAAAAAAACATTGATGCGCGCGTCGCTTTACTGCATTTAAACGACGCGTGATTCTAGTTCGAGGTGGCTTTTAATTCATCTCAATATTTTCTTTATTATTTGAGGTGGCTTCTAGTTCATCTCAACATTTTCTCTATGATTTGGTGTCCTATCAGAAACGATCTTTGGTTTAGAGTTAATGAATATTTTTTTTTTCTTTTCACTCCTGTTTTTCTCTTGGTGTTTGCGCTTGGAGAATAATTTTTCAAATCAATTACTAAATTTTTTTTTTAAAAATTTTTATTTTTTCAGTTGTTATTTATTTTATTTGAAATAATTTTTTAATTTAAAATTTTATTTTAATTTGATCCCCATTCAATTTTTTACTTTATCAAATTTGATCTTCATTCTTTTAATTATTATTTATAGAATTTGAGATAATTTTTAGAATGGATATTTTTTTTGTGATTTCACTCTCTTATTTTTTTTTTCCTATTGGATTTTATCTTTATTCTTTTTTTTTCCTAGCGAGATTTTTTAGATTGATATTTTCTTTTACTTTATTTCATCCTTTAACATTTAATTGGTTTGGATTTAAACTTCTTGGTTAAAATCTTGTCTAGAATTTCATAGGTTGAAAGTTTTGGAAATTAACTTAACTTTATGAAATTCACTCGAGATTGCTTTGTTTTGTTTAATCTTGTTTTTAAGATGATGTTTGTTCAGTTTCATCTTTCAACATTTACTTAATTCGAGGTTGGACTCTATTTTTTTTCAACTTGCCACATCTTTTGTTTGTTTATTTAATTGAGTTATCTCGAGTTTTTTTATTTATTATTCTTTGTTAAATTTATTTTTTAAAATGAATTTTATTCTTGAATTAAATAGAATTGATTGAATATAGACGGATGCTCACTTTCTTTTGTTTTTTTTGGTTTTCTTTTCTAAGGTATTGCTCTGATGACTCATGCAACTTTTTTTGATCTCGTTGTGTAACCTTTTGTAGTGAGGTTTAAACCGTCTCATCAAGCTTTTTGTTGGTGGGTGATGTCCATAGTGAAATGATGATGAGTCTTCAATGGTTTTTTTTTTTTTCTTTTCGGGTATGATATCAGTGACTCATTTGTTTTAGCTAATTGCTCCCAAATGTTTCCTGTACATTTTATCTATTATCATTGTTCATAGTTTAAATCAAATTATTACATTACTTAATTTTATTAGATTCAGTCAAGTTAATGACTCGAGTATCCAGTTTTTATTAGATTAAGTCAAGTTAATGACTCGAGTGACAGTTTTTCTCAATTCCTTAAAATACTATCGTTGCCTAAGGATCCCTTCTCTATGTTAAAATTCTTTTGGTTGGCTGGTGTGGCAGGATTACCTATCTAGTTTAAAACTATAGGCTATTGCATTTATACATTGAGGTCATCTAACTTATGTACAAGCACCCATGCTTTTATATTAAAGGGTTAGTAACAAGTTCAAATTCGAACAGCTCTGATACATGGGAGCTTATGTGCAGGATTAAACGTAGATAGAACAACATAAACTAATATTTTGTACCTTTTGTGGCTAAAGGTTTGATTGTAACGAACTGTCCACAACCAAATAGATGCACCGTTCTTGAGAACATCTGCAGGGGAAGGTAAAGATAAATGTGTTAACTTTCTGGTTGACTTTTTCATAACATCAAACATTCGGGTTAGCTTTTTCGCTTCTAGTTTCCCCTTCCACCTAGGGTAAAAATATACTGTATGCGAGGCTTTTCTGTCTCTAGGGAAGTTCAACTATACCCACAAAAGAAAAGTCCATCACCCTACCCTGGGCCAGATTCAAATAGAGAACAAATGGTTAACAGTTCAATATATAATTTTTCCCAGTGTGTGAATAGAAGCTCAAAATCCTGTGTATGAGAAAGGAAGCAGCATTTCATACTCGTGGCCAATAACAAAATTATCATTACAAATTCATCTCGGCATTGCATTAAAAATAGCATCTGCTAGCAGAACACACTGGCCATTAAAATGTTACAAAAGCAAGATGGCCCTCAACTTCAGAATCACATCTTTAACTTGTTATCGCCTATCTTCATGAGCTGCACAGATCAAGGAAGAGCATCTCCTAAAATCAAGCTGCCTGAGCCACTGGTTCATCTGCACTCAACGCCTCCTCCCTGAAAACTACACCAGTTAGAATACCAAACATAAAGGGGGGAAATTAGGTCTTTTCTGCAGGCTTTATGATTTTTCTCATAACTAGCAGGTATTAATTCCTCAACTGACATCAAACATAATGAGCCAAGGTACAAGAAAACAGTTGTAAAATAGTGTTAACAAACCAGTATTAATTGTGAAGTCACGTTTATTTGCTGCTATTCAGATACCACACACCATATCTGTTAAAGTGTAACATGGTTACGTGCAGAATGCCACCAGGCTTTCTGAAAATGGCTTCAAAGGTTCGTACCAGGATAGGGATAGTTTCCCGTGGTCATCAAGGCTGATTAAATTTATGGGTACAAAGATGGTTATTCCTTGCCTTTGGAATATTGAAATACCAAATAAGTTGCAAAGTGAGGAGAAGACATAATTGTTAAAAAAATCCTTATTCCCTAGTCACTAGATCTAAGTTTTCTTCCAGGTGAAAAACATTCTATACCTTTGAATTCCCTCTCCAACTTCCATTCTGAAAAAGTTACCTATCTTCACAGGTGAGCCCACTTCCTTGGATAGATTGCTGAGCAGTGTCTGTGAGGCAGCATGTAAGACACTTTTTTTACAATTGCATTGTATAAATCATATGATGCACACACAAACAAGACACATATTCACATGCTTGCGCAGAGTGCGAGTGTCTGTGTAAGTGAGAGGGAGAGAGAGTGCACAAACAAGACACATTCACACGCTTGTGCAGAGTGTGTGTGTGTGTGTGTATGTGTGATGGAGAGAAAGATGGTGGCCTGGAATACCTTTACGTTCATTGTATCATTCATAACAAATTTTTGCTCCATCAAAACAACTTCCTCATAGTATTTACGCAAACGGCCTTCCACCATTTTCTCTATGGCCATTTGAGACTTCCCTGTACTTTCTGCCTGACATATAAAAACCCATTATTAATAATTAAAATCTTTACATGGAAAAATAAATCAATTAGAAAACAGTTGTAAAGTACACTAACCTACCAAAAAATGAACAAAAAAAGTAGAGAACTTTTCAGCATAACCAGTGGAACATCCTTCACAACAGAAGGATCTACATGTTAACATGCCTCAATCAATCTATATTGTACAGGTTACTGCATGTAGTTTGCCTATGTCATATTTAATCTATCATTGACCGACATGTATCTTTTTTACACAATAATATAATGATGCCGCAATATGACCAAAGAAAAATAGTAATAGAAATAGCATTGGTCAATGATGGCTTAAACATAACAAGAAAAATATGCATCTCCCACAGGAAGTTCCAAAATGAACGTTTTCTGATGCAAACCCAACTGAGATGAACCTTGGAATCAGCAGCACCAATTCCTTTGTATTTGTAGTTCCTTTAATGTCCAATCATCAGTAAAATCAATACTTTTCACAGCCCAAATCTATCCTTTTTTGTCAGAAAACCTCAACCCATATTTTTGTCATAACATAACCAATATTCATGCAATAACACTTAACTCCTAAGAAATGCATCATACCAAAAGATTTGATACTGCCCATGACATCATCTTGATTTTATCAATTTCTCATTGGATTTTATATTTCATCATCTGCCTAGGATCCAATAGCATAATATCTTGCAGTACCCTGTTGCTTCAGTTTGGTGGATAGCATCACATATGCAACATCTAAAACCACAAACTAACCCTTCAAATGGAAAAGGTACAATCATGAAAGCAAAGATGCATCCACAAAGCTAAATTAGGTAGGTTATAAATGTCTTAGATGTAGCCCAAAAGAAAAAGGTCGGAACTATGATATAACAAGAAAATACTTCAGAAAGAGATCTTTGAAAGTTCAAAACAAATGACTAAAAGCAGGTATGAAAAATAGAACAAAGTAAGATGGGCTTCTCAGATCTAACATCATGGTTAACCGACAGCAGAGAAATAGAACAAATCAAGATGGACTTCTAAGATCTACTGATAGAGCTAGCATGGATTCACAAGTAACAATTTACCTGAGACTTAAGAATTTCACGTTCACTCTCTAATGCATCAGAGGAAACACCTTCCTTAGTCAAGAATAATGGTTTTGCTGCTACCAGATGCACAGCCAATTCTGATCCAACACGCTGGAGAGCCTCCAACGGAGAATTCCCATCTTCTATCTCAAGAGATAAAAGTCCCACAATACGGCCCAAGCCTACATCCATGCACATAAGGTGGCGCAAGCCAAATGAGATCCTTCGGTATCCCAGACCCTCTAGCTCATATGAAATTTTAGAAATCATGGCATGTTCTGTTGAGCATTCTATGAGTATGAGCCAAGGGAGTGTGTGCTGTGTGTGCATGCAAGAATAAAATCTTCTTTGAAAAGAAAGGAAGGCACTTCCAAAATACTGTACCTGGTTGAGGACTAGTATGAAGGTAAGTGGAAAGAACACCGGGTGAAGGTGCAGACATCACGAAGCCCCTTCTGAGTCTTACATTCTCACCCATCATTGCAGCCACTTCTGTAATTGCATTTTGAACAGTTGTATCTCCACTTATTTTTGGATGTTCAAGATTTAACTTCAACTCCTGATTAGGATAAAATTATTCACTCATAACATCCAAGAAACCCAATTTCACTAACAGATCCTAATATGTTGGGGAACTCAAAACCTAATTGAAGTCAGATACCACAGCATGAGCTACTGAAAATTATCCCAGGAAAAGTAATTGTAAACAAAAAAGTATCATCTCACCTCCAGAGACTCGAGACCTACAGGATGGACCCCAGAAACCAGCTGAGAAGCATTTTCAACCAGCAAAGCCTGCTTAGCTAAAGTTAAAGCCTGCATTATCACAATAACAGAATAAGGTCCGGAACATTAACCATGGAGAACTTGGAGGCAACTTTAAATCCCCAAAGAAGGCGAGTACAACGAAAAGTGAAAAAAACTACAAACTCACCAAGTATTGGAAAATTTCATTTCTGGCAACAAAGTCAGTTTCACAATTAAGTTCAATAACAGCAGCCTTCCCCTCATTCTGAGCCAATGCAAGCAATCCTTCAGTGGCAACTCTACCCGCCTTTTTCATTGCCAAAACTTTCCCTCTTTTCCTCAAATCCGTCTGTGCCGCCTCTACATGTACAGATAAATTAATCCACCACATCCCAAATTCAAAACCATAAAAATTACGAAATAAAAAATAATAATTCCAACTTCCCTTTCATCCATTCTCTTACCAATATCCCAATTGCATTGGACAAGAGAAGCCTTGACATCTTTGATAGGAGCGCTAGTCCGTTCTCTCAATTGCTTAATGAGACTCATTTGGACTGCTGCAGCAGGAGGCGTTTGAGAGCAAAATCGCCGTGAAAGCACTCCAAATGCATATCTAAATGCAGTTTTGTCATCTGCAGACTGATAAATGGGAGTGGCGGTGGCTGCTGTAGAATAACTTTGTCCAAAGCTAACACCCGGCCTGGTAGTTAGCATTCTTGAAAGAGGACCCTTAGCATTTCTACAGAAAGCCATTTCTACAAAAATCTATAGTCTTAATAACATGAAAATTCAAAAGAGAAAAACTATTTCAATTTCAAGAACAGAAAATATTAGAATAGCCCAAAAACCTGCCCACAAAATGAGTAGGGTTTTGCATATATATTAACTAAATAAATAAATAAATTGAAGAAGGGAGTGGTGGCGCTGCTGATTCCACAAAATGAGTTTGAAGAGACTTTTTTTCTTCTTCTTAGCGTGTGTGTGTATATATAAAGGACAGAAAAACTAACCTGAAACTAAAAAGTGCGGTCGAATCAAATGGAAATGAGGATTGAAGAAGGGAGTGGTGGCGCTGATGATTCCACTCGATCGATTTTGTGTGTGTTTTTATGATTTCTAAACAGGAGAGGAGAGTAGAGGCCTTCTTTTCTGCTATGGGCTGGGCCACTGCTTGTGCGTTTCGGGCTCAACTCTAATTGTGTAACCTCAGAACTCTCACAGATATTGTTATAAGGTGCTGTAATCCAAAAAACCAAAAACAATAATTAACTTGAAGAAAAAAAAATATTTAAATTTTTGTAAGAGTATTTTTTAACTGTAAAAAATAAATGGGGCAAGAATTATTACAGGATCATTTTATGAGCTACGTTGCCATGTCGAGTCATGTTTTTTTTAATGTAAAGAAAAAAAATTCAAACATTACTAACATATTTTCTAATAAGAATTTT
>Ga0325405_1004177_pt1 | contig 14780 bp, 7 predicted proteins | sample PopdelMetagenome_21_FD_205663 | JGI IMG/M metagenome (GOLD analysis project Ga0325405, IMG submission 205663) | Populus deltoides microbial communities from Bellville, Georgia, United States - Xylem-Control-R2 | ecosystem: Host-associated > Plants > Phyllosphere > Stem > Wood/Secondary xylem... | reverse complement strand
CTTTAGGCGTTCCATACGAGACCACAGAATTAGAATCTTCAACCGACTTGACAAAAGGAGAAAATACATGCCTAACAATCCACAGTATCAATCAACTTGTAGGGAATTAATCGTGCCGTTAAAATCATGGCCGAATATACATATTTGCACCAGCTGTTTTGAGAATTATTCCAAACACCCACTAAATTAACTACTACCCGTCACCATGTCCGGCGTGGCGTCAATGAACTCCCAATAAAACTTGGTTGATCTTTCTCCACCACCCTAGCCACAACAGCTTCCGTGATAACAACCAGATTTGGTGTTGAAACTGTGTGGCAGATACCAACCCTCCTGCCTTCATCTCCATGGAATAAAGAAGGCCTAATTCTCAACCAACCTGTAACCCTCATATGCTATGCATGTCACCAAAGCTATCCCCCCCACTTAGCCTTTGAACTCTATCCTGGTCATCTCATATTCCTCTCACCAAATTGCAAGAGAAAACAATAAAAGTAAAAGGTAAAAAGAGGAGTGACAGTTGTTAGGACAAAGGTGTGCCGAATCACATTTTCTGGAGCAGCTAATTTCACAGCAAAAGTACCTAAATGGTGTCAAATCAACTTCCTGGCAGCATCTTAGCATGAAAATTGTTGATAACCTTTTAAGGCACCTAATACCAGTGAAACAAGCACGGGAACACAAACATCTCTGTTCTCTTCTCACGAGGAAACAACACAGTTGTGCGAGAAGAAAATGGACATCCCCAAGAAAAAGATAATTCACATATAGGATAAAATCCACAAGTCGAAAAACCTAGGGATGTAATTTCAATCTTATCTAAAATCCACAAAGAATAAAGGATTTAAGTAGAAATGAAAAGAAAATCAAGTACAGAACCATGTTTTTACACCTAAAATCATTATGTTTAAGGAGATTCGGTTAATATAAATGCAGCTAGAAGACATCCACCCAAAAAAACACACCACTATGATATCCTAGGTTCCGATAAAGGCATGAGAATAATAGAGGATGAGCTGGCAACATCCAATAGAAGCTAAATAGTCTAAGGTACACAAACTACGATATGAACTGACGGATAGAAGGATATATCCTATGGAAAAAAGCAAACAGAAACCATGATGCCAGCCACTTTAACCAATTTGTAAAACTTCTCTTCGAAGGACAAGTTCCATGAAATCTAGTGCACATTATTCTGGCAATGACAGTAAATTAACAAGTCAATCTCCAACAGCAAAAGGGAATGATTAACCACTAAGTAGCTCTGATGAAGAACAATCAAATGCAACATCTCATGTTCAATACAGCAAAACTAAGTTGCGTTCTCTTCAAGCAAGCAACACAAGTGCATAAACATGCATGCAAATGCCTACACGCATAACCAAAGAGCAAATCTATCAGTTCAGCATCATTAAGCAAGAACCTTCAGAAATGACTTGAATAAAAATTTCATCAAAACCACTCAGCTTGTTAAATTTTTGCATCATCATTAGAAATCCATAAACAAAAAACCTGGCACATGCCAGCAGTTATTGGCCAAACACCCAAAGGCTAGTTGAACATATAAAAGAAACTTCGGTGGGAAATGATCAATAGCAAATACCATCAGTGTGGTTTCCACGAGTGGGCACATGCCAAGGGAGGTCACTGATTACTTGATTATAGAGTTTAAATTGTCAAGCAGCTCATTGGACCACAATCCTAAGTCGTGGTTGAATGAAGAATTGCTTTAAAAAGAAAAGCGTAAACAAAAACAAACTTTTCTTTACCAACATCAATTGCGCGAGGACATCTTGGAAGCCAATAAAAGAAAAGAAAAAGAAAAAAGCAACCTCCATAAAACACGACCAACTTAAGAATTGGACAACGTTTAATAAGAAGGATTCAGTGGTTTAATGCAACAAAGCTTGAACAAGAAAACTTACATCTATTGCCCAAGCACATCTTCATAACGCAACCAGAGAAAAACCATAAAAAGCAAGAAAACTAGATTCTCTGACTCCCGGACATCTTCAGAAAATCACTAGATTAAAAAAACACAACCTTATGAAAAAAGATCTTAACTAAAGAACTGACGGTGTAAAATAAAAATTTACAATTAAATACATGATGTAATGCATTCTATAAGGTTCCTTGTTGGCTAAAATCCTAAAAACTCCGAGTTTGAGAAAATCCACAATTCTGCCTTATTATTTTCACAAAGATTACATAAAACAGTTGATTTGTCTGGATGATTAGTCATGTCTGATTCCCCATAAGATATGGTATCAGCATGGGATCATACAAGCCTATGTAAATAAAGTATTAAAAAGTGTGTGGTGCAATTCCAAGAGTATGCAACAGAAAATACAAGTACTGAACTTTTCAGAGAACTAGTGTAACAAAGAATCCCAAAATCCATATCAACCACCATGAAGTGAACCTTGCAACTAAAGTATCAAAAGCAAGCATAATTCACATTCGCACAAGGAAGGTATATTATCAATACTCATGTCTTATTGATATTAATTAATTCCAACTTGTGCATAGCTTCTGACAAGAGTACAAAGACTAGTCTATTCAGTCATCTTAACAACCAACACTGTTTATCTAAAAAAGAACAAACACTAAAAAATGAACCACGATTAAAAGTGCAGATGAAGTGAAGAAGCGGGTGTAAAAGCACAGCTAATACATTCATCAACCAGAGACCCTATAGTCTGCAATCAGGCAATCACGAGTACCACAAAAAGCATCTGCGCCCAACAAGCTGTCATACACCTGAATCAAACATCCATGCACAACTCAATTGATCATTCAACATTCATCACACAAAACAAAGCTCATGATAACTTGAAGCAAATAAACAAAAAAAAAAACTAGCAAAACAATAAAGAATCTTCGCAAGGAAAATTACAAGAAACCCTGATAAATAGTCATGCTGAGCAGCTGAAGAAAGCCACCAGATGAATGCTACCTATAAATACCATGGCTTTAATAGTATGTACAAACACACAAAGCATCATCATAATGTCAAAGTACAGATAATAAAACAGGCAGGCCATGAAGAGTTTCAATATATGAAGACTTTTCAAATGGGAAAAAATATGAAGAAAAGAAAAGATGAAATCTTCATAATACAAAAACCAACAATCCAACTACAAAAGCACAGCTGTACAAGGCTACAGTTAACAGCTGCAAATATATTTGAAGATTCATACTAGGTTCAATCCAGGTTTTCACATAATAAGGCAGTATCTGACCTAGTTCTTAATACAAGGAATGGTAGCTCAAAACAACAGAACAGTACTTTAGACAGAGAAAAGATGCTGCAGACTGAGAGGGACACCAGACAACCAACAAACCATCTCACAAATAAAGCTAATGACAAGTATTTCTTTCACAAAAAGAAAGTCATGGTTAATGCAAGACTGCCATCCTACAAGCCACAAGAAATTGCCCTCACTTCTTTTCATGGCTAATGCCATGGTCCAAAAATATCATGAGGGTATAAGATGAAGAGAAAATAAGCGGATATATAACCACCTTATGCATTTCACATGTGTTTATAAAAGGTAGAAGGAACTTAATAAAGTACAAAATACTGTAAGCTATAAATTTAGGCTCCGTTTGTTTCACATAAAATATTTTCCTCATTTTTCCATGTGTTGGCTGCCTAGGAAAGCTTGGCCAACAAAAAATATTTTATGGTCAAAGGAAAAATAAGCTTAAAACAATGGAAAACAACTTGCAGTTCCCAAGATGAAAACATTTTACAAGATAATCTTTGTTATTAAATCATGGACGGCACCCAGTGTTAATCTAATTCTATAACCCCCTGAATCGAAAATATCTAGTTTGGAAGTTTGTCACGTGCAACCATGTAATTGTGACATATAAATGGACTACCGGAACAAAAGTGAACCACAACTTGAAAAAGCAACCATACTAAGTGTGTGTTTGGTAATGTGGTGATGCCTTTTCAATTAAAAATGCATCAAAATAATATTTTTTTAATAAAAAAATCATTTTTGACATAAAAGCACCTAAAAAGCATCAATTTAATGCTTTTTTAGGCAAAAAAACAATTTGAAAAGTAGAAATTACCACAGTGCCAAACAATCACTAAGCCTACCCCTTTCATACCGCGTTCCAAAGGGGATAGCGAACTGCATACCATAATGTTCCGTGTTCTAGGTAACTCAAGCATCACCCAATTTACTTGGAATGCGGTGCGTTATGATATGCTATACATGTGTTTACTACAATCCCCCTCCACCTGAAACTCGATTAGTGGGAGATAGGCTTAGTATTGCTAATTCAAATAGTGGTTTGTTTTTATAAGTCTTCCATGTATAATCAAAAGATAAAAGTATTGTATTATTGCATGTAGACTAAAACTTCAAAATAAGGTAATTTTCGCCCTTGGTCCTAGAAAATAGCATGCAAATTATCCGTCTCAAAAACCTCTTGATTTTCTACAGGCACACACCTCTACACAATTATCACCTTTCCTTCTTATCTTTTTTTAAAGGTAAAAAAATTGAATGGTCCTAGCAACTTTTCAGATTCCAATTAATAACAAATATCTTCAAATCCAAATATTTCATTTATTATATAAGTTTTAAACATTTACTCTTATATTTAAACATGAATACTTGCAAATCTATAGCAAAGGATAGAGCAAGGGTCGCCAGATTTCACATTCTGGATAGCGAACACACCAAGATTGGGATTGCGCAATCTGGAATGATTGAAAATTCAAGGAGGATGAGTGAATTACATAACTCTAGCACCATCACTAATCAACTCTTGTCTTTTCCTTTTAAACACTTATTTCTCACACATACCAAATACTAAAACAATTATTTTCTAGTCTTCACTAACGTAACCAAACAATGAAAAACAACATACTTTTGAAAGCATGTTAGTTTTTACATGAAACAAATGGGACCTTGCTATTCTTCCTAGTTTCAACAAAGCCAGAGGAACTTTCATGGCTCATAACTATTTCATACCAATGTCTAAGAACAACTCAGTAACTATGAGATGGTGAAGGAGTTAATATGGGCAGACAAAAGGAATTTTTTGGTGGGCATCCATGGTAAAAATTTGAACAAATTCTTCCATTCACAGCATTTCTCTGCCTGCTACTTAAGTCAAAGACGGAAATTTTAATCCTTTTCATTTCATCTCCCCTATTCCCTTAAAAACCAAAGAAGACAGCACAAATCTTCTTTCCCAATTCATACTTTCATCTAACTAGCTAAGATTATCAGCCCAAAGCTTAAACAGACTGAAATTAGCCAGTCAAAAACAAATAACAGTTATGTCTATGAGGCCAACAAGCTGCTTTTACACCTCCATCATTTCTGGTATCACAATCTGATTCTTGTAGATCTGAACATGTTCAACCTATTGTCAAACATTTCAGCAGAGTGGAGACTCACAAAAAATAGAGAAGACAGGATGCAGAAAAATGGACAGCAGAGAAAAAACTAGGGACACATGAAATAGATGGACAACAAATCACATGAATGCTATTAAGGAACACATTAGATCACTGATTCACCCCATAGCATGACCTTGTAATAGAGGTCAAGAAAATCAACATAAACGACATAAAAGCAAATACCATGGACAAATCATACAGTGAACAAACATACACAATTTTTTCACAAAGCAAAGCAAACAAACCAAGCAAATATAAGGAAAAGAAACCATCCCAACAACAAGCACACATAGAAACCAAGCCATTCAACAGCACCAAATAATGCAAGAAATCACAAAGCAATTAATTTAAACCCAATTTACTACCTCAATAGTAAGGTGGCAAATTTGGATACATTCCCCCGGATGGAACCCTTGGTGCAGGGGATGCTCCCTGATGCTGACTTGGAAATGAAGCATTTGATGATGACAAGCTATACTGCCCAGGATCTGGATATCCACCAGTAGGCATTCCAACTGAACTTGGTGGCAACCTAAATGATGAAGACGCACCAACAGAAGCACCGACGCCGGCACCACCACCACCCAATCCACCATATCCTGTAGAACCTGGTCCACCATACCCACCATAAGGTGGGCCATAACTACCACCCCCAGTACCACTCAAACCACCTACCCCCTGAGACCCCAACCCAGGCCCACCCAGTGAAGCATTCAAAGGAGCAGCAGGATGATGGTGCTGCTGCTGATGACCACCCATTGGCGGCACGCCACTCGAAAACGCACCACCATAAGAACCATATCCACCTGGCGCGCCATACCCTGTCTGCAGCACCATCCCCATTCCACTATCTCCATGAACATTCCCACCCTGCACCTGTCCTTGCAATCCATCTTGCCCTGGTCCTTGCCCCCCGCCAGGCTGCCTCCCTCTTTTCCCATCAATTGCTAACTTACAATTCAACTGCCTCCCTTCAATCATCTTCACCGGCTCTAATAAAGCAGCCTGCGCTCCTTCTGCCGTCTTATAAACAAAAAGCGCAAACCCTTTCGATTTCCCTGTTTGCTTATCAAAACCTAACGGACCCTCCTCAATCTCCCCATACTGCGCAAAATGATTCAACAACTTATCCGACGGCATTTCATACGGCACATTCGCTACATAGATCTTCCGCATTGCAACATCAACAACACCAGGATTGGCGGAAGAATTATTATTATTATTGGCACCTGAATTCCCCGCTATCGCTAGTTGCGTGACAGTCACGCGCCCATCAATTTTCTTACTGGGCTCTTTCAAAGCCAATAACGCACCATCGACATGCTTATAGATAACAAAACCGTACCCTTTCGACTTTCCGGTGTTTTTATCAAGGATTACAACCGCTTCTTCTAATTCGCCGTAAGTAGAGAACAGATTTCGGAGATTTTCTGTTGTGGTTTCCCAGCCAAGGCCGCGGATAAAGAGCTTCCGTTGCGTGGCGTCGGGGTCTGCGACGGATCGAACGGCATCAAGGATGTCTGGGTGGCGTACGACGGCGTTTTGAAGAATATCGAGGAGCTGGTCAGGCGTGAAGCGTTCCATCATCTTGCGGGCGTCTTGAGGGGTTAGTTTGTAAGGAGAGTCTAGGTCCGTGGTGGATGATACGATGCCGTTTTCTTCGAGCTTGCGCTTCTTTGTTGGATCCATCTGCATCGTGAGGGGAAGGGGTATTTTTTGAGAGAGAAAGAGGATGCGCGATAAACCCTAATATCCTTAGGAAGAAAGAGGGAGAGGAGGATAGGTTAGCAAATTAGTAACAATTGAAAGGGGTGTTGTAGAAGAGCCGGTTCATTTTACATGGAAGAGAGAGACACACCTATATAGATTATAATAGGAGAATAATGATTTTATTTAAAAACAAATCTTTTAAATTATTGTTCTTTAAGGGGAAGATAGTTTTTTTTTTTAATCATTTTAGAATTATTTAGAAGTGTTTTTGTCTTCTTTTTTTTTTTCTTTGCACAATCAAATGATTTTGCTACCCTTAAAATAAAAAATTATTTAATCATGGACAAGGATATTTTTTAGCATTTTATTTTTTTAATATAATAAAATTACATATTTGACCTTGAAGTTAAAAATATTAACTCATTGACAAAGTGGTGTTGATATTTTTTCATATCATTTTTTTTAATTATTGAAGTAATTATTGAAGTAGTCGAAGGTGATAATATAATTTACTATTTAATTATTATTTTTAAAATTAAAAAAGTTGTTAGCATATAAAAAGCATCGTGCATTTTAAGTAGCGTGTATAGCACCTCCCGGTGGTTGAAATATAATTTTATTGTCTCATCTTGTTCTTCGTTGTATTTTTTTCCTTAATAGATAGCACGTGTCATTTAAAAGTGATCGGTTCATTGCTGGTGAACTTTTTCTTTCCTTTCATTTCTCTTTCTTATCCCTGAAAACCTAAAAATAGCCCTCGTTGTTGTTGATGTTTCAGAACCCATCCTTTTAGTTTTGATTTTTTTTATTTTGGTCATTTTCTCTTTTGTTAAAGTTTTTATTTATTTTCAATTTAATCCTTCAATTTTAATTTGTATATATAATATTTTTCGATTTAATCCTTCTACTTTTGATTTTTTAGTTTTTTTTCTTGGCTCTTTTGTCAAAGTTTTTGTAGTTTTCAATTTTATAATTCAAATCAAGTTTATAAATTTTTTTCAATAATAATAATATTAACTTTAGTTTGGTCCTTCTTCTTATGATTTCTTATTTGTTCCCCTGCGTGTTTGTCAAAGTTTTTATGGTTTTTAATTTTATCTTTCAAATCAAGTTTATGGTTTTTGTTATTTCGACAGCAACAACAACAAAAACAGTAGTGGTGATGGTAGTGATAATAATAATGGTAATTATAGTAGCTGTAATAATAATAATAATAATAATAATAACAATAATACTAATAATACTACTAATAGTGATAATAATGGTAATAGTAATAGTTTATTATGATTGTAATAATGGTAATGATAGTGGTAGTGGTGGTGGTGGTAAAAATAGTAATAATATATATAATAATAGTAATGATGAAAAAAATAGTGATAGTAATATTAGGTTTTTATGATAATAATGGTGACAATAATAGTAATAATTATGATAATAATATTAATAATTGTGATAGTAATAGTAATAATGGTAATAGTAATACTGTAATAGTAATAGCGGTAACTAGTTATTTGAACTACGTTTCACCATGGGTTGGATTATTGTTCTTGGAAAAAAAATTCAAGCTTTTCAAATGTGTTTTTTTATCTAATTATCAATCAAAATGCATGTGCATGCATTTAATTAAATACATTGACAACAATTTTTTCTAATAAATGCAAAAAAAAAGGTCAAATAATTTTTTTTCTAACACAAAAGAATTAATGTGTAGATGTTATTAATGTATTTTTTAACATTGAGTAAAAAAAATATAATTGTTAATAAAAAATTTGATGCTTATATATAATAAAATATAATAAAGATCATATGCGTAAAAAAAATCTCAAGCTAATTTTAACGCAATAGAAAAATAAAACAATATTACAATTGCTATAGTGAAACACTATTTTCTTAGTATTTGTATAATAATTAAAAAAATGTAAAGAAAAAAATATAAAACAAATTACAAAATAATAAAGATAAGAACAAAAAAAATTGATTTAAATAGATCAAGTATAGAGTGATAAATATTCAAAATGTAAAAAATAAAAAATAATATTGTGTAAAGCAAAAAAGAAAACACTAAATATTACAAAAAAATAAAGATAGGAAAAAAATGATGATAAATAGATTAAGTGTAAAATGATAAAAATATCAAGTCTAAAGAGAAAAGAAAATATAAGAAAATTTTTTTTCTAAAAAAAAACTAAAAATTATAATTTTGCCACCATTGCAGTAAAAAATTAACAAAATTTATTATGATGGTAATAATGGTTATGATATCAATAATCATGATGATGATAGTAACAATAATAATAATTGTGATAACAACAACAACGATAGTAATTATAATAGTATTAATGTTATTAATAGTGATAATAATAATAATAATACTAATAGATAATAATAATAATAATAATACTAATAGAGCTAATGCTAATGCTAAAGATAATGATAATGATGTTAATAATAATACTATTAACAATAACAATAGAAATAAAAAAAAACAATAATATTAACAGTAATAACGATAACAATGATAATAATAGTAATAGTTATCATAATAATAACAGTGGTAGTAGTGATAGTAATAATAGTAGCAATGATAATAATAATAAAGATGATAATAGTAATAGTAATGATAATGATAATTCATCATTCAAGGTAAGATTTGTTGGAGATTGAGTTTCATTGTTTTTCCATGTATATTATTTACAGTCTAATAACCCTGGGTTGCGAGATTTAAAAGTAGATGTGCTCATTCAACATAATATTTGTTGGGGATTGAATTTCATTGTTTTTCATGTATGGTATTTCCAGTCTTATAACCACGGGTTACAGGTTTTAAAAGTTGATCTGGCCCGACATCTCCTTTTATTTTTTGCCTTATTGTTTTTTTCTTGATTTCATTGTTCAACATTAGTTTTTTTAAAATAAACATCAGTCATCCAAGTTTCCTTTGAACCTATTAAATAAACAAATTTATATTGAGTTAACTCTTTTATAGTTTTGTTGGAAATTCGTGCCAGGCAAAGATCTAAGTCAATGGATTTCAAGGTTTATCTTCTTGCTCGGGTTTTATAGCATTACAAAAAAAAATCCTCATGTTCTTAGTGATCTTTATTACATTAAAAAAAATGGTTCGGCTCACGACAGAGCAAGGGTCAATGGACTAGTTATGGATCCAAACCTTAACCCAATATATCAAATGCCACTCATAAATATTACCAATATTTTATAAGTTGTAAATTTGATTCATTCAAATTTATGTACTCGAGCGGGTTAAATGTATTAGATCATGTTAAATGTTTTTTTTAATGAATATTAAAGATATTAACGGGTTGAGCTTCTATTGCTAATTTTTGTGAATCCACATTTAAAAGATGGACTTACAACATAGATTATAGGTGTCATAACATCCTCAATGTTAGGTCTAATTTTTGTACACTATACCATCATCAAATTCCAGTTACCTTCTCCTCCTCTCCAACAAAGACACGTGCACTTTTTTTACGTTCAAAAACTCTAACAAAAAGTCCACTAACAAGAACTTTAAAGTCGAAGCATTTATAAATAAAATAAAAATAAATACTCAATCCACAAATTATTAAATATAAAAACAAAAATAGTTTAGGTATAAGGGTTGAATTGAGTTGATCGGGTTTTAAAAATCTTGATCAGCTATCGACCCGTGATATTCATTTCTTAGATTTTTTAACCTACTAACGTTTGTAATATTTATATTATCCAATTTTGACAAATCAATTCGGATAAGATAATCCAAATATTACAAATATGCCAGATTTTTTTAACACCTATGGTAGAGTAGTGAATGAGGTTGGATTTTAGGGCATACTTTATTTTTCACCTATTTACGAGATTAATAAATGGATGGATGCTCTATCTTATCTCATTATAGTAATTTAAAATTGCTAAATCCAAAAGGCATTCCTCAAATAAATCCCCAACCTTATTTTTAAATTTTTAATTATATGTTTTAATTAGTTTTACACTTCAATTAAAAATTGGAGAGGCTATTAATACAATATATTTATTTATCAGCACATGGGTCTTATGGTCTATCCAAAAACTCTCCATATACACCTTAACTTTTTTTTACTTAGAAAGAATAAAAGTACGCTGAATTTCATTTTATCCTTATTTGATAATTATCATTTTTATTAAAAGTTTATTTTTTTATCAATTACCTCTTAACATTTCATCTATTTATCAATAATATCATCTTTACAAATAAATATAAAATAAAATTAACCAACTCAAAAGGTTATTTTTTAAAAAAAATTAAGAAAATATTTGATAAACTCATATAATTTATGACCTAGAATCATTCTTACTTCTTTCATATCCAATAATGTTCTTTAATTCTAAGCTAGTTTGGTTGTTGTGCTATAAAAAAAGATTTTTTTTTATATATATAAAAACTTGGTGCTTCCTTGAAACCTATAAGAGAGAGATAAGAGTAAATCTTCTATTCATCCTTCAACTATTGATAGTTTTTTTAATATAGTCTCCACACTTCTTTTACTTTAATTATTATTATATTATTGGCTCGTATTATATTGTGGGTCAGATTAAAATTATTTTTGAACTTAAAATGAATACGCAAGTGTTGTGAAAGTATTTTTTTAATAGCATTTTTACTTAAAGAAATGTGACAATATTATGAAGACATTTTTTAGTATCATAAATTTTTTTACTTAAAAAATGGAAAAATGATATCTTTGTTTAATAAAATATATTGAAAAATAAAAATATTAATAAATCAAATAAGGATTTTTAATGTTGATTGAAGTTCTAAATATGAGACCAATCTTCTTTTAACTAAGCAAAAGATACATGCACATATAAATATTTTATCTCCATTATTCTTTTTATTTTATACGTTTTCTTTTATTTATCTTCGAGGTTAATTTCACTTGTTAAGTACATATAGTTTTCATTCTTATTAATGAACCATGCAAATGCAATTTATTTATTTAAGATTTTAGATGGAAAAATTTAAAGATAAATTAAAATAATATCTTTGAAGTCTTGAAAAATTATAAAAACAATTCAAAAAATCAACCAATACTTAAAAAAAACTTTAAACTAGATAATTGAAACAATAAAAGAGAGTATATTAATTAAAAATTTAATTTAAAACGAATCATTTTTTAAAGAAGAGGTCAGCTACTACTAGACAGGCTTGCACACTTGGCTAACGAGAAAAGCCTAGGCACAAATGGGATTAGAATGTCAGTTCTGCATACCTTGCTTTTTTATTTAAGAAAAAAAAAGGCATACAATTGACACATTATCTATTTTTTGTATTTTTTGATCACCTTTGATGATCTTAAGAATATGGTATGAGACCCCAAACACCCATTTTCAGCTTGTTTTGGTCTAAAAACACCTTCAACACATCCTTAAAACTTTAATAAATATATTTTGAAGTCTAAAACACCTCTACTTAGTTTAAAAATCAAGAATCAAAGTAAATAAATAAACAATGATCTCAACCTCCTTTTTCTAGTATGTTTAAATGGCATAACCATCTCTAGTGAATTCTCATCTATAAGACAAACTCATTGACATTAAGTTTGGCTATTTAGATAGTCGAAATGTGATCGATCGACCACTTTTCTTTCTTCTTGCTTATTTTAAATGACTTTCTCTCTCCATGCTCAACATTTAGATAGTGTTTGGTTACTATCCTAGGATAATAGAGATAGAGATGGTGGAGATAAAAGAGATAACACATAAAAGGTGACGGGGATATAATTGTGTTTGGTAGTAATGTACAAGATAAAATGATTGTTTCTGTATCATGTTTGGTTACGGTGGACAAGACAGAATAAAATATATAAAAAAATCTATTTTACTCATAATATGTATAAGTAAAACTTGCATATTTTAAAAAATATTTAGTTTTATTTTATACTTATTTTAGTTTATATTGAGTGTTGAAATTAATAATACTATAATAACTCTAGTTATAAAATCAAGACTGACTTGATAAGGTTGACTAGGGGCCTGTAATGGTTCGAGTTTAAGAAAAAATAGAGAAATGATTGACACAACCTGAACCAGTTAAAAACCTAAGCCAACCTGGGATAAAACATGGGTAAAAAAACTATTGACTTTTTTTGAAAAGAAACTTGGTCAAACCAAGGTTGCTTTGATTTTTTTTAAAAAAAATTAGGTCAATAGGGTTAACCAACCCTCCTAACCCATGACCTGAACCTTGTCTCAAGTTAACTCCCAAGCCAGGTTTTAAAACTATATAGCAACTCGGACTTTGCCTCATATCAACTTCCAAGTTGAGTTTTAAGACTATGATAATAATTATTTTTGTCTTCAAATGTTTTAGTTGGACAATTTAGAATTGAGAGTTTTTTATAAGGATATTTTAAAAATAATAAATAATAAATATTGTCTATGGAGACATATCCTCTCTATACCTCTTGTTTTCAAAATACAAAAATTCACTCAAAATTACCAGAGAGGCTTCACGAATGAGGGGGCGGAAGCAAAGGCTAAGGGCGAAGGTACCAACGCAGATACTAAAGAAGATAAAAAATTTATTTTCATTTCTCTGTTCCTGTTTTTATTTCTTTAACCAAACACATTTCTGTCTCAACTATCCTTGTCCTTTCTATCCCAGAATAATAACCAAACGCTACCTTAAAGATAAAAATGTGATACAAATAATTTTTTGGACTGAAACAAAAAAATTAAAACAACAAGGATCGAACATGTATAATTCAAAATGCAAGGATGATATTGAATTGTTTGAAGCTTTTTTGTAAAAAAAACAACTTTATTTCTTTTTTTTTTTATCAAATGTTAGAAATTTTATAGATAAAAAAAGAGCCAGCTGAAAAACTAGCAAACCAAATATACACATGTACATAGCTAGCAGAGACATGCTCCCGGCCAGCATAAAAGAAAAATAAGTCAATCCAAAGAAAAAGAACAACGGTTATTTTAGGAACCCAAAATCAAAGGTGCCTAAGATAGCCGGGCAGAAGACAGCCCAGACACAAACTGTCTGCTCAGGAAAACCCAAAGCATATACATATACAAAAGATGTGAAGGCGAGCCACATAAATTATAAACTACAAAACCATGATGGCGGGCCCAACCACAAGTTACAGCACGTAAAAATACATGCACTGCCAAGACTGCTCCATACACGCCCAAGACTTCTGCATTCATTTACAAGACGTCTCCAGCAATCAGAAGATGAATAGAGGATGAACCCGCCTGCATCGAAGAACCCAACCACAGAGGATAATAACACCAGCAATGTAGAAACTAGGTGTAACACAAAGCAAAACCCCTGAGCCCACCAACTGGCTGCAACACGTAAAAACCATGCATGCCTAAACTTCACCATGCAAACACGTGAAGAAAATGAATGCCATGAGGACAAGAAACTATGAACAGCGAAATAAAACCATGCAGGAGACATCAACAATGGACAAAGAACTTCTACCAAGTGAAGACAAGTCAGCGAAAGAATGCCTGAAACACAAGGCTGAGACCACCAGGCGCTCATGCTGAGATGATCAGCCAACATGCAATTTGAATGGGCCTGTTTCTTGAAAATGGAAGATAGTATAAAACAAAATTTGAAATCTTTTGAACACAACATCAA
>Ga0325405_1004174_pt1 | contig 14782 bp, 10 predicted proteins | sample PopdelMetagenome_21_FD_205663 | JGI IMG/M metagenome (GOLD analysis project Ga0325405, IMG submission 205663) | Populus deltoides microbial communities from Bellville, Georgia, United States - Xylem-Control-R2 | ecosystem: Host-associated > Plants > Phyllosphere > Stem > Wood/Secondary xylem... | reverse complement strand
AAATAGTAACTACAATAATTTAGCTACACTTTTGAATATTTTGTTAATTTAGAAACATGTTTCATGAAAAAACTAGCTTTCATGTGTCACCAGTAGCATCTTCTAACAACTCTAACTAATAACCACCCCAACAACCATCACTACCGCACAATGATGCCAGTGCCAGTAGTAACCTGTCTCCCCCATCACCACCAATATACCTGGTTTCCAGCATTAAAGGCCATGAAAGAACCTTAGTGTGAGACAGACAAATTCATTTCTGGGATTTTAAGAAGAAATTCTCCACGTATGCTAATAAAAATCCAAGCTACTTCTAAAAATAATTTCCAAAGTTTACCCATTTGAGTATGGGTCTTGAAATTTACCCATTTGAGTATGGGTCTTGAAATTATTACACATGTGGTTCCCAAAACTAGCTTGTTATAAGCTTAGCTAAGTGTTTATGTATTCCATCGTACAAACATATTGCAAACAAGGTTAAGGAAAGTCAAACAAGGTTAAGGAAAGTTAAGTGTTAATGGTAACCCAAACAAAACACAATCTTATAAAGAATGTATTTTATACACTTACCGCGCAATTTGAAAATCTCCTAATTTTGTTTATTTGTGTGATTATTTACTTCCAATTTATAGTTAAGAATTTCATCCAATATTGGAAGTATATGGGAATTTTTTGTTAATTTTATTTTTTTACAACTAATAAGCTAATGAATTATAATATCTATTGTATCAAATAGGTATTTTGATTTATATACAATCACTACGAGTCATGCTAATTTAACCATATTCTACATCATCACACCACCATCGACATAATTAACATGAAAATCACCACTAAATTATCGATTTAATTTTTTGTGTCGACTCTTCGTCGTTCCAGCGTCACTAACTCATTACCATTACTTGCACCATTATCTCTACTACTATTATTACTAAATGCAATACCATATCGTTGATTATCTTATTACTATCATTCAATGAACATTAGGGAGAAATAATTTTTTCTTTCAAATATTACTGTCTTTAAGATAGCTAAACATTGAAAACCCACTTTATTTTTTAGGGAAATATTCTCCAATAAAAATATTTTTTTAGGTAAAAAATACATTAAATTTTAAGATTAATCATTTTTTTGTAAGAGAAATAGAAGTTTTGCAAGAGACAAATAATGACAAGAAGGATTCTATACATGATCATAATCTTTAGTAAATAAAGATATTACAAAGGCATTTATTATTGTTATAGTTGTGGTAATGATTGGGGTGTTGTTAGAGATAGAAGAGGGGTTCGAGATGTTGATAGAAATGACGAGGACAAAGAGAAGGTGGTGTTAATGATAGTGGAGTGGTGGGATGGTGGTGAGTATAACGATTGTAGCAGGATTACGGTGGTAAAGTTGAAGAAGTAGTAGTGATTGTAATAGTGAAGGTGATTGTTGAAATTATTAGATAATATCGTGTATTGATAATTATATATAATATATTTAATAAAATCTTATAGAATAAAAACATATTTTGACAACTAAAATAAATTTATTGATTGATCATAATCTTTGATCAATTTTCAAACAGAATACTTTAAAGAATTATTATACAAAACGCTAAAACATGTAGTGCTTTTCTTATGAAAAAAACATGTGATACATTGTTCACACACTCACACGTTACCGTGGATTAATTGCATAATTTTTTTTTATCATTTTGCTCATAAAACTCTTGATTTGGATGATTTGGTTCCGATTGAAGGTCAATTGCTTATGATTTCTTAGACAAATATAAAATTAAAAGAGAAAGGACAAGAGTAAAAAAGGCATCCAAACGAGGTGATGTCTTCAGAGTTTGCACAAAAAGTACACTTTCACGCTTAATCTTTATAGCTAATACAATTTAGGTCCTTTTAAATGTTTAAAATTCAATTTTAGATCAAAAAATAATTTTTCATATATTTTAGTCTCTTGTTAGAGAGAGATGAGAGAGAAAATCATCGTTGACACCAATTCTAGTAACCAAAATGATCAATTTTGGTATCAACAGGCTCTATTTGGTGAGGGGAGTTCCATTTAGGATTTTTTTATCTTAAAATTGCCTAAAAATATCCGAGCCATAATATAATTAACATTTAAGAAGTAATAAAATATTTTAATGCTTTGAATGTTAATAAGATATTTAATTATTTAAGATTATAGAATTTACATTCAAGTGATGATATTTGCTTTGATTACAACCATGTACTGGAATTCCTTGAACAAAGAATATGAACTGATATTTTTGGTGTTTTCTGGTTTTCTTGAAGATAAAAATTACAAGTTTATTGTATTATAAGCCTATTGATTACAAGCCTACTAATTATCTCATACAAGTTATTTACCTACTAGTTATTGCCTACTGGAGCCATGTTTTGAAGTTTTTGCAAACTTGATTGAACTTGTATGCAGTTGTTGTTGATTTGTTGTTATGTTTGATTGTCTCCTAATTCCTACTTCATCCTTTTTTAAATAGAAAAAACTATAGAAAATTGTCTGGTAACCACCCATCTTCTTTGTTCTTTCTATTAATCCACATACCATGTCAGTTTTTCTTTGACAAATCTAGACCATTTCTAGTCTGTATCCTAATCCTCCTTCCATTTGATCCAGACTTCACCATTTTCTTGTGTAATATTGTCTTAGCTTATAACCAAATCTTGTACTTTTTAAATTGGCCCAAGTTTCATTACAAACTTATCAAGTCTGGCTTATTATCAAGTTGTCTTTCTTGTTTTTTTAGCCTAGATTATCTCTTTATTAATTTTACTGTATAATAGTAAAAAAAAAAACAAGTTGGAAAAGTCTATATATTCATTTTTTATTAGAAAATAAAATATTCAACCTGCTACAAAGCATCAATCAAATAGCTAATAAACACTTTAAATAAATGTCATACACCACAATTTAGTTACTGGAGATATTTTAGAGAGGGGGGGGAGATATTTTTTTTTGATTAATGTGGGTGTCCGGGTTAGCTTATACGCACCTCGACTAATTTCACGGATCTTGAAATTAACAACCATGTAAAACTTTAGTGGCTTTAAAATTTATAAGGGTCAAACAGATGATTTCTAGAAAATAAACTTAGAGTTTAATTATTTGAGTTATTCCTCTCTGAATTGAAGATGAGGGGGAAGATGTTCATGGTGACACCCAAATTAGAGGATTACTCTGGTAGTCTGATGTGATATGCAGCACTTACATTCTTGAAAATGGACTAATGGCACCATTAAGGGGACACAATAATATTTGTACGGACATGTGTACTAGGTTAAAAGATCACTTCCAATAGAACATAAATTGTAAACGAAAGATTAGATCTGACAAAACACAGCGACATGAACTAAGAAATTAGAGAATGAACAACAACAATATGTGTGTGTGTGTGTGTGTGTATATATATATGTTGTAGATATCATGCAACAGGTTCTGTTTGAATTTTAAATCCATCTAAAGTCACAATCATTTATGATTACTTTTGCACTTCGATTCCAGTATCGAAACTTCCTTGGCATTATAACATTTTCTTAATCAAAATCATTAATACAGCAATACTACATAGTCCTAGCTAGAACATGATCTGCGCGCGCTAAATCCAACAGAAACTTGGCTTCAAAACTAAAGTTGCTAGCTGATAATGCACTTGAAAAGGACATTGGAAGGTCCCAAGTTTGGTTGCACCCATAAATCCAGTTTTTCTTTCCTTTTCTTTTTTAAGAGGAAGCTACCCGCTTGGAGTTTAATGCCAAGCCCCGTTTTGTATTGCGTTTTAGATGGTTCGGTTAAAATTTATTTATTTTTAGATTGTTTTGATATATTAATATTAAAAATAAATTTTTTTAAAAAAATTATTTAAATATATTAAAAAAAATATTTTAAAAAATAACCAGTCTCCCTGTTATAACCCTAACTAAAAACAAACTATTAGCATTAATAAAATAAACATATAAAGCTAAACTTTTAAATGACCAAGTCAACAGTCTACCTATATTTCTATTATTTAAAAAATCTAGAGGACAATAATTGGTAACGTTTCTAGGAATTGATATGATCTGTTCAGTGAAGTGACATTGGAGGGTGCCTTAAAGGAAATTCTGTCAAGAAATTTATTTCTTTTGCTCCAATGTCAATCCTCTATTTGAATTATTGGGCTTTCGAATTGACCTGTTCTCCTAATTTTCATGAAGGAAGACATTCAATGCAACAGCAAGTACTGCATTATCAGTTTCTTCAATTCACATGGGACATGAATATATATATTACCTTGGAGGTAGTAAATATTATCATCTGTATAGTAATTACCTTGCAGCTTTTTTCACTGGCTGCGCGCGGATCAGTCAATGTCAACCTGAAGACATTCAATTGCAGAGTTATTGCTAAATTTGATATGGGGAATCATGGCATGGCTGCTGGGTGTTCTTAGATCACGGTAGAAACAATATATTTTTTTAAAAATATATTAAAATAACATATAAAAAATTTGATTTTGTTTACAGTTACAAACAAGGCCTTGGAAATTTAATAACATGGCACAGATCCCCTTTGACATTATAATAAACCCTGTAATAATTTCCCTCTGAGACCACATATTGTTTACCTGACGAACATCTTGAACGTGTCTTGTTTGCACACCAGTCCTATTAACATCTCAAAGCTCATTCTTGACTATTATTGATTCTGATGGCGATAGAACTGCTTTCTGATCTAGATCAGGCCTGGCTACAACAACGAAAGGTTGTTGTTGAGAATTGATTAACTGGTCATGTACTGAAGACCTTTTCTTCTTTATTTATTAATTATAGTTATTACCTCTTAAAAAATCCCTAGCTACACAGCTAGCTGTCAACCCCTTTATTTTATATTTCCAATAGAGGAATAATTTGGAGGCCCCCCCTTCCCTCCCCCAGAGGGGCTGTTTGAAGAAGAACAGCGGGAAAATAGACAAGTGTTAGGAGCAGATACCAGAAAACTCTTCCATAACGAAGATATGTAGTTTGTTTTCAATAATTTTAGCCAAAAGAAGGAACAGTAAAAACAGTGAGAACCTACGGCTAGGCAGGGCCCATATATTTTGTCTACCTTGATGCAAATGCATGCACTTGGATTGATCCACTATTGAATTTTGCTTTTTAATACCATATTCTAAATTTTTATACACACATATATGTACTTAATACAGGATGGAAATTGGTATAATTAATATCCATAGGTACGTATATATTTGAAAATTGGAGGTGCTGTGGTGATTGGCTCTGTGTTCCCTGGTGATTCAATTGCTTTATCTTCATACTCCGTCGTCCAACCACAAGAATTATACCCAAAAAAAGAAAATAAAAGTAAAGAAAGAGGAAGAAAAAACAAAAATGTGAAGAAGACAGAGATATTTATTATTGAATTGAACAAAAGGGACCACCCTCCACCCACATCCAGCTCTCATCATCATCATCGTCATCTTTTCTTTATAATTTTCATTTACCAAGTTTTTGGGTTTTGAAAGGAGGCGTTTCCTAGCTAGTTTTTCAGCTCTTTTGACACCCTTTGATGAAATCTCAATTATTATTGTTTTCTTTTCTTTCTTTTTATATATAACACACTTACTACATGCGTATAGATCCCCTCTCTCTCTCACACACATGCTCGAACACTAAAAAAGAAAGGAAAAAAAAAAAGGGTTCTTAAAAAAAGGGTTCTTTGTGGCTCATCAAAGTTTGCCTGAGGCATCGAATGATTTGAAAAGGAAAGGTCAAATCACAGAAGCTCCCTGGTTTTGATCTATTCGCAGCAGGTACCTCACTCAAAAGCCATAAAAGAGAGAGAGAGAGAGAGAGAGAGAGAGAGGAAGGGAGGGAGGGAGGGAGGGAGAAGGTGTCCATAGAAGTATACTATAAGATATGGTCCTCATCAAAGTGCAGAACTGATAGATAACAACCTCTCATGATATATACTACACACTCCCACTACCAATCAAGAAAAACATGCTACTAGCGCATGAATTAACTAGTCAAAGTAATTTCCTTTCTAGCCTAATTTATTTAATTTTTTTTGAATTTTTTTGGTGATAAAATGGGGGGTTCAAAAATATTATTATGTGTGGATAATGAGTGAATAAAGAAGGGTATCTTTTTCCCAGCCTTTTTAACCCCATCTTTCTCTTGACATCTCTTTTTCCTTTTCAAAGGGGGAAGTTGCAGAGATTTGAGTCTGACAGAGGTCTTTCCTCTTAAGTAGTGAAGAGACTGTTCAATCCATAGATAGATCATACAAGAGACAGGTGGGTGTGTGCTCCTTTGTGTTTTTCATGTATACACACACACACACACACACACACACACGCACATATTTGTCCTCCCTTTCCTTTTCTCGTGTATTTTAGCCCCAACTGTTTATCGTTAGTTCTATCTCCTTCTCTCACAATTCATGGGCTTCAAGTCATTGTAAGTGAAAAATTGTTCTTTCCCCTTGAAGTGCAGATGATCATGAAGCACGTGCACACTCAGATTTCCATCACAACAGGTTCCAATTATATAAAAACCTGAGACTATAATCAATTCTCGCCTCTCTCTCTCTCTCTCTCTCTCTCTCTCTCTTTCAATCCCTGCACTATCCCCCCCCCCCCCCCGCTCTCTCTCTCTCTTAATATCTATATATAAACAACACCTTTCCGTTTTCCACTCCTTACCCTTTTATTTTCTAACTCTTTCTTCTTCTAGATGTTGATACTCGAGCACTATAGAAGATGAAAACATGTAAAACATTAACGAACAAGAATTCTTTTCAAATCTTGATTTGATCGCACTGTTCATAAATTAATTTGTATAATTTATGAACAAGAATTCTTCACTTAATTCAAAGCTTTCTGAATTCGTTCCTCATGCATCCTCTTCTTGATTCACAGGCTTCGAGTAACAAGAGATCATCACTAGACTTTCTGTAAAACTCCCATATATTTGATAAACACTTGGTCTTTGATGGGCTGATCAGAAATTCCACTCTCATAAAGAAGGTAAGTAACATAAAGAACTCATTGAATTATATACTGGGCACTACTGTGTCTGCATGTATGTAGAAAGATGAGGGGTAGTGTGTATTTATTTCTGTGTGTGTCTTTAGATATGATATTTGGATGTGAAGGCTAATTAACTAACGTGGTCTCTTTTCAAGTGTAGATACAAAGACTGCACATAATTTTTCGAGAAAACCAATCCGATGGCGACATACTTTCATGGGAATCCTGATTTCCAAGCAGCTGCAGCATCAGCGGAAGGTCTCCAAACTCTTGTTCTTATGAACCCTACTTATGTCCAATATTCCAACACCCCTCCACCACCACCTTCCAACAACTTTGTATTCCTCAACGCCGCTGCTTCTGCTGCTGCTTCCAACAGCCTCTCTCCTCCACCCCACCTCTCGGGCCACGCGCCACCCAACACCCAACAATTCGTTGGCATCCCTTTGGACCCTAACTCCCATGACGCTTCCACTTTGCATGGACTTATTCCGCGTATCCATTACAATCTTTACAATCCAATTGACCCTCCACCGACCGCGCGTGACACACCACGCGCTCAGCAAGGTCTGTCTTTGAGCCTCTCCTCACAAAAGCAAGGCTGTTTTGGATCGCAGGCTCAAACTGTATCTGGTGAAGATATAAGGGTGTCCGGTGGGTCGGTGTCATCAGGCTCGGGTGTGACAAATGGGGTTCTGGGTATGCAAGGGGTGTTGCTGAGCTCAAAGTACTTGAAGGCTGCTCAAGACCTACTTGATGAGGTTGTTAGCGTGAATAATAATGATATTAAGAGTGAATTGTCAAAGAGGAGTAATGGGATTGGTAGTAACACTAGTAACAAAGTGGTTGGAGAATCATTAGCCGGAGAAGGGTCTGGTGGAGGAGAAGTAAGTGGGAAGCGTGGACCGGAGCTTTCCACTGCCGAGAGGCAGGAAATTCAGATGAAGAAGGCTAAACTTATCAGCATGCTTGATGAGGTACGCAGTTTATACGTGTAGCTATGTGTTGTTTTCAATTGGTGTGTTAACAATTTGTGTTGGCTAGGTTTTGATGAGTTAGTTTTGAAAATGAAGTTTACAGTTTCTTGGAATGTTCTTGCTTGTGTCAAGTAAAATATTGGCTGAGATCAGTTGGATTAAAGTTAGGTCTCTATCACTGTACGAAACCCATCAAATGAAACTGAGTCCAAATCTCAGTCAGCTGGTGTTGTATTCAACTTGATAATATCTACCCTGTTATGAAAGCAGATACTTTTATTCATTCTAGTTTTTGATTATCTGCAGGTGGAGCAAAGGTACAGGCAATATCATCACCAGATGCAGATTGTGATTTCCTCGTTTGAGCAAGCAGCAGGAATTGGTTCTGCTAAGACATATACAGCCCTTGCGCTGAAAACAATCTCCAAACAGTTTAGGTGCTTGAAGGATGCAATAACAGGTCAAATTAAAGCTGCAAACAAAAGCTTAGGTGAAGAGGATTGCTTGGGAGGAAAGATTGAAGGTTCAAGGCTCAAATTTGTCGATCATCACCTTAGGCAACAGCGTGCACTTCAGCAGTTGGGAATGATCCAGCACAATGCTTGGAGACCACAGAGAGGATTGCCTGAAAGATCAGTTTCAGTTCTCCGTGCTTGGCTCTTCGAACACTTTCTCCACCCGTAAGCATTTTTTGCCCTTTCCTATTGATGACTAGTTTCATGTAGATAATCGTAGTTGTTCTACATGATCCAACAAAAATTCCTGAATTCTAGGTTTTGGTCCGTTTTTATTCATGTCTGATTTGTGAACCTTTCATGTTTCAGCTATCCCAAGGATTCAGACAAGCACATGCTAGCAAAACAAACAGGACTCACGAGGAGCCAGGTATGAACCATCTCCTGCATTTTTTTAGCATTTCAATCGCAGCTGTGGAAATTCTTATATTCGAATCGCAGCTTTGGAAATTCTTATATTGAATGTCTGCTACTGCACAGGTGTCTAATTGGTTCATAAACGCTCGAGTTCGACTTTGGAAGCCAATGGTAGAAGAAATGTACACGGAGGAAATTAAGGAACAAGAACAGGATGGATCAGAGGACAAAACAAGCAAGAGTGATCACAATGAAGATTCTGCTTCTCCGTCAGTTCTTCAAGAGAAAGGTTCGGCGAGCGAAAATCAAACTAGAAATTTCAAGTCCTTGGACAATTCACCAGATGCTCCTTCTGAGATCTCAATGCCGACAGCTTCAACATCTCCTGTTGGAGGAAATGTCCGAAACCAGTCTGGGTTTTCCTTTATAGGATCATCAGAATTAGAAGGGATCACACAAAGGAGCCCGAAGAAACGAAGAAGCAATGATTTCATACAGTCCTCAACTAGTGTGCCATCCATAAACATGGACATCAAGCCTAGTGAGGCAAATGATGAGCAGGTTTCTGTAAAGTTCGGCAGTGAGAGGCAGAGTAGGGATGGCTACTCATTCATGGGAGGTCAAACCAACTTCATTGGAGGTTTTGGGCAATACCCAATTGGTGAAATTGGGAGGTTCGATGGCGAGCAGTTTACACCAAGGTTTTCTGGCAATGGTGTTTCTCTCTCACTCGGGTTACCACATTGTGAAAACCTCTCCTTATCAGGCACTCACCAAACTTTTCTTCCTAACCAAAACATTCAACTGGGAAGAAGAGTAGAAATTGGCGAGCCAAATGAGTTTGGAGCCATTAACACATCCACGCCTCACTCTTCAACTGCATACGAGAGCATCGACATTCAGAACCGAAAGAGGTTTTTAGCACAACTGTTGCCAGACTTTGTGGCCTGATATATTAGGAAAAAGAGGTGGAGGCTTCAGGATCTCTTTTCACTATTTGTTGCTGTTTCATCTATAACTAGGGAACAATGAAAATGCATGGTAGTGTAAAGAAAGAAGAAAACTCACTTTAGTATAGGTCTACACTTTGAGTTCTTAGACAGCTTAGGATTCAAGATTATATAGTTGAGATTGTATATTATTTTTTTGAGTTTTGAATATGGATGATAGATGGCTTGGTGTCATAAGAGTTAGCTATTGGGGTATACCAATATAGTATATTGATTGTGAGCAATCCTGATGTCACTGTGTATTTCATCAAATAAAGACAAGTATGTATGAACTGTGACGCTGATCAGTTGATTGCTAGCTACACACAGGATGTGAGATTTAAGAATGGGATGCTGCAGACATCAGTAGTGATATTTTTCCTTAAAATCAATAGGTTAACATCATCTAGAAACGATACAGTGGAAGAAAACCACTTTTATATCCACTTTTAGTGCTGTCAGGGGAGAGCTTTCTGGAGCATAAACATCATAGGTCTCATTCAAACAAAGTTTTCAAAGATAAGTCAGGAGTGGTTGCAGAATATGATTTTCTGATTCTGGGAATTTTGATAGCTAGATAAGGAACCCCAAAAGGCACTCTGCTAGAGAAAAGTCGGGATAAAAAAGTAGGTTGAAAAATAAAGTCAAAAGGAGCAAGAACACATGCAAAAATAACAGATCCAGACGGTCCAAAATCATATTACTCAATAGAAGAAGAAAAGTAACGAAACTATTGTTTATTAGGTAGATTTAGATAAGGCAATGGGGTATATTGCAGATTTGTCTTTGTTTACAAGGATTGCTTCTTTGCCAAGGATACTGAATCCTCAACTACTACCCATAATTAATTGTCCACCACGGATGAGGTTTTCTCATATCACGAATTATATTCTTTTAGAAAGGTCGTTCCTTGCCCTGAACCACTGGGGGCAATAGGCGAATAGCCTAATTACTTGGTTATTATTTTTGTACTCAACAAAAACCCTCAGAAATAATTACAAATTTAAGGTTCGTCAAACTTCTTTCCATGGCAGAATAGTTGGTGTTTTAAGAAGGAAAAACATGTAAATCAACGTAATGAAAGTGTTCTAAGATTGATAAAGCTTGAGTAAGGCCTTCAATTACAAAGTAATCTAGTAAATGATAGATAAACAGATGAAATTTGGTATGAGCAAAATTGGAACATCTGATAGAACAAGCCCCGAAGATTTTTGAGAGTTTAATTACAATAGAATTAGTGGTAGTCACAATTATAGATTACAGTCAAACAGAATCCTCATGTAGAATGTAACTTCACACTTGGATGATAAGCTAAAATCCAGGGCACCTAGTTTAGGGGTCTCTTCTCAGTGAAACTTTATAAATCATACCCTAATCTTTACAAAGGATTGAAAAATGAATTCTTGATTTTTTTATAAATTAAAAAATTATCTTAACTCAAAAACTTAACTAACTAGTTGAGGTTATAAAATATAATTTATATTATTCTTTAACGTACTGTTTCAAGTAAAAAAAATTTAAACTTGTATAGATTCAATATGCCTTATATAATTAATTTTTTCAAATAAAATAGAAATGATAAGATTTAAACTCGTAACTGTTTGATTAGCAAAATTTAATATCATATTAAAAAATCACCTCAATTTAAAACTAAAATTTTAAACTGTTAAGATTTTAAAATTTGATTTATATTATTACGTAACTAAGCGACATCATTAATCTAGGCCTAACAAAAAGATGAAAAACAAATTATCAAAGTGTGGCCCTGCCACGGCTGCCCAGTGTGTCTTCTGTTTGCAACCTTGTAACACCACACCTCAATTGCCTCGGTGATGTCTGGATAACGAATATGCTCATTTCCTAACCATTCAGTCAAAATCTCTGCCTGGTCTTCTGATGGCAGCGCAAGAACCATTGAAATAAATGTGGATCTAAGGACTGCCATAGCTCACTATCAATCGTAAGTTCTGGAGCATCCTCGGCATTAGTTGTGGCAGAATCAATTAATGCTTTGGTAACCCTCACAAATGGATGCCAAACCTTCACCAAGTGAAGCCGTTTTGCGGTAGGAAGAATAACAATGCCATATCCTATTGCTTCTAAAACCTTTGCTGCCACCTCTACAACCTTCGACTTTGTCTAAATAATTTTGGCTTCTGAACTAGCTTGCTCGACAACCTGAAGTAGCTTCAATTTATTGACAAATTCCTTCATGATTACCAACTTATTTAATATCTAGCAAGCCAATGACAAATGTGATAGATATGATTGAAAAGATTGCATTTTCTCTTTCTCATTAGCTGATTCCACAGGATCACATAACAAAGCTTCTAACATATTGTTAAATCTGGTGAACAGTCCCTTCACACATTCTTTTGCTTCAAATTTGACCTCCTCATCAACTGTCAATAGAGGGGCATCATCATCCTCAGTCAGCTTGTACACATGCTGCTCTTGTGCAGAAGTTTCAAGATCATTCATGGGTGAAGGAGATAATGAAATGGCAAATTTAATATCTGACAGCTGATGGATTGACTGGTTGGAAATGGTTCAGAATTGGTTGCGCTTTTGATCCCTTGCGTGGTATGATTTTTAGGATCTCCTCCTCCTCCTCAGCTTTTTCCCAGGGCGTTGCTTCCAGGTAGTTCACACAAGCAGTAACAATTTGTAAAAATCTACAGCCAGATGCAGAATGCCAAGGGCATTCTTCACACCATGCCACAAGCCACCCAAGGAATCATCTATAACAACACAGAAGTTGAAGAAAATTGACATGGTGATCAAAGTCTGATTCTTGGCAGTAAACTTCAACACAGCTCCATGAGTCAATGATCTGGCGAGTAGGCCAGTTCTCAGAATGGCTGTAAGCATATCAAGATATTAGAATGACACCGAAACCAATCATCTCAGTCTTCCTGTGTTTGGAGTTGGTCAACAACATCTCTGGTTGAGCAATCACCAATCCTACCTGGCTCTTTCATGTAAGTAAATATTGAATCAACAGAAATCATAAACAGAGTTAAATTCATTGTACAAATAAAAGAATCAGAAATAGCTGAAGGAATGAAACAAAGCCATGATAGAAACAAATCAATTACAGTCATTCAGCAGGATTACATGCATTATTGAACTATAGAACATGTTTGGATCCCAAAAATTTTAATTTTTTTTTATTAAAATTTAATATAATTTGTATGTTTTGGATTGATTTGATGTACTGATATCAAAAATAATTTTTAAAAAATAAAAAAATTATTAACATATATTTCAGCATAAAAAATTATTTGAAAAGCAATCGTTGTCACACTGCAAAACACCCTTTATAGCAAAACAAATTCACGGAACCATACAACATCAGTGTGGTTCAATCAGATTGTCACTACAAGGAGGGATGGCGCGCCTCTCAAAAGAAAATCACGTAGCATTGGATTTCACCTCTTATATATTCTCATTGCACTGAATTTCAACACTTGATTTCACAGAATTAATTGAACCAAACTGCTAGAATAGAACCTGAGTAACTTAAAGGAATTGCAGATTGAAATGGTCTAAAACTTGATTAGTTGAGCTCTACGAGCATCATTAACTACGTTTCATATATCAATCCTTTCAGCAAATAGAAAATGGTATAAATTAAACCCAAATAACAGAATGGCTCGGCTCTCTGAAACTTAAATTGATCCAGGATTCATTCAAACTTGAGACAAAAATATAAAAACATCATCTTTCCAAAGATAGACTTCGCAGCTCTAGTTTCATAGCTACTCGTTCTTCATCTAAAGAAATTGAAGATTAAAAAAGGCCCTGACATTATATCAAAACGGGCTATTATAAAACAATCCAACCGAAGTCTAGTCCACTTGGCGAGCCGCAAAGGTCCTTGCTGCTCTTCTAGCGACATATATGCAAATAGAAACGAGTCATTTACCCAGGTATTTCTATGGTATTTTCAAGTCTCAATTAAAGAATTTTAGAAAGGAAAGTGTCATGCTGTCAATGTAATTTTCCCAACAGATATTTCGGCAAAACAACTCATTCCTAGTGTTCACTGATTAGTTCTGTAAAATGTGTCAAATCGCATAATAAAAACTTCTTTAGAAATGTACAGATTGTGGTCACCACCTGAGTTTTGCCTTCAAAATTCTGGGGGATTTCTACGAGCAAGGTTTCGGAACTCATCATGTGATAGATAACAAACATAGCATGCCTTATGCTTATAATGTTGACGATTTTGAAGAAGCTTGCATCTTCCCTCCAGCAACACTCTTCTTCCTAGAAGAAAGGAGTTGATAACATAAGGAATCCCTGTAAAAGATATCCTAAGCACTTGCCAACATCTAGAGTAAGTTAAGCATTATTTATTGCATCCAATTATACAAATTCCGTGGAAGAATTAGTGTATATCCTTTAAATTAACTATTGACTACGCCATGGGTTGGATTAATTTTTTTTTTTATATATATATAAAATATTTGGATGATGCTAATATGATCTTTAGTATACAAAATTTTAAATTATATGAAAATTAACATAGTATAACCTTGTTAACTTGACAGGTTCAAAGATAACCAAAATAACCTATAAAAATATAATTTGATTAACAACACTGAAGACAACATCTTTCTTTTGAAATATTCTAATGACAACATATAAATTGACTCAGGTCAACTCGAGTTAACCTGTCAAATTCATTACTCAGGTCATGAAACCCTAATAACTTTATAGGAAGCAATAAAAAAAAATTATTAAACACAATTCTCAAATATCTATTCAATGTTAAAGGATGAAATTGAAAAAAAAATACTCATTTAAAATAGGGACAAAAAACTCTGAGTCAACCAGACTAACTTGTAAGGCTGTAACCCTATATATGAGACCATTATAATCTCATAGAAATCAAAATTAAAAAAAAAA
>Ga0325405_1004173_pt1 | contig 14785 bp, 8 predicted proteins | sample PopdelMetagenome_21_FD_205663 | JGI IMG/M metagenome (GOLD analysis project Ga0325405, IMG submission 205663) | Populus deltoides microbial communities from Bellville, Georgia, United States - Xylem-Control-R2 | ecosystem: Host-associated > Plants > Phyllosphere > Stem > Wood/Secondary xylem... | reverse complement strand
CTTTGTTTCTGGACAATATAATTCTCAAATTATTTAAATCTTTTCAATTTATAATTATAATCTTAATTGATAGTGCAAACAACATCGCCAATGTGTGTGTGTGTGTGTCTATATATATATATATATAAAGTTGATATTTTTTTTTCAAACCACAACTATATGTTGTCACCATCGACTTGGTCCCTTGTGAATTGGAATATCAAATTAAAGATGACGATACGTCCCATAAAAAGACCGTTTGTTTGCATGGTTGCTTCTATATTTGAAGCAACCACAACAAATATTATATTTGGTTACGTAAAAAACACAATTTATTTTTGGTGGGGCCCATAATAATTCACGTTTTGCACGTGATTTTGGCGAAGCAGCTCCTGGCTGCTTTTCTTCAATCAGCGTTTCAGTGAACAGTGCAATTCACTTGCACTATTCGCATGAACAGTTTTTTTGTTTTGTTTTTTCTTTCAATGTGTTTATTTTTTGTACATTTAAAAAAAAAACTAGTTTAGAGTGAAATAAATTCACTCGCATTGTCATGTAAACAATATTTTTTTCCCCGAAAAACTAGTGTAGAGTGAATTAAATTCACTCGCACTGTAATATCAAATCAATTTTATTTCTGATAATATTTTATCTAATTTTATTGCACGCTCAAAAAATTATGGAAACTGTAGTTCTTGTCGGATGAATTTTATACGTAATGGAATTGTAGATGGTTTAATGGAATAATAAAAAATATTTTATATAAAGTATTATTTATTTCATGATGTAATAACAATAATTAAATCTACAATATTTAAATTAAAAACCATCAATATATATATATATATATATATATATATATATAAATTATTTTATAACCTCAATTTCAACCGCAGTTTTAACCAAATACCTATTTTTTCAAACCAACCTCAACTAAAAATACTTTTTATAAAATAATTTTTTTAAAACCACAACCATATCAGCTACCGGAATACCAAACACTAGAGTTTCATCACCGAGTTACCAAGTTAGCCAATAAGTCATTCGATCAACCTTGTGAGTCGATTTACTTCAAGAAAATTGATTTTGCAAGCTGAAATTAAACTATACCTATCTCAGTAAGTAATCTAACAAAACTTTCACTCTGAAATTAGTTTTCTTTTTTTTCTCTGTTTTTCAGCCAACATATACTGAAAAACAGTTCATTCACGTCGATAAACAGCGTTGCCTTTTCACCAGTGGACCTCATAACAATTCCATGATCCACAGAAAACCAGCAAAGCAATATTGAGATCAAAATAACTCCATGTTCTCAGAAACCAAACAAATCTTAACAATATTTGACTGGAAGACTTACAAGCATCTAGAACCCTGCCTGGTAAACAATATTAATCAGCAACAGAACAAAATCAGTCAGTTTGTTCATTTGCTTCCAGGTGCTTGAGATCACAGTTGCTTGCTAGGCCCTTTCTCTATTCCACCAGCTCGATTAAGCCATGCTTCCAGCTTTCATAAAATTAAAGGCAGGCTTAAGCTACCACTTGCAGAGTGTTACTCTGGCAAAAAAATGCGATGCCTTTATGCAAAACCTACTACCAGCACACAACCAGGCTCTACATCTACCCTCAGTACTACGGAACAAATGCACATAGGTCAAAGAAACATGAAAATTCTAAGATTTTCAGATTCTGCCCCCAATATGAAACCCTGACTGTGATCAGAAAATGAGAACACTAAAACCACAGATATATCCAGGAGAAGCAGATAAAACGCTATCAATCCTTTAATCATGCAGCACTCAGATCACTAAATTGGGATATAAAGTTAGACTTAAATTGCTTTTGGGATCCCTACTTTATGTAGACTTAGATTGCTCTTGGAATCCTCCTTAGTTCAAGTGCAATTTTTTTTTCTTTGTTCTGGATTATAGTAAGAGAATAATAACAAGAGTTGTCAAGTTTTCCCTTTGTGACAAAGATAATCAGCAAACCTCGACTGGGTTTCCAACACTCATGCAATAAGTGATAAAGACTCGTTAAGTTCCCCCACAACAAAATCTCTGGAAATTAAGGCATAACACAAAATCCAACAACGCTTGATTACATGGGATTTTAGTTCAGACACACACCTTCCCTGAGCTACGAAAGAAGTTGGCCAAGAAACTCATGTCAGTAATTAAGGAGGGCGTTTTGTCTTTGGAGAAACCGGAGCACCGAGGCAGAAAATGGGGCAGCGTCAGGGATTTTGCTATTATTCGTTAAGTTGTTCTGCGTGGAGGAGATAGGGGATTTTGAGCTCATTTTTTTTTTTATCCTTGGCGGTTCGGATTGGGTTTTGTTGGGTCAATAAGAAAATCCAGCCAATTAAGCCACTAAAAATCCAAGATAAGCTTTACCGAGTAAATCTCATGCTATATTTAATCTCTTTTGTAAGTATTGACGGTGAAGAATCCTCCCTTTCTTTCTTAAGGCGAGTTAAACTTTGTTTTTTTCCCCTTTCACTGAAACTAACTCCTCCTTTTGTTAAACTTTAGACACTTTTCGTACTTAGAATTCCAAGGAAAATCTAAAAAAAATTAAGATTTAACCATACAAGTAACATTAACATGAAGCAACTTACTAGACAAAGAAAAAAAAAAAAAACAAGTGGCTGTCAAGAGTCGCGGGACTAATAAATTTCAAGGGCTGGACATGCACCAACCTTAATTTAAAGTGTGAGCCCCAAATCGATCCAAAATTAAATGGCGGAGCCATTTCTACCAGGAAAAAGCTATCATGCTTTTGTTGCCTGACAACACAACAGTTGCATCTACATGCACTGTCGTGGCACTAGAGATTCTTGCATGAACATCCACCTCTATAATATATGACTGGAAGACTTGCAAGCATCTAGAAACCTGCCTTGTAAACAATATTAATCAGCAACAGAACAAAATCAGTCAGTTTGTTCATTTGCTTCCAGGTGCTTGAGATCACATTTGCTTGCTATGCCCTTTAACTACTAAAAACAGGAGCTATTAGCATCTGAATTTAGCAACGGATAATTCCATTGCTAAATTTAGTAACAGATTTGCAACGGATTACACATATATTATTTTTTTTTAATATTAGCAACAGACTTTAGCAACGAAAAATCCGTTGCTAAAGGCAACATAGAGTTCGCAACGGATTATCTGTTGCTAATTGAAAAAATAATTATTTAACTATTAATATAAAACCAAAATTATATAGACCGTTGATTACTTTTGATATGATAAAATCTCAACCGTTTAATTTTGCTGCCGTTACTAATTCAACACCTGCAGTACTCTCCCCCCACACTCTTAGAAACGTAGACAGAAAAAACAAAACCAACAGCTAAAAATTAATTAACTTCCAATCTTCTTCGTCCCTAATAACATCCATAACTGTAGAAAAATCACCCTCTCTTCATCGATTTGATTTTTCTTTGTCCCAAACTTTTCATCTTCTTCTCATTCGTCTTTAGCATTGCTAATTTGTTTTTCTTCATCTTCTTCTCCTTCATCTTAACAGTTTCAATCTTTCTCTGTAAACCACCAAAAACACAGACTCATGGTAACATCGCACTAGACCTATCATTATTACCATCGAACATCCTGATTTACTTCTTCTCTTTGTAAACGGGTTGGGCTTTACACTCTCTTCTTCAATAAATCAGGTAATTAATTTAGGATTTATGTTTTTCTCCATTGCAATTTAATTTACACTAAAAATTTTTAACCTAACTTTTCCAATCTCAGGTGTTGTTTCTGTCGTGTAGATTCATCTCGCTCACCTATAACTCAAGAACACAAGTAACAATTTTTTTTTATCGATACTTTGAATAATGGTTTTAGGCTATTAAATTGATAATATAAGGTTTATGAAATGTTTTTACCATGATCTATAACCTAATTCTGCATGTTTAATTGAAAATTTATCAAAACCCCTCAATTTAATTTTTAGGGTTACGGTTCATAAATTGAATGATTTTAGGCAACTGGACCAATGTTGGTAATTCATGTGTCTGGAAGAGAGTGATTGATGGAAATTATGCATGTTTAATTGAAAATTTATCCAAACCCCCAATTTAATTTTTAACAAGTAGTCTTATTGATGCTGGGTGTTCTTTAGGAGCAAGGTGGCTGGTTGAATCGAGTGTTATTAATGTACTCTAGAAACCATGATCTTCAAGCTTCAAGTGTTCTCAGACGACTTGTTTTTAACAATGAATTATTTGAATACATTTTATCTGTCACAGCTAACAATATCTTTCTGTCTAAGAACTGATGTTTTTCTTACTCATTGATTTCTTGATCCAGTCATTGTTAAATTTGTCTCTGTGCTTGATGTTTCAAGGTAAAATCATTTAGGATCCATAGTTTATAAACATGGAATCTTATAGCAGTTGCTGTTTTGATTGGCTTTTTTACAGAGGGTCTTATATTCACGAGAACCATTTGGGTTATGTTTTCATATTGCTCCATGGATCACATGTCGGCCAAGGGTTTACATGGTATGAACTTGTGTATCACTTCAAGTAAAAATTAACTTCTTCAATCAGGTGTCAGCTTTGTAGTTTTTTTGTGTAATTTATTTTTCATGCCTTGAGAGATCCTTCGCCAGTTTGGGCTTGTATGCATTCCTTTGAGTATTTAATGTTAGAAAATTATTTTATTTTTATGCATTTTTTGCAAGTAGGATAGACTCTGATTACTTTTTGAGAACTGCATTAATCAAGTTTAGAATTCTTTATGGTGGTGGATGGTCGATTTAGGAGCTACCAGTGCTGATATTATTTCAGTTTTTTATAGTTTAACTTGGATTTGTTTTAAAAACTAGCAATGGTTATAGCTGGATGGGTTTAACATACTGTTTATGTTTATTATTTTTCCAGCAATATAAATGGCTTATTGGATCACAATATAAACCATAGAGTTGGCTAAGTCTGATTGGGTTGCAATAAGAAAACCTCTACCTTGGGTCATTGATTCTTGGGGCTTAGGTAAGTCTATTTTGCTCCATTTTTAACTGGTTGCTTGATTATATCATGCTTAATTTGTCTATTGGACATGCCTATCCTAATCTTTTGAATTAATAGGAACTCTGCCTTTCATTGGGATAAGATAATGCATATTTAAATTTATTTTCCTTGTAGATCCTAGTTTTGGAGGTTCATGTGAACATGATGCTGGCTATAATCAATTAAATTTTCTAGGCATATGACTGTCTTTTTTCTTTTCTTATTCAATGACAGTTTGTATAAAAAAATTAATTGAATGATTTTCTTTCATTAAATCTGATATTGAGTTTCTTTTTGGATGGAAATTATGAGACCAAAATGAAACCTGGAGGTGACTGAATAATATATCAATTAACTGCAAATTTATGCTGATTGTTACTGGGAAGTCAGTAGTTCTTTGCTGTGAATTCTTGGTCTTGTATTGCCTTTTTATTGATCTGACTTTTGGTTAGCTAGGTTTATTTACAGCTAAGTTATTTCTGCTATGCTTTTTATACCTTGTTGTCTTTCTATTTGAACTAAAAGCATCTCATCCATTATCTGCATTTTTCTGGGTAAAATAATTGGTTTAACACACAACATGTGAACAAAAAATAAGGGGAAACAACACTATTTTGCAGTAAGTAGACGGGTAAAATATAGTTTTAGAAGACACACTACAGAACAACAGTCAGGATTTCATGAACATAACATGAAAGTAGAAAAAAGCACCTGTAAGCTTCATCAATTATTTTCACTACAGAGCAAACTGCACAAAGTTTTCACCCATGTATAGCAACATTTATCAAGTTGAGTTAAACTCTGTCAAGGCATGTAAACAAAGAGTTATGACTTTGATTCTAAACAAGAGAGAACCCATTCTTGACAATAGAAGGGAATATTCAATTTCCTGCAAGGGCATAAACAACACATATGGAGAAAAAAAAAAGACAAAACCTACAGGCTGATTCCCCTGTTGATGGACACCAGTCTTGACTAACAGTACCAAAGGTAAACAATAACATTCTATTGAAGACAACAAAATTCTATGGTAACTCACTTTCATTGTCCGAGAGCAAACCTATAACTCTGTCCATTAGATCCTGCACAAAAAGAAAAATAAATACTAGAGAAAACAATCGTGATTAAAAATACAGGAAAAAAAAGAGACCATGCATAATTATTGAGTCAATAAGTTAGAGATAAAATAAAATTTTCATATAATAAAAAACCTGCAAATCTTTGCACAAACAATTACAGAATAAAGGCAAAAAAAAAAAAAAAATTGACCAGAGAAAGGCAGAATACCTGCTTCTTCCCTTGCTTTGAAAGACCCAACAGAGATAAAATATCCTTAAGCTCTTTAATTCTAAAATATGCCAACTTTTCCTACAAGTTAAGCATATAAACATCATTAGCACACTTACATACATGCATACACATACACATACACATACACATGCACACACGCATGTATAAAATAACAAAATAAAATTCATTTCCATCACAAATATTTGTCATCCCAGAATTAACATTCAAACAAACCACACTTAATCCAAGCTAAAAACAAAAGGAAACGCAGTGATGATCATACTAAACTAGTAAATTACCAATTACCTTGCAGCTAGCCATCGAATCCATCTCCATTAGCACAAAAAAACTCTTAAATTATTAAATCATGTAATTGAATTCAATTTTAATGCTTAAAATATATGTGAAAATGAATTCAATTAGAAAGCTTTACAAGATTTATGTGTTGAAGCTTGTTAATTAGTATCACCTCATTTTTTAACTCATTTAATCCTTGTCTAGAACTCCTTGACAACCTCTTCACATCAATTTCTTGTCCATCTTCTAGCTTACCATAAAAGAAAATATTTATAAAATACCAATTACATATAGCACAAAAAGTTTCCCTCCCGTACAAGAAGCATAACTCTACTGTTTTAGTAGACTACCAACAAAATCTATCAAGATCTAATGTCTCATGTTAGAATTGTTGTAGAGTTTTAAGGTAATTAAATAAATTTGCCAACTGGAATAGCAGTGGCCTTAAATAGCATCCTAGTAAATCTTAAGAACATGACCCATGAACTCTAAAATTACTAATTTCTTGGCTATATATATGTGTGAGTTGGACAAATAATTAAAGTCTGTTTATGTGGTACATATTTTATTTAAAAGGATTGTTAAAGTACTAGTAGTTAAAGAAGTATGCTTATTTCTAAAAATGCTTATTGGTGTTATCATGTTAATTAGATTAACATGGATGATCGATTGTGGATGTATTGTCGTCTTATGAATGGTCGCCTTCATCCTGAATACATTACAGGTGTTAGAAGATTTATCAATTTTGCCTTTTCAATTGATAAAAATATATCTAGGGGAAAAATTAGATGTCCTTGTGAGGTGCAAAAATAAAAAGTTTTTAAAGGAAGATGATGTTTGTAAACATCTATTGACAAAAGGTTTTTTACCTTGTTATAAAAATTGGACTGTACACGGGGAGCCTTATGTCACAGAACCAATATTGGCTAGACCTTCATCAGTTGGAATTAGTCATGTTGTGAATGATGTTTGTCTAGAAAATCCATATAGGAATCTGGTTATGGATGCAATGGAGGTTGGTGATGCATACTATAATGATAATGTGTCTAGTCCTGTGGTAGCAAAGAAACTTCCAAATCCGGAGGCAACTAATTTTTTTAAGCTTTTGAAAGCTGCGAAGGAGCCTTTGTGGGATGGGTGGACCAAGCAATCCAAATTATCAGCTTGTGTACAATTGCTTAAATATGAAGTCAACTTTAAATTTTACTCAAACTGCCTTCCACAAGTTTATTGATTATACAAAAAGTTGCATGCCTAATGATGAAAATTTGGTTTCAAATTTTTATGAAGCCAAGAAATTTATGCGGCCACTTGGACTTGGCTATGAGAAATATGATGTGTGTCCTAATTACTGTATGCTGTACTATGAGGCAGATGCAATGAAAATAAATTGTGATTTTTATGGAAGTTCATGATACAAACCTAGAAATCCAACTAGTAAAGGTTTCAATAAGGCGGAGAAGCAACTCTGATACTTTCCCTTGACACCAAGGCTTCAGAGACTGTTCATGTCTCCATATCATGCCAAAGATATGACATGACATCATTTTCATAAGTCAGATAATAGTGTTATGGTGCACCCATTTGATGGGAAGGCATGGAAGGAGTTTAATCGTGTCCACTTAAGCTTTGCATCAGATCCAAGAAATATTCGGTTAGGGTTATGCATCGATGGGTTTTGTCCATTTGACATGTCTTCAAATACATACTCTTGTTGGCTAGTAATTGTGACTGTTTATAATTTGCCTCCGTGGAAGTGCATAACTAGACCATTCATGCTTTTGACAATGATGATTCCTAGGCCAAAGAATCCGGGGAAAAAGCTTGATGTTTTCCTAAGACCTTTGATTAATGAGTTAAAGAATTTATGGTCTGTTGGTGTTTAAACATATGATGTATACAGAAAGGAAAATTTTCAATTAAGGGCAGCTTTGATGTGGGCCATTAGTGACTTTCCAGCATATGACATGTTATCGGGGTGGAGTACTCATGGAAATCTGTCTTATCCTTATTGTATGGAGCATAACAAGGCTTTTAGATTAAAAAAATAGAGGGAAAACTACATTTTTTTATTGTCATCGACGATTCCTACCCATGAACCACCCATGTAGATGTCAATCTGATAAGTTTTTGAAAGGAGTAATTGAAAGGCTCCCTCCTTTACCTCATCCATCTGGTTTGGAAATGTTAAACAAAGTGTCCAAGTATACTGAGGGACATAATGGAAGTTCATCATATAATGATAAAATTCTTGGCTTTGGTGTTAAACACAATTGGGTGAAGAAGAGCATTTTCTGGGAGCTTCCATATTGACATACAAATTTGATTCGTCATAATCTTGATGTCATGCATATTGAGAAAAATGTCTTTGACAATATTTTTTATACAGTAATGGATTGTCCTAATAGAAGCAAGGACGATTTAGAGGTTAGGTTGGATATTCAATTGTATTGTAAGAAGCCAAATTTACATTTGTAAAAAGATACGAGTGGTCGGGTTTACAAACCTAAAGGCACTTATTGTCTACACAAGAAACAACAACAAGAAGTTTTGTCATGGATGAAGGAATTATCATTTCCTAATGGTTATGCTTCAAGCATTTCACGATGTGTGAAAGAGGCAAAATGTAAGGTTTCGGGGATGAAGAGTCATGATTGTCATGTCTTCATTCAAAGACTTCTTCTAACCGCTTTCCGACCTTACTTACCTAGGCCACTATGGGAGGCATTAACTGAACTGTCGATATTTTTTTGAGATATTCTTACAACAAATTTAAATGCCTAACACATAGAGTGAATGTAGATGAATATAATTGAAATAATTTGCAAACTTGAAAGGATTTTTCCTCCATCCTTCTTTGACTCCATGGAAAACTTGACGATACAACTACCTTATGAGGTAAAAGTTGGTGGACCTGTTCAATATCGATGGATGTATCCATTTGAATGGTATGTTTTCATACTATGTTAATTTTATTCCTTTTTTATTTTAAAAAATAAACTAATTGACATAAATGATATAGGTATATGTTTTATTTGAAGAAGAAAGTGACCAATAAAGCTAAAGTTGAGGGTTCCATATGTGAAGCATACTTGATTGATGAAATTACCAATTTTGCATCTTATTATTTTGGTGATGACGTGCAAACAATTTGGAATCGAGTTCCATAGAATGATGATGGTGGCCTTAAAAGTCTAGATGGATGTCTCTCTATTTTTTCCTATCCAGGGAAAAAATTATCCAAAAGATTTTATAAAAGACAGTTGTCACATGCTGAAATGCAAATTGCGCATAACTATGTCATATTCAATAGTCAAGAACTGAAGCCTTATTTAGAGTAAGTATGAAATATTATTTTGTACTTAATTTATAATAATTTATTAATAACTTTAACATTTTAAAATTTTAGGCAATGTCGTCAAGAGCTAAAGTCACAATAATCACATACGAGTGATGTTGAAATTGAAAAATTATACGAAGAGATCTTTCCAAATTGGTTAAAAAATAATGTAAGTATTTTAATAAATTAATTTATATTTTATGTCAATTAGTTACTTTAAAAAAATTACTAATCTCTTTTAAATCACTATTTCTTATGGAGTTAACTATTATGCTAGGTGGAGTACCAATCTAACGGAATTGAAAATCAATTCTTTGGACTTGTTATGGGCCCTTCAACTTCAGTGAAATGTTATAATGGGTATTATGTATATGGTTTTAAATTTTATACTCAAAGTTATGGTCGTTTTAAAAAGACAATTAATAGTGGAGTTTGTGTGAAAGGAAGTTGCTATGATGATAATGAACGTGATTATTATGGAATGCTTAAAGAAGTTCGGCTAAAATACTTGGGGAGTAAATGCAAGTTATTTATGTTTAAATGTAATTGGTATGATACAAAACGAGAGATTAGAGTGAATCGTTCTAATGGTTTGGTTGAAATCAAGCACACATCTCGACTACATGGAAATGAAGATTTTGTGTTAGCACAACAATGTCAACAAGACTACTATACATATCCACCTGGTAATAAATCCTCTAAATGGTGGACGGTTATTAAGACAACTGCTAGAAGTCGTTATAATGTTGACATGGGTGAATTTATTGAAGATGCCAACAATGTGAGATCATTTGATGTTGATCAATCAGATGAGATTTCTCAACCATGTCGTGTCCTTCCTACTCAAACACTTGATGATCCAAATATACTTGTTGAATCATCTTATTATGAAGAAATCGATCAACATGAATTGCTTCAACTTGACATATATTGGGGAAACGAAGATGAAAAGGTTGTGGAAGAAGAAGATGGTGGTGGTGGTGGTGGTGGTTGTGGTGGTGGTGATTGTTGTGGTGGTGGTGATGACGATGACGACAACATGGTTTTGTGTGATGATGATGACATGGTTATGAGTGATGATAATAATGAGTAGCACAAGTTAATTATATTTTGTAGTATATGTAATGAATTATCTTTGTTATATGTATGGATGATTTCATATTATTTCCTCATATTACTTGACAAGTTTACGCTTTCAATGTTATTTTTTTATTATTTTATTCAAGTGTGTGTTATTGACCACATTACATATATCATTTTCATTGACCTTTGAAACCATTTCTAACCTTTCAAGTATCAATCTTTAAATTGTGATTCTGATGTTATAGTTTATTTTGTGATTCATCTTCTTGCTAATAGATGCTGAGGCATGAATGAAAGGGTTCTTCCTACTCAATGTTTTTATTTATAGGAACAAACATTAAGGTAAGCATACTCATAATTTTGATTTCTGCTTAATTAATTATTTAGATTTATTTTATTATTATTATTGTTTGTGATAATTGGCTATTGACAATTTAAACTTCATGGCTGATTTTTATTATTTCAAGGACTACTTCGAGTTCCAATTTAATCTTTTGTTAACATCTTGTGAAAATACCATTGCTATTATGTATAATTTCCTCCATACTATGTAAGTTTTTTTTTCAACCTGGTGAATCAAATAAACTGTTTAAGGTCTTGATGTTATTTATATATTTGTTTTTGTTACAGTAATAACTTTATTAGAAGTATAATATTTTTGGAAATGATGGCTATTAAGAGGACAATCCATACTAATTTTGAACATCATAAACTGGATATTGTTTGTAATGAAGCCGCATTTACAAAAGTACATCTCAGAATTGGACTTTGGGATTTTTTTGATAAAGTTAATTTAAAAAAATTGATCACCAGTAATTGAAAGATATGTATTTGAATTGGAAAAAAAATGAGATTTAACAGTTTGTTTTTATTCTAGTTATGGCACTCTTGGGAAAATATATGTGAATTTTTTGTTCCTGATACTTTAACTATAAGCTAATTTATTGTTATATTGTATATATTCATATGATAATGTATATATTTTTTCTGGTTTTTAGCATGCCTTGACGAGGATCCATATTAGATTCTAGGAGTGACAGGTCCACTTCAAGAGTGACAGGTCCACTTCAAGAGTGACCGGTCCACTTCATCCAAATCATTTCAAACTCCATCAAGGCATAATAACAAAAGATCCACATTTCATCAACCTGTGTATGAGAACGCAAATGAGTATTATATACCTACTTTGGGGAGTACACATCCTCTTTAACATGATTATGGGAGGGTTGAAGCATATCAATATTGTGAGGGCTTTCACTTCCAAGATTTGCTTCAAACTCAAGGAGGTTTCTCTCGAGATAACCAACTTGTTTATGGAGGACATAATTTATATAGGAGTTATGAGAGAGTTGATGGTGATGATGGTGGTGATGGTGATGATGTGAACATTAGAGATGAAGATGAGGGAGACGGTAATAATGATAGAGGTGTATGTGATGAGAGAGCTGGTAGTAATGAGAGAGATGTATATGATGAGGATCAAGATAGCGTTCCATCAAACCACGGTTCAACATCTTCTCCATACAATTATGATCAAAGTGTTAAAAGGAAGGGTTTTGACACACCAATAGATCCAATTACAAGAAAAAAAGAGCTTTGCTTGTATGGAACAACAGAGTAAGTTGAAACTTTTAAAAACTAACTTATTAAGGTTATATTTTCATGTATGAAAAAAATTACTTATTATTGTGTAATTATTTGTTTAATAAAAGTTTGTTATTATATATTTTCAGGTTCAATAACGCATCGTGTGAACGTGCAATCAGAGATATTTTGAGGTCCAATTTTAAAGGAGAATGACACTCTTGGGAAAAAGTAGATTCAATGTGCAGGGATGAACTCTTTAAAGAGTTTAAGGTAAGAACCAACACTCATTGCCATATTCTTTTTAATTTTGATCACTTTAATGTAGCATTATGAAAATTATCAACTAAATAGCTATAGAAGTGTACTGGTAATTACCTTGTTATTTATAACCATAAATTATCAACTGGTAATTGCCTTATCAGAGACTGATTTGTGTTATAATTTGTTCTTATTTTTTGTTTACTCTTTAATATCATTTAATTTCTTTAGTTATTACATCATCTTGCAAATTCTGAACAAGATAACACAATATGATTAATCATTTCTATACTTTGAAATTTTGTGCACTCTTTTTACTTGGTATATAATTATTTGGTAGAAAAAATATTCCTTTCCTGAGGAAGATGAGTCGATTGTTCATAATATTTGGGAAGATAAGGCTAGGATAGCTTTGAATCAACAATTGACACGAGCTCCCAAGAAAGCCATGTCAAAAGAAAACACTACACATATTATAGAATGTCTTGATAAAGGTCCTGCTTGAATAAACAAAAACGACTGGAATCAAATGATCAAAGATGTTTGATCCACCCCTGAATTTCAAAGGAGGTCTGAATCTACTAGGAGAAATAGATTAACCAAAACAGATAGCAAAATAAGCACTCATTCTGGAGGAACAGTGTCATTTGCATCATATCGAGCTAACATGGTAAGGATTATTTTTTTTATGCTTAAGATAATGAATTAAAATTTTTATATTTATCTTTTATAATATTTATTAATATTGAAAGCAAGAGGAAGCTGGTGGAAAAGAACCTCCATGAGATGATGTCTTTTCAGCTTTGTATCAAAGTATTAATCAGTTTGGTAGCTTCGTTGACAACAAGTCTAAAAAAGTGGTTGTATGTATTTATTTGATTATTTATTTATATAACTTAAGTATTATTTAACATTCAAATGAATTTATTATTGCATTTATTTTATTTGTAGGAAAATTATAAAATGGAGATAATTTCAAAGTATGGAACTAATCGGGAAAATCATCCTTCATTTGATGGAGCAGCTTGGTGTGTGGCTTAAGGAGGAGTTACAAAGGGTAGGGTATATGGCGCACCTTGTATGCCAAAATCTATAGTTAGTACAAGCTCTTCATCACATTCCTACTCAGTGGAGTCATCATATCCCAGTTCATCGTATCGAGCATTGCAAAAGGAGATAAAGAATAAAGAATAGGAGATAAAGAAAAAAGATGATTTTATTCTTGAAATGAAACGGTAGATGGATTCCATGAAAGAATATCTTATGAACAATCTTTGGATACCATGGTGGGACATCAAATATTGGCCAAGGTATGCCACCACCTTTGACCCCATCAATGCCGCCACTTATGGCTCCCTAGATAATGACATATATGGGTCCCACATCTCAACCAATTTATCAACTTACACCTCGACCACTATATCTTGATTCATCTTGTGTCGATCCACAATATCATGGTTCGTCTCCGCAACCAGCACCATGATTGTATCTTTTGTTGTTTCTTTTTATTGTATTTTGACTTATTTGTATTAATGCAAGTTTAACTAAATTTTTATAATATGAATATTATTTTTATTCCATTTTTTTTATTAGTGATATAGTTATTTTTAATATTAATTTATGTTGGTTATATATATTCCACAATTTTTAAAATATCCATAAATAATTAATTAAACAAATTAAAAGTCATTTTGATAAATAAATAAAAAATTTAATTTAATAAAAATAACATAGTTAACAACGGATTATCCATTACTGATTGTAAATAATTCATCAATCAGCAATGGACAATCCGTTGCTGATTCACAAAACTAGCAACGAAAAATCCATTGTTGATTGTAAGCAACGAAATTTTCGTTGCTGCGAAATCAGCAACGGACAAATCTGTTGCTAAAAAATCAACAACGACAAATCTGCATCTGATATTTG
>Ga0325405_1004170_pt1 | contig 14790 bp, 9 predicted proteins | sample PopdelMetagenome_21_FD_205663 | JGI IMG/M metagenome (GOLD analysis project Ga0325405, IMG submission 205663) | Populus deltoides microbial communities from Bellville, Georgia, United States - Xylem-Control-R2 | ecosystem: Host-associated > Plants > Phyllosphere > Stem > Wood/Secondary xylem... | reverse complement strand
AAGTCTTATGCAGAAAAGACTGTAACTATGAAATCCCAGCTGCAGCGAGTATTTATATAGAAGGAAGATGCCATCATGCATGATCATCGATCATTGCATTTGACTTGGTACCAAAGTATGGCAGGGCTTAAAACCTGGCTGATAATTCAGCTGCTTATAATCAAATACTTTCTGTCTAAAACTTTGATTGCTAGTGCAAGTAATTGTTAATGTCTCCTCAAAAGCAACATGTGTAGGCCTCGAGCAATGAGGGTTAAAGAGGCACCCTTTACGAAATCACCTCAGATTTTCCATTTATTTGGAATCACGACTGATGACTCGAGGATTCCACCTCTGGACCATTAGCATAAATTAAATAGCAATTAATTAGATTAACATAATTAATTATCTTGGATTCTACTTCATTAATTGGGTACGTAGACGCGGCGATCTGGCCCCCTGGAAACTTGAGGGGCACTTATTGACAGTGGCTAACATTAATGTGACCCCGTCATGAATATATATGATTTCTTCTGGATTCTTGTGAAGAATCCTGTTTGTTGTAGATCTTTAGCCCCTGTGAACTTTCAGGAAATGCTGCCGTGTAACTGTTAGCTTTCATTTAACTGATCTGCTTAGTGACCTCACAAATATGGGGAACTGGGATCCATATTTAATTCTGACAAAAAAAAAAAAAGCAACCCTTTTCATGTTTTCATCAACTTTAAATGAACTGATAGTGCTTCAAATTATTCCTCTGGAGTTGACACCCATGTTACTTTTATGTATTAAATTAGTATGGTATGCTAAGAATACCTTCTTGAAAAGAGGAACCATAAGTAACCAAGGTTAGGGTTAAGTTCAAAATGGCCTTGGAGTCAATAAACTAAAATAATAATAAAATAAAATAAAATATTATAAGATATTACGAATCCTTTTCAGAGGCTTGTACTTGATGCTGCAGAATAAGTTATAGTAAAAAATGGAAATGGGACTTTGCGTGATAAATTATATGTTAGAATAATGTCACACAAGGGCAGGAGAATCTTAACAAGCTAGCAAGGATATATATATAGTACACCGCCATAACATCCAACATACCTCACTAATTATTAATTAATTCTCAAACTTTGAGATCTTAAAGAATAAAAAATATTCGCAATCAGTTAATTACCCCTCTCTTCACTGTATTAAAGACCTACAAAACCAGACTATGTATGCATGGCAGTGTCCCTTTATTAATCTTATACAAGCCTGACCTCATAGGAAGCCTGCATATGTACAGGTAACTAAAGCTTTGATATTATCCAGTGATTCTGTGATGAGTTTTGTTTGATGTTCATATATGTATCTTGGAATCACGATGTAAAAAAAAAACCTTCAAGACGATGGTCATTGATTTAAAAATATTAAAAATAAATGAATTTAAATAGTATTTTGTTGTTGTCTGTGTTGTGTGGGAGGGAGGGTGAAGATTCTTCACGCGCAGTGGGCTGAGAATGAGGATAGTTGGCATAGTTTTGTGGCCTTTACAAAATACAAATACTTGGAATCGGCTTCCATCAGGGAACTAACTATAGAGCTGTCTGGGCCACAACTGAGGATAATTTCCTCTTTCTGCTCTCTCTCTCTCTCTCTGTAGCTGTACTACTGACTCAAACCAGGATGCCCTTCTACTTTCCTTCTTTAGCCTTCTTGTCTTGTAAGAGAAAACCAACCCAACTCATCTATCACTGAACAGAATCTTTGTTGCTCCTTAGGTTATGTACTTGCTGCTGCTGCTGCTACAGCTACCTCCTGTTCTTCTGTCTGATTTAGAATTTTTTTTTACTACACAGACACTTGTAATAAAAGTAAGTTACTTGTACTACTTCTCTTTCTCTTTCTCTTTCTCTTTCACTTTCGTTCACTACCGTTTCTTTCATGTGTTTGTCTGTCTATCTGTCTCTTTCTTCTTTAATCTGCAACTGTTTGCTTGAATTCAGTGTTTACTGTTGGCCTAGAAGCTATATTAGAAATGGGTTCTTTCTCTCTCTCTCTTGATAACTGACTGACATCATGGCTTACGTACTGGTTGCTTCGGGGTTTTTATTTTTTTTTTCTGAAGAATTAAAGTCGTTGCTTGTAATAATATGTAGCTTAGGGCTTGATAAATAGTTGCTGTAGAGTCAACCACAAGTTGTTCTTTAAGATTATAATCAAGGTGGTCAATTGATCATATTTTGTACTTGCTAATAGTATAATTAACTTGTTGTGTTGGTTCTGAATGATGGTGTGGTAGGTATTTCTTCCTCTGAAATGCATTTGTGAGTTGCAGCAGTTCACAAAAACAATTTTTTGTTGACAATGTTTCTGCAAGATGGGCATATTGGGTTTTCGGATACAAGCGATCGCAATCCTTCCTGGAAGTTCCTCTTTTTGTTTTTCATCTTTACTGTTCTTTTGTGTTTCGGATCGTGATAAAAGTTTGCAAATTCAGATTTACTAGGAGTTGTTGGATACAAATTTTCAATGCAAGTACTCGACATGGATGATGGAAATGGTGGTGCTTTTGCTCCTGATTCTTCATTTGGGAACTTCTCGGATGCTGCCATGGACTTGGATTTCGTGGATGAACTCTTGTATGATGGATGCTGTTTTGAGACTGTCGATGAGTTCGGTTTTTTGGAGGCTGGTACCTCAGCCTCTGATGATCTAAATTACCCTAAGCAATATTTTCCGCTTTTTGAGTCCAACAGCTGTAATTTGAATGTAAATCCTTGTCAAGAGAACTGTCAAGTAGCAACAGAAAAGAACTGTGACGAGAACACGCCTATAGGAAATCCCAAAATAGAGGAACTTGGTGTGATCGGATCCCAAAACCAGAATATTCACCTGTTTACCGCATCTCCAGTCCAATCTGGAGGTTTTCTAGTTGAGAACAATGAATTGGGTAGAAGATTGTGGATTGCACCAACTAACAATGCGAGATCATCTACTGGGGTAAGAGAAAGATTGATGCATGCTATAGGACAGTTGAAACAATGCACCGAGGATAGGGATCTCCTTATTCAGATATGGGTGCCTATAAAGAAAGAAGGCAAGCATGTCCTCACCACTTTTGGCCAGCCATACTTGCTTGATCCTAAAAGCCAGAGTCTTGCAAGTTACAGAAATGTTTCAAAAAAATTTCAGTTCCCAGCAGAGGAGGATTCAAAAGAGTTGGTTGGTTTGCCCGGTCGAGTTTTCTTGAGGAAGTTGCCTGAGTGGACACCAGATGTTAGTTACTTCAGCTGGGTTGAGTATCCACGTAAAAATCATGCGAAGCAATTCAATATAAGAGGATCCTTTGCAGTTCCTGTTTTTGAACAGGGCAGCAGAACTTGTTTGGGTGTTATTGAGGTCGTGACAACCACTCAAGACGTCAGTTATCGTCCAGAGCTAGAAAGTGTCTGCAAAGCTCTTGAGGTCTGTTTCTTTTCCTTCTTCATCTTCTTGTTCTTACATGCATCACAACTATAATTGTTGATTTTGCTCAAAGAACAATGGAAATCAACATATGGACGAATGTTATAATCTGTAATGTCTAGCCAAAGTGCCCATTTGCATTTTAAATCTGACAGCTTTTCTTCATTGCAAGTTATCCTTAGGCTATCTCTACTCTTGAACATGCACTCATCTATCATACTTGATGAGTATTTGTAACTGGCTGGTAAGCTATTATACATTTGGCTCTATCCTCTGTGGTTTTACTCAATTCTCCCTTACTTTCGTGTTTGTTTTGATTGTTAGTACTCTGTTCCTTTAAAAAAAAAAAACACTTTTTCATCGACTTCTGTTTTTTTTTTTAATTGTTATTATTATTGTATTGAGAACCTTTCAAAAGCACCAATAGTCAGTGGTTTATTCATAATATAACTTATCCTTCCTTTGAACCACAGCTTATCCTGCCTTGTATTTTTGTCTAATAAGTATAGTGACATGCAGGCTGTTGATCTTAGAAGTCCAAAAGACTTCCGCCCTCCAAGCCTGAAGGTGAGTGGATGATGTCTTACAAACACTAGAGATTCAAATGTCTAAAAACTTATGATTTACAAGTGAGACCACATGCATGCTTCTCTTTTCACAGGCTTGCAAAGAGTTTTGCCAAGCTGCAGTTCCTGAGATATCAAAGATTTTGGAGTCTGTTTGCAAGGCACATAGATTACCTTTAGCACTAACGTGGTCCCCATGTTTCCGGCAAGGTAAAGGTGGATGCCGGCATTTTGATGAGAACTATTCAAATTGTATTTGTACAGTGAACTCTGCTTGCTTTGTAGCCGAGACAGACAACGTCGGGTTCTATGTGGCATGTTCTGAGCAATACCTTTCATTTGGTCAGGGGATTGTTGGGAGAGCTTTCACAACAAGAAAACAGTGTTTTTCAACTGATGTAGCAGCGTTTAGCAAGACAGATTATCCTCTCTCTCACCATGCTAAGATGTTTGAGTTGCATGCTGCTATAGCGATTCCAGTACAAAGCACCTATGCTGGACCGGTTGATTTTGTCTTGGAGTTTTTCTTTCCAAAGGATTGCTGTAACACTGAAGAACAAAAACGAATTTGGGACGTATTGTCTATCACCATAAAACAGGCTCATTGGAGTTTGCATGTTGTCATGGACAGGGAGCTTGAGGAAACTGTCAACAAGAAAATGGTAGTTGCTTCAGATGAGAGACTTAATAAAGATGAAACTCAGAAATTTGCATCTTTGTTGAAAGAATCTTCTGAAGCAGAGTCATCCTGGATTGCCTGTGTTGCGGAGGCTCAGCAGAAAGGTAAAGGTGTCTGTGTCTCATGGGACCATCGAAAGGAGGAAAATAAAGAAGAGTTCAAGGTGACATCTCACTTGGGTAAGACTCAGGATGAATTGTACCACAAGCAGGCATTTCCAGAGTTTGGGAAATTTCAACAAAATTCTGTACCCAAAGGTAGTATTGAAACTGCTACAGATGCTGCTTCTGCTGAACACCACTCAGTAGGCAGCAGAAAATCAGGCGACAAGGGACGAACCAAGACAGAGAAGACAATAAGCTTGCAAGTTCTTCGACAGTACTTTGCAGGAAGCCTTAAAGATGCTGCGAAGAGTATTGGGGGTACAAGAACATTTACAACAACTAGAAATTGCATATTTTCTTCCACTTTTTTATTCAAGAAAATATTAGGCACTGAGCTAGCAAAAACATATCTAATATAGAACTTAAGAGCCTTTCTTCATTGATGCATTCTTAGATATAATGGAGACCTTCCTATCGTAACTACCTGGAAGCTTGGCTAGACCAATGTTTGCATATAGTTCAACCATTCTGACTTTCTGAGTACTAGTATCCTGCTGTTCATATGTTGTTAAAAGTTTGACACCATTTTCTGGAATCGATTACTGCTTATTGCAAGAGCCAGCACTACTCGTTAAAAGATATTTCTTTAGCCTCTTATTTATACATTTGGTGCTTATATGTTCATGATGTTGTAACTTGAGAACACAGGATGGTGAAAATGAGTTTATGCACACATACCAGACTGATACTTGGAGAAATGCATTGCATCTATAAAGTAATCCCAGAATGAGCCTTCATAACAAATATGCTATTCTTTCTCTCTCAAATTCCTTGATCATTCTTCGTATATAACTATTGAATTTGTCACTGAACTTCACTTTGTCTCCTTTGTTCTCATATTTTCTCACAACATTACACTTAAGTTTTCCTAGCAGGGCATGCCATCTTTTGCTTCTTGATATTTGTAGCTTGTGTCATTGTATGAGATTCCATTAACCTTGTTTCATTGTTGAGCCTGCCATGCCTTTATTTGCATTATCCGACTTTGTTTTATTTTGTAAAAATAGCATGTTGATTCTTCTTATCTATCCATGAATAGGCTACAGCCAGCTTGGTGCCTGTTACTGACCTAGTTTATTCCTAATGCAGTGTGTCCCACCACTCTGAAAAGAATATGCAGGAAGCATGGCATCACTCGTTGGCCCTCTCGAAAGATTAAGAAGGTTGGCCACTCATTGAAGAAACTTCAACTTGTGATTGACTCAGTACAAGGTGCTGAGGGTGCCATACAAATTGGTTCCTTCTACACCACTTTCCCAGAATTGACCTCTCCAAATTTTTCTGCTAATGGTGGTTTTCCATCAAGCAAGACAAACGATGATTCCAATAAATCAAACCATCGCCCTGAGAATGGCATATTTAGTGCTGCAGCTAGTGCTTCAAAATCTCCATCCTCGTCATCTAGTCAGAGCTCTGGATCAAGTATCTGTTGTTCCACTGGAGTAAAGCAGCACACAACCACCAATAATGGCTCAGTTAGTGGGGATCCATTATTGGTAGAGGACCCAAGTGGTGTGCTTAAGAGAACACACAGTGATGCCGCATTGCATGCCTTGAATCGTGACAGATCAGAGCCTCTTATAAGATCTCAAAGCTTCAAAACATTTGGTGACCTTCCAAGTCCAGAGACTCTGCCACCCCTCCCAAAAAGTAGCAGCCAGATTATACGTGATAGGAGTGGCTTTAGAGTGAAGGCCACTTTTGGAGCAGACAAAATCCGGTTCACCTTGCAACCGAACTGGGGTTTCAGGGACTTGCAACAAGAGATTGCAAGGCGTTTCAATATAGACGACATTTGTAGAATTGATCTCAAGTATTTGGACGACGATCAAGAGTGGGTTCTCTTGACATGTGATGCCGACCTTGAGGAGTGTAAAGATGTCTATAAATTGTCTGAGAGCCACACAATCAAAATGTCCCTTAATCAACCTTCTCAACCACATCTGGGAAGTTCGTTGGGTTCTGTAGGGCCAAATCTGGTAAGCTTATTGGGAGGTGGAGGGCCATTCTAATGCCATCGTCAGTTACTACGAGGTCATAGCATCTGGGATTAAGAGTGTAAATTTTCTTTTTTTGTGACTTTTGCTTTGAATATGCATCTAGTAGCTTATGAAATGGCCTAGGATTCTGTAAGGGATCTTTTCCAGTTTCATGTCGGCATAGCAGCCATTGAATATATTTTTTTTTTTTTGATAATCCAGGGTGTTCGGGCTAATTTATGCGCACCACGACTAATCTCCGGATCCACTAAACATTCTGCAAGCCCAGTAGGCATCTAAGGCACGGCAGGGATGACAAGCGTACATGTAAAGGCTCGAACCCAGGGCATATAAGCAGGGCAAAGTCTGTCAAGGCCACTGAGCTACAAGCCTCGGTGTAGCACCCATTGAGATACACCCATTGAATCTTAATTTGCAGTTCGGTGGAAATTTAGAGGAAATAAATAATTGGTTCAAGCCACAGCCTGTTGACTGCACATAAATCATGTAAATTTACATCAGTAGGATTGGATTTGAAATGATTTTTGTCCCAAAAGGTTAAAAACTAGGCTTTGCCATTATATCTATGCATGCCTGCTTATTGAATGCTCCCTGGAAATATGGGATTGGACTATCAATCCTTTCTTCTTGTCCTGTCAAAGCCAGTATGGCTTCAATGTCATGCTTCTGTCAATCATGAGCCCTGGGGATACCCAATCTTGTAAACGTTCTTGGCCCCAGTCTAGTACAACGATATATCTGAATGGGGGGTAACCTTCTTGACCCATTTCCATCATTCTCCTGCAACTTCATCAGCCTCATGCTTGCTTGCCTGCCCGCCCGCCCGCCCTTTAACCTGAGCCATCAATCATAGGCATGAATAATGCAGGTTCAAACCCGAATCACAAAGCAAACCAATGAAAACAGTGAAAGTATCAAAGTCTCCGGAGCCACCATATCTTTATACAGCCAAGAAACACAATCTACACGGCACATGATTTAAGGAGAACATTATAAAAGTAGATCGAAGGCGGGTTTTCAGGGAATAAAAAACGCAATGATTTAAATTGCGAAATGTTCCGATTGGAAAGACCCGATTTCGCTAGAACGGGTATGAATGTTACAAGAGAAGAATGCAAGGTTTCTTGGGGCTGTGAGGCGATGAGAAGCTAGGGTAAATCATCGAGTTCATTAAGCATTTCGGCGCGAATGAGGAAACGGGTAGTAATGGTAATTGATCGAGGACTGGTAAGGAGAGAGAGCGCTTGAAAAGGTGGCCATGACAGCATGGGATCCTTGGTTAAAAGTGAATGCTGATTCTTGGAACACCAAATGAAAGAAAAAATCAGACTCGATTGTGTTGGAATCGGAAATGTTCTAGTTGTGCTCTAGGAATTATGTTTCTACAACGAAAATAACAAATCCTCGGACTCTTCTTATTGATCAGGTGTCACATGATTTTTAAGTTTGGTACTAAGCCAATGAGTTGTGTCTTCACCAGTTTTATTTGACTCTTATCACTTGCATCCATCATGCCATGGCAGCCTGTTTTTGTGCTGCTGAGAATCTAAGACACGTTAGGCCATAGCAGTCCGTCGGAGTTGCAGGCAATCGAAGATATCCAACGCTTAAGGTGACAAACTTATTTATAGCTATCATCAACTCATTGAGGAACCTAAAGCTATCACAAACCATAATCTACTCGGCATACCCTTCCTTTAAATTTTGCTGAATTCATGCCCTGATCTTGTATGATGATTCGTTCTTAAAGAATATAGCATGATGGTAAAAGACTTGAAATCTGCACAACAAGTTTCAAATTCAAGTCAGGACATGCATCTTTTATAAAAACCTGGGATAGCTAGAGTTTTACTCGCTTATCTGGACTCACAAAGTACGCTTTTCAAGGAATGAGTTTTCTTGAATCTAAAAAAAAAAAAATGTCTTATTCCCCCTCTGGGCAGTGGGCACTCACTACCTTTCTCTGAGTGACTAATCAATTGGGGAACAGAGGCTTTCGCTTTCCTTTAATTTCAGAACTCTTTATCATGTCCGACTATTTTATTCTTGCTTGAAGACCAGGCATCCGATCGTATAACAGGGTCCACATCCTTGCACAAGGTGATAGGTCTCAATGATCAATGCATTGCATTAGAACGAACGGTTTGCTGTTTGGAGACGAAACGTTAAACATAAAGTGATGAGCATTGTTTTTAAGAAAAGTTAAAGGATCTTGACAGGGGGTAAATAAATTGAACTGGCTGTACTAAGTGCCTTGAGCTGTTTTCCCCGGATGGTCGTTGTATTACACTCTTCCCAAATACTAGGAGTGTAGTGCAAACAGTTCAGTACTCTTTCCATAATTATGTATTGCAATGTTCTTAATTACAATATGCATGTTGATCAGCCCAAGGATGATGAAGTAGAAGCTCATCTTGTTTCCATGATGACATGTCTTGGTGGCGGACCGAACACGCTCAGCACCACCTGCAAATCATAAACAGACCATTGTCATTATTCCACCAAGAGTAACGAATAGGTAATAGCTTTATGTGATCATCATTCTTCCTTTGTCATCATGCTTTCTTTTTGCGTTGGGCAGTCACCTTCCACTGCTCAACTATCACATTTACATAATGGCACAAATCAGGGCATTACCGGACAAGCATAAATATTCCCTTCAGCCGGGGATTTAGAAGGGCGGGAGCGCATGTCTAGGGATACAAGAGTCAGACAAAGGTTCCGGTAGTGGGATAAAATTAACTTACTGGGAGGAACACCAGTCCATGCAAGAAACCTATAATAACCAATGCCAGGTACATTTGGAAGTAATAAACCTGCAAAACCCAGAAAGCTATTTTATATCCTTGGAATGGACAAAAACTATTGAAAGCACAAAGGGATAAAGCAGAGACCACAAAAACTTCAGATCTCGCAAAGGAAAGGACAATCACTCCAACAAGCTTTGTGAGTGTAATTCCACTGTAAAGAGTCATGGAGATAAAAGATCATCAATTACTGGCTTTTGGTTAGCATAAAGCACAATCATGGACCTCAAGAAGATAAATGGTATTAAGTGAATGCTTCATTTATATTTTTACAGTTATATTTGGAATCCATAGTATTATGCGCTTATTGGGAGGAAATTTCAGCTGAAAATATGACCGCCTTCATTTAAAAACTGATATACAGTGCAGATATGAAGTTTAAATGAGGTACCACAAATGATACAATGACAAGGCAAAAAAAACAGATGATAACCTGAAGACGGAAGCTCCCATTGTGCTCAGAGCCTCTTTTGCCCTCTGGCCCCTATCACCATGGCTCACCTGTCAAGAACACAAGGTTGTAGAATATTAGCAAATTAGTAAACACCCATCAATTCTGTAGGTGCAAGTATTAGGCAATGGCAGTTCCAAGAGGTTCCAAAAGGTTTTGATGTCAAATACGAGGGTAATCACTGTACTTGTCTGTCATTTTTATATATGAAAAAAAAATGCAATTTTGGAAGCCCATGAGTAATGATACCCCATCCCCTTCAACAGCTACTGCCTTGTCCAAGAAAAAATCCAAAAACCAAAGAGTCGCCACAACAACTATAGATACTAACCAAGAATGCATGTGCTATATGCACACAAAACTCAACGGCAATTCCAATTGACATTATAAGGTTGACAACAGAAACTGCATTTAGTTGAATATCCAGAATTGCCATTACACCCTGCAGGATTTAAAAACCAAATAAGTGTATTTATTAGCAGACAATTGACATTAAAGGGTAAAGGTACATGAAATGACTAGTATATAGAGATGTGTGCCATGGTAAAACTTTTATCATCAGACACAAGCGAAGGATTCTCTTTGACCATTATACCATTAAATCCACAACAATCATCACCAAAACAAGTAGAATGATTGCTGAACACCAAAAACTGCATCAAAAGGCAATCAAAGGGATTAAAGGTGCATAAAACAGTGTCTTCAACAGTAGACAGCTTCTATATTTAATAGCAACAGTTAAAACTAAAGGACCAGAGAAAGTTTTTAAACCTGGAAGTAATGACCAGACATACAATAAATATAGCACCTGCATAGTATAAAAAAAAATATTCAGATGCTTAAAAGGCTCATATGCACAGAGTACAAAATAAATGTAGAACAATTATCTCACCATGCTGAAAAAAGGACATGGTAAAAAGGCCAAATGTCTAAACATTTTGGTGATTCTGCAGTTTCCAAATTTTATAACTTGAAAAAACATGTAACGGTTTTGCAAAGTGGTCTAATGAGAAGGGTTATGTTGTATTTCAATGCACTAAAAAAGATTCAATTAAATAGATAAAGTAAAAGTTCCATCAAAATTTATGACCAGCTTTAATGCGGTCCACACAGGCATTGTGTCTGTGAAACAAGTGTGCCAACAAGAACTACTTCATAAATAATGGACCACCAAGACACCAAAAAGACTTGATTATATTCATCACAACCATGTATTGTAATACTGACCAAGTGCTATAGCAATGTTGATCAAAGCTATCCTCCAAATGTCCAGGTACTGCTCAAAGAAAATGTAGAACACAGAATATGGAAAGATTTCAATCTGCATCAAAGAAGTAAAGAGAGTAAAATATCTGAATATATATCAGAGAAATATATTGCAGCAGACAATACAAAGATTTAGTGAGATAACATGCAGGAGGTAGGAAAAAAAACTTAAATCATGGCCCATCATTGACTCTGTCCTCAGAGGGATAGGTCTCCCATCCCTTTCTCTTTTAAGTAATTACACAAAAAGCATTTATGTACCACATTTTTAGTCACAAAATTGTGTTTCCAGGCCCCTCTCCTCTTACTCAGGTTGCCCATGACACAGACATGAAGCTAAAAATAGAATTAGGTAATGGGGTACGATAATTAATCTTTATAAATAGGTCTTGAATAAAGTAACGTGGTCAGAATATATGATTTATAAGAACTAATTGCCTGGCTACAAACATGTTTGTGTCATGTCCACCAGGCAGAGCACTATTAGTTGCTGAATATCAAAAGCTAGCCAACATTTAGGAAAACATCAGGGGAGAGTAAGGAACTAGAAATGAATACATTTTACTAATTGTGCTATCATGCTTCAGTGTCTAGGCGGGAAAAGAAAACAGTATCCAAATCTATTACTTGAAAACAAACATTCTAGAAGCACTTTACAACATCAAGAAAGCTAAAGAAAGGTAACAAACATTTTTTAATCCAAACCTTCAAGGAATCAGAAATTCTTGAACTGAATTCCCTTGCAGCTCGTAGAGCATTGACATAGTCCCCCTAAGGAAATGAGAATCAGGTAAAGCAAAGATGGGTGTATGCATCAAAATATGAACTAAGAAAAATAATAAACTATGTTCTAAACTTCTAGTATTAATTCATTAAAGGAACTTCCATACTTGTTTGTTAACCGGCGTGTGATATGTACGGAACTCTGAAGCTCTTATAACACCATTCTCGTAACCTGATACAGTTTAAAAGCAATTGAATCAAAATGAAGCCATTCAGAAAAGGAGAAAATGCCAATCTAACTAACCATATAGATCCACACTGCTGGTATAAGCCCCATGACCACCCTTTGCACAATCAGAAGATGGCAGAGCATCGAGGAACCATGGAAGTTTCTCTCTAAATTGCACTGTAGACGGCCGATCATTAACCAAATCTGAATGCCGAAAGCACTGGAATCAATCTAAAATGTTAGACGTTTTCTTCCTGACAATAAATTAATTCTGCTTTACATATGCTGTGTGCACACAAATAATAGATGACACGAAACAATCCATTTACCATATGTCATAGGCCACATTCTTCCTGACAATAAATTAATTCTGCTTTACATATGCTGTGTGCACACAAATAATAGATGACACAAAACAATCCATTTACCATATATCATAGGCCACTTGAATAACATGGTATCACATGAAAGTGACAAGGGTTTTTAGAACATATTCATAAAGTGAAAAGGGTACTTAGCCACAGAGAGAGAGAGAGAGAGAGAGAGAGAGAATGGACATCACCGTTGTGCAGTCTTTGCAAACTCCACCAAAGCCACAAGAAAATTCATCAGGTGAGCAGCAAGGAGGCTGAAAAGAAAGACTTTAGCTTCAGTTTACTACTAATATGACAAAGTTCTGTAAACAACACCTAGCAAACTCGATAACAAGCATGAATTCAGAGTTGCACCAGTTGTTATTACACTGGAGAAAATCCATCCAATTTCATGCAATATAACTACATTCACAGAATGGACTCAAAGAAAGATTAAAAAAAAATGTCCCATCCAAAGTGGATACTCTTACACCTCAAAAACTCTAATAGCACAAAATCACGATAATTCAACAAGGTAAATATAAGATGCTGACATCACTCTTCAGACTTGAGAGTGTATATGTCTGCGTGTGCAGGCAGGTCTGTGTGTGAGAGGGAGAGAGTGAGAAGAAGAATTTTTTTAACACAAAATCACAAAAATTCAACCAGTAGCAATAAGATGCTGGAGTAGTTCACTGCTCATGCTTGGGAGTGTTCACGAGTGTCACATGGCATGGGTATGACATAAGAGGTGAGAAAGAGAAATTTTCTAATCTATTAGACCAAATCCAAAATGTCAATGCAAAGACACAGTTTATCAAACAAAAAGAGAAACAAAGGTAGAACTTCCACAAAATAGCAACGTATAATATGAGCACCAACCTGATCATCTGGTGGGCAATAAGTACCATTCATGAACTTACGACAACAACCAAAGGCCTCTGGTGATAACCAAACAAGAAAGTCATCAAGCCATGAAGCAGCAGGCTTGGCTATGTAGCTTGAATCTGGAACTAAAGATGCCCTCGATACCTTCAGCATATATAGGTGGGAAATATCTTAATACTAATACAGCCTGTATCGAGTTGAAAATCCTTTTCATACTAATATGACATGTTTATTAACGTGAAAAAAAGAAGTGATACTTTAACCCCAAATATGGAATGAAAAATACTTGATCACCCATTACCTCATTCAAAAGGGAGTTTGAATCACACTGGCTGATGGAGCATAACTGGTTTGTATGCCTTGATTCCAAGCTGAGTGAGAGAGCCATTGGGCATCAAACAAAATATTAGAAGATACCTAGTGTGAATAATGTTGCTTAACAATACAGTAGGAATAGAGGGATGTTATTAGCCAAAAATGAACACCGCACTTGTTATATATGATGTACAGTAGAACTATGAACTTCAAAGATGATAGATTAAAGAAAATGTAGTGAGATAGCAGTAAAACTGATACCTATAGTTGTAATCTTTAACAACAAAATACAAGGGTGGTCCAATTCTCAGATATTCAGAAATATTATTGAAATAACCCTGAGACAAAGACAACTCTGTTTGTAAGACAGCAACACAAAACGCAAAATACTAAATGGGAGCAAATTTACAAGATAAACAAATTGAGGTATGGAGACTTAAACCTGAAGGTAGGAATCACGGGGAAGAACCACTTGTTGCTCCAAACCAGACTCAATCCTAGGACATAGTGCCTAAGAGAGAGAAAAATGAAGAAATATTAGAATAATAACTTGACTTCATAGCATGAATATGGAAAGAGGAGGAACAATTTCAAGAGGAAATTAATTATGTGGAAAAAAAAATACTTACCACACTTGCCAACGCAAATGCAACAAAGATAGCAATGACTACTATTTTTACTGCCCAAAGTCCAAGAATGGGTGCATGAACTTCCTACAATATCATAATAATACAAAAGGTCATTTTAGGGATTAAGGCAAGATATTTACACAAACACTGATGTCTGTCCACAAAACAATACTTGCATTCTCGACATTATCCAAAATGAAAATAGATAAATTTCAAATAGCAAGTACAATATCTAAAAGTTACCTTCATATATCTGGCCAAAAGTCCAGGTCTTCTTTGATTAATGCCTATATA
>Ga0325405_1004169_pt1 | contig 14794 bp, 4 predicted proteins | sample PopdelMetagenome_21_FD_205663 | JGI IMG/M metagenome (GOLD analysis project Ga0325405, IMG submission 205663) | Populus deltoides microbial communities from Bellville, Georgia, United States - Xylem-Control-R2 | ecosystem: Host-associated > Plants > Phyllosphere > Stem > Wood/Secondary xylem... | reverse complement strand
TAGGAAATTATTTTGGCCCGACAATGATTGAATTATTGATTTACATTTACGAAGTTTGACGGATTGCAAGCCTCCTTCTTAAAATTCAAACTCTCTAGAGACAGAGAAAGAGTTAAAAGAAATAATGTTGTTTATATACTGTTTCGATTTGTAGCCGCCTCACTGCATTGTTTACTGTATAACCTCTGTAAATTAATAACTTCAATTAAATAATACCTTAATTAATTAATAAGCTTTTATGGTCCTAAAACAATACTAATTTATAAAGTTTTAATTATATTATATTTTTTTAGATAATGAATAAATTATAAATCCAAGAAGAAGAAGACTTCTGGATAAAACTAGCTAGTTGATTCACATTTTGCATTAGATAAAATCTTTATTTAATGCAATAAAAGAATGTATACTACATCGCCAATATGTTTTTTAGCACAAACAAGATATGTAACTATAAATTGAAAATTTAATGTGTTCATTTAACAAAATAAATCTAAAATTAAATGTGCTAATAAATTTTTGAACAAGTTATTAATATAAATTAAAGACTAGTTGGGAAAATAAAATATGGATGTTGATTATAATTTTCAACCTCCTAGGAAGAGTCTCCTCAAATCTTTTTATTTAATTATATGGCTGCTAAATCTTTTCTTCTTCTTCTTTGCAAGAAGAGTAATAATTTAAATTTCGTTGAAAAAAATGATTGTTAGTATAATTCCTCCTTTCCTTCTTGTTTTTTTATATGAAGAAATATAAATTTTTTATCATGTGTTCTCAATTTAGTAAAAATCAAAAGCAATAAGAACAAAAAATAAATAAATGATATGAAATAATGATAAGAAGAGTAGCTCTCTAGTTAAAATCCCTCTCTCTCTCATCAACGTACACCTTTTTTTCTTGATATTTTCTTAGGAAACATCTCATCATAATCATAAAATCAAGTTTTAATTAAAAAAAAAAAAAACATTCTAATGATGTTGACATTAATACATAAAAAAAATATTAGAACATTATTGTTGTGTAGAACTTTTTGGTTATGTCACCAAAACTAGCTAGGCTTGGATAATCAACTTGGAGACTACAAAACTGGACCTTTTCTGGCACAAATTTTAAATTAAATTAGGTGATAGTTGATTTAATGTTGATACTCAATCGACCTAAACATAACCTGATCAAAACCCAATTTGTTTATAAAAAAATTCAAGATGACATTGTTTCAACCCGTTTTTGAATATATTGAGAGGGCTACATTTTGAATCAATCCAAGCTAATTCGAATTAACATGTTAAGTCCATGACCTAGGTTATGGACTCGAATATGTTTAATAATTATTATTTTTTAAAATCTGTTATTTATTTAATCATACAATAATAAAAATATACATGCACAAGAAAGTCACCGAATAAAACTTAAGAAAAAAATGCATTATGAAAGGCTGTATAAAAAGAGCGTTGGTTAATGTTAAAAAGAATGCTACAATCTTATAAAAAAATGTAAAAATTGAATGGTATTTGATAAAATAATATCCAAAATAAATATTTAATTTATTTTTTTTAATGTATTATAAATAAAATTGAAGGGGTGAAGACAAAGAAGGAAAAACAAGGTAAGGATTCAGGGCCTACATGGACCAATGCACATGCTCGTTAAAAATGAAGAAAGGTGCATTCGCCTACAAGACCAGGCCAACCCATGCTTCAAGTTTTTTTCTTTTCATTTTATTAGAATTGGCATATGACATGACATCTTTTTATTCATTAAAAGCAACAAAAAAAAAAGGCAAGATGATATGTCATTTGCAATTATTGAAAAACAATTTTGCACACTTGCCCAGATTTTGACCATAAAAAAGGCGACCAAAAAATTAGGGTGGGGTTTTTTCACCATAAAAAACCATTTTTAAACTTGTTTCCACATTAAAAAAACAAAAACTATTAAACACCATAACTACCTCAAAAAACCTATTTATCAACTCAAAAAACCTTTAAATCGATCCCAAAATACAAAATCAAACTGCAAAAATAATAACTTCTCAACCTTATTAATATACTTTTTTAGGCGATATGGAAACTCAAAAACGTCTACATGGCACTTATCTCGTCAAAAGAAACATATTGACACTAAAATTGACCTTTTTGCTCCTAAAATCCAGCCAATCAACAACTTTTTCTCTCCTCTATCATTTTTTAACAGTTCTCTCTCTCTCCTCCATTAAAGTTAGAGATTGAAATATGAGCAAAATGAAATTTTAGATTTAAAACATAAAAGTTTTTATTAAAGTTTCAAATCTAAGTGACAAAAAATAAACTATGGAAAACTTTAGGGACCAAATTTTTTTAAAAAAAAACTCATGCCTTATGTGTAGTGATAAAAAGAAAAAAGAAAAAGAGGTAGCTTTTTTCCTCCAACTATTAAAAGATAAAATTCATTCGAATAATGTTTCTCTTTCTGGTCCCTAGAGTTTTTCATGCATTTCTCCTTTAATTTCTTTTTCTTCTTATTTGGTCTCTTAGAATTTCTTTGATTTGTGATTGGACTTGGCGATTTGTTTTTCAAGTCTATTTATAGGAATCTCGGGCTATCAGAGAAATGTATTGTCGCTCGATTGATGCTCGATTCTACAAAATAAAATTCAATTTCATTGATTTAAAAGAATTAAAGTTTAGGGGAACCAAATTTGAGGCTTTGATAAATATCTAGTCCTTATTTTACTAATATCTTGGATTAATTTGTATAGTCATGGGAAGATTTTATTTTATTAATTTGTATGTAGTTTGTTTTTGGTTGCCTAAAATTGAAACTAAAATAAATATAATGAACTAGAATGGACAGGTAGGCCAACTAGGCTAATATATGGATCCCACATACCAATATGTAGAGAAGGCATGTCATATTCAAAAGGCATTTATAGCCTCCTCTAGTGGCCAAAAACAACCATCTATGGTGGCATCTAAAGCATCATATCGAGTTCTATCCATTAAGGTGGCGTGTGTCAGTTAATGGTCAGGAGTTAAGTGGTGGCAATATTTTTTTCTTCTTCCTCTTTTTCTATCTTCTCTTCTTGAGATTCACTAGTCCAATCAAATTAAAAAGTGTCTTGTCATTTTGTTTTTATGTTAATTTTAGTCTTATTCTTTTGATTGCTATTTTTTGCTTTGGGTCTTTTTATATATAAAAAAATTCAATTTCATTTTTTAACATTGGGTTGCTTCAGAACTGTCCCTCTTAATTTCTTTTTATAGGGCGATCTCGACCTTATAACCTAAACCATGAGTTTAAAAGGTTAACCCATGTTAATATAGGTATTTTTTTAGATCTTTTCTTTTACACTGATTTTATTTTTTTATTTTATCTTTCAATATTAGATTTATTGAAAATTGAGTTCATGATTTATTTATTTTTGTAGAGTTAACCCACTTTATGACATAGGTTGCAGCTTCGGCTGGCTAGCCAGGGTTGACCTAGGTTTTGTTTTTGGGGTTTTTTTTTTATTTAATTCTTTTGGTTTTGTCTTTTAACATTTGGTTAGTTTTAGAATTAAACTTTATGTTTTTATTTTTTTTCCTTCCATTAGAATATTTCATTCACATGATCCAACTTGTAGGGTTTGACAGACTTACCTAACTTACTAGTGTTTTCTGGTTCTTTTTTTTAATTGATTTTTTTTCTTGATTTCATCCTTTTTATATTTGGATTGTTGAGAATTTAGAATCATAATGTTTTTATTTTTTTATGGAGTTTTCTCAATCTCAAAACCCAAGTCACAAGCTTGGCATGTTAACTTGGGTTAAGAAGGGTTATTTTTTTTTCTTTTCTTTTTGTTTAATTAGTCATTCAAGTTAGGTTCTTAGGGAACTAAGCTTTGAGTTCTTTTTCCTTTTGGCAAGTTTTTTTTTTTGTGTAGGTCATTATGATTATTTTTTTATAAAAATTTGATTCATTTAATGTTGTTACTTCTTTTTTTATCATATAATTAAATAAAAACAGCTTATTGAAACCAATTAAGTGTATGATCCAAGTCACATATTTTTTTACTTCTTTGAAACACACTAACAACACTTTAATATTCTTTTGATGTTTTTTAAAAAAATTGATTTAGCCCATAGCATAGCACAAGCCACCTATCTAATATTAGTTAGTTGAAGAAAATAATATATCTTATCATGTCATACGATAAAAAAATAAAATTATGGTAGCCAGAGAGTAACTAAAAGTAATCATCATATGGTCTACTTTGAAGGAAAAAATTGATACAAAAAATGAAATTACATCAAGATCCTTTCTTTTTCTCTCTCTTTTTAACCTAATTTGGTGTGACTTCCACTATTTTTTACTCTTTTAGAAACTAACTACTTAGTTACCCGGGCGATGTTGCAAACCATTTTTTAAAATCTAATTTTATATAGTTTGTTTTATATAATTAAAATAGATATTTGTATGAAAGGCAACAATTTAAATTCTAGAGAAAAAATATGTTTTGTATGGATAGTCATCATATGTCCATTTTATTATATAGTATTTTTTAATTCTTATAAAAAATAAGTAATTATCATCTTTAAAAAAATTATCATTCATGAACTTATGTTGCAAATCTCTTCCTATCTTATTTAAACCCAAAAAACACTACAAATCATGTTTATAAGAATAAAGAATGGTCATATAAGAGGTAGAATACATGTGGGAAACCTAGATAACAAAAACAAAGTAGAATTTGGGGAATAAGGGATGTTACACCTGACATCGTGATAGCATGCCCTCTTTTTCTAAGAAGGTTTAAAGAGGGGGGGAAAGGTTTAAAAAATGTGTGATATGTGAAAAAGTCACCACCTAATACTATGGTCACTAAAAACCTTAATTGGTCTTTTAAAGTTTAAAGTAAAGGACTAGTTATGCTAAAGAAAATTATATTATCACTCTAGAGCATCCTATCTTAGGTAAGTTATACTGCTACTTGTCTTATATTCCTAATGGGTTTGTTGTACCTATCATATCAGTGGTCTATCAACATGGTTATTTATGGTCAAATATAGGTGTAACATAAGGGATTGGACCTAAATGTGGCTAGTTGGGACAAAGTCTATCTTTCTTAAAATCCAGCTCATTTTTTGACTCCCAATTGCTATTAGAATAACAATCAATGAATGCTCATTTCTTCTGCCAATAATTAGTGAATTGACAGATCTAGAAAATGACTAATTACTCTTGATGGAGACCTTTAATTAGTGGTTGTTGTATAGGAAACATTAATGGAAGACCATTTACTCCTGATCGAGACCTTTAACTAGTGGTTGCCTTGATATAAAACATTAATGGATAACTATAATAGGCCTATGGGCTTAGAAAACCCAACCCTAAACCTAGGAAATATGGTGCTAAATATTTTTTATGCAACTAAGGCCCATGGACAACAACTAATAAAGTTTCATTAATCTTATGATGAAAGTATCACTTATATTTTGTTTAATGGTGTTTTACACTCCAGTCAGTGTCCAAATAAAGACCATTGATTTTTCATCTATTTAGAAGTAGGATCTAGTTGTATTGGATGTCCCTTATTGGACTAAGAGTTTGGATAATAACCTATAAAGGTTCATTTATGCTAGGGTGTGTTATATTAATAATCAAATTTATTATTCCATCTTGGAAGTGTTGCCCTTAATCAATAAATGCATATACCAATTGATGAAATCTCATATATGTATATCCATAATCAATGAATAATTTATTTAAGAGTCAATATATTTATATCACACATGAATAGACCATCTTGTTACCTCTACTCGACACGTAAGAGCAATAAAATTTAAAGGTTCATTTATGTTAGCAATCGTTGATGGATATTTGACTTATGCATTTCAAAAGAAGATTTTGATTTTTAAAAACCAACTATAGGATGAAGTTGCTACTCTCAATCAATGTCCATAGTAATGACTTGTTATAGTTCATTTACTTTAGACATTGTAATTGAATAACATATTGACAATTCAGAATTTTTCTTAGAAAGTTAACAAATATGATTGAGAACCAAATAAGGAATTTTTTTTAAAAAGACATTTGAATATCAACCATTGGAAAGCCTTTTTAATATGGGTCAAACCTTTAATGAGCTTTATAAACAAGCTACAAAACCCAATACAAATAAATGTATGAATATGAATATTATCTTTTTATATTTTCTTGACCGAATAAGAATGCAAACTTTAAAGATGGATACTTATACATAAAGATGGAGACATTATAACATAAATATCAGGAAGATACAAGCTTTAAAGGATTCATCTTAAATGCATAAAGACAATAAAAGCCAAGAACACTTGAAAACACATTGAAGATATGAACATTCATACATAAAACACATGATATTGGAAAATTAAATATAAGCAATTCAAATGCCCATACACACATATACAATCAATCTTAAAATTTGTTCAATCTAAAAAACTTCATCACAATACACATCAAAATCAACCATGAACCAAAATAATCATTCAAAATTGTTTGAGTTTTGAATTAGACCTTTTAGAATGGCTGAGATAGACCTAAAAAGGCTAAAACAATGGTTAGAGTAATGGCAATGGTGTTGTGTTCTAAAACATGCTAAAGAAGGAAATGATCGTTAGTGCATCGTTCTATACACCATCAGAGTCTAATTGATATATAGATAGGGCCACGGGGTGCATGACTTCTTATTTTTCCTTCTGGTGTTAGCGGTGTTATCCACCATCATCCATGTGGAAAGATCGAAGTTGGTGAAGTTATGTTTTCCTATTTCTCTTTTTATTAATTCAATTTTCTCTCTTTAGCTACTCAAACAAAAGCCATTGGATGACAAGGCTTATATGATTGTGTAATATTCATTAAGGAAATAAAAATGGCATAATAATGCCTTGTTTGGAGGTTAGAAGAGAGAGAAATTGAGAGAAGTTTTGGTGACCTTTTTCTCTCTCCTCGATTTATGATGAAGTAATAGTTGTTAGCTTTAATTGATGAAGGGATTTTGTAGAGGATTTAGAGATGAAGACAATATTGGTTGTCTTACTAAAGATGAATATCAAAGGCGAGAGAAATAGAGGAGAGAAGTTTTGGTCGACTTTTAGTCTCTCAATGGCACAATGGCTGTCAGTAGCCAGACTATTGGAAAAACTGGTTATTGTTAGTAGGTCATAGCTTCTAGTGATATTGTACCTAATTGATTGATGCCACCAGTGATGGAAAAAAAATTTGTTACGATTTGTCATAGAGTTTTAGGAAAGGAAGGAGGAGGAAGATGAATAGTGCCTTTTTATTTTTATTTTTATGTTTTTCTTTCCTTTTTTTCTAGCACAATAATGTCTAGGGTTTTCTCTTTTCCCTATTTTATTATATTTCTCTCATTCTCTCTTCCTATGGTGGCTAAGGCTTCCCTTCTTTTTTGTGGCTAGGGTTTCCCCTAAAATTCTCTTCTTTATTTATAGCCCATAAATTTTATCATTTTGTTTTCAATTGCTTACTCCATAAGAAACTCTATTTTATTTTGATCCCTCATGTTTTTTTCGCTTTACCCAATTTCTCCATTTTGCTTTCTATTTTGATTTTCTCAATTTTTATATTTTGACTTTTAAAAAAAAAAGATACATCAATTCAATAAGAAAATTAACCAAGAATTACAAAATAGATGCATTAATGGCCAAAATGCATTGAAAGCATATTTTCAAATCTTGATTTTCAAAAAGACATTAAACATTATAAAATGGGAGCAAATATGTCAAAAACCATATTATTTTAAATTTTGATTTTTTGGAGGAGACATCAATAAGAGAAAAATAGTTGAAAATCATAAAACATGTGTGTGAATGGTTGAAAATTTGATTTTTTGGAATTTTTTCTTTTTTTTTGGAAAAATGTTTTTAAAAAAGATGTCAAAATTGAATTACGGCAACTGCTCCTCTTTACAATGCTTGTGGTACAACGATCTATAAAAAAATATTTTCATAGGCTTTATATAGTAAGCTTATAAAGAAAAATGATATTCATAAAAAAAAATTTAAAAGCAACAAATTCAAAAGGTGATTCAGCTAGGGAGTTTTGAATTTTGGTCAAACTTAGAAGTGACCAACCTCATTTTTAAATCAAAAGGCAACCAACATTATTTTTCTGAAATGATCAAATTGAGAAGCGACTAATCTTATAAAATTCTGAAATGGTCAAATCGAGAAGTGACCTAATAATATATTAAAATGGTCGAACTAATAGGTGACTTACCTCATTCTTTTTAATGGTCAAATCAAAAGGCGACCGACCATATTTTCTCAAAATGATAAAATTAAGAGGTGACCTACGTGAGAGATTTTAAAAAGTTGATCATTTCAAGAGTAGACCTACCACAAAGATTTTTGAAACTTGGTCATTTTTATAGGTAACCTACCTTAAAGATGTTTTTTAATTGTAGAGTTTAGTTTGACTTACTTAATTATGAGATTATGTTATAAGCCTCTTGATTTACAGAGTTGAAATTAAAACTTCTTGATGGTATAAATTCTCCTTCCATATTACAGGTTAGACCTCCTGATGGAAAAGCTTGATCTTTTGATTACAAGGTTTGATCTCTTCTTCATGATTTTAGGTCTAAGGTTGTTTCTTTCTGATGACAGGGCTTTTTCTTTCTGATTAAAGGGCTTAATCTTGTTAATGGTTGGGCTTCTTATTTTTAATTGTAGGGTTAACTTTTTGATGGTAGGGTTAATCTGCTAATTACAAGGATGAACTTTCTGATGATAGAGTTGCTTCTTTCTAATTGCAGGGCTTTTTCTTCTTGATTGCAAAGCTGACTTTCTAATGGCAAGGTTGATATCGTGATTATAGGGATAAACTTTCTAATGACAAGGTTGCTTATCATGATTGTAGGGCTTGATTTCTTCCTAATGGCAAGGCTAAACTTTTTGATTATAGAGTTGAATTTAAAGGAATCTCACAAGATCTTTGCTAGAATTGAATTTGAGATCTTTGCTAGAATTGAATTTGCTAAAGTCTTTGTTGGATTAAAATTTTGGAGCCTTATTGGACTTCCAAAAATTCTCACATAGGCCTTGTAAAGCTATTTTGCAAATCATCAAAAAATATTATATACTATAAGTTAGAAAACCAAATAAATACTTACCTGTTAGAATTATAAGTCCTCTTTTCCAGTTTTTCCATTGATAATCTGCCTCTGTTACTTGTATCTTAATATCTTATAGTTGATTAACTTATTGTTCTGCTCGAGTTCATCAAAATAAATTATTTACTCATTTTTTATATTGCTTGAAGAATGATATTTTACCTCCAACCTGTGATTCTTCCTACTTGTTGTTCCGAGAGACTTTTTAGAGAATGTCGATTTTGCCTCTCAGCTTGGGATCTTGTTGTATTGTTTTTTTTTTTAATCCTTTTGACCCCATATATGATTTCTTGGAAAATCAAAAGTTGCCCCTAGTCTATGACTTTGCTCCCTATACACTTTTCTGGAAAACTTGACACCATTAACTATCGCTTGGAGAATAACAATTTGTTTCCCTCAGTTTACTATTACAAAAAAACTTTGATTTGTCACCATCATAGACTACCCTAATATGATTATTCATCCTCCAGGAGTCTCATATGTATTAATATAATTCAGAGTTCTTTAAATCAAAATATTGCTAGTTGATCTAGTCATGTTCATCTTTCTATTCGTTATCATGATGCTCATAAAATCACCCTTTAACTGATCTGACTGCTCATCTTTCCTGTAACCAATCATGAGATGCGTATGCATCAATATCATATTTGCCAAGAACTTTGCAAATTCATTCAATGATCGTTTTTGTTTAAAAATCATCTTTCTTGTTTTGGAATTAAACTGTAAATTTTGATGATTATATTCATTCAATTCTAATTATTGAAATGAAATCATTGAGATGTAAATTTGAAAGTATTTTTGTGAAGATTAATTTTTTTTGCTGAGACCCTAAAACTCATCATTTAATGATAAAATGCAATTTTAAAGGTATTTTGCTGACAATTCAAGTGGTATATACTAATTAGAATTGTGAGAAAGAATGGTTATCTCAAAATTAAGCTATACATGGCTAAAATGAATTTTTTTTTTACCTAATAGGAGTTTATTTCATAAAGGAAAGGTTGAATTTTAAAAATAGCTTTTTGGCTTTCAAAATAAAAGCATATTCCTTCAAGTTATGTTAAGATTATCCATTTATTTGTATAATCACAAGATTAAATGTTATAAATAATGATACGTGGCATATGAAAAAGTCATGATTTGGTTTGGAAAGCATTTTTCTTCTCTTTTTAGAGGCTAAAACTTACCAACATAAGTAAAAAATTTTTATCAAAAATAGCTTTTAAAAATCACATAATATAGGCTAAGGCTCAAGTTTATGAAAGAATAAGATTTATAAAGATCAAAAGGTTTTTAAAGGATCATTTATTCATCTGAAGATATTTTTTAAACTTACTTCCTTGACTTCAACATTTTAGTGATTGATCTTATTACAACCTTAATTCTACAAATTCTCTCGTGCTTTATTATTGACATTGAATTTTGGGTTTTGCACCGTTATGAGGGATGCTTTGGGAGAGTTTTCCATCTTCTTTCTTCCTTTTTATTTTTGAACTTGATCATTTGAATTTTCACTTGATCATTTGTTACTCTCTTTTGTATCACTTTTGTCTCTTTTTTATTTTAATGATTTCTTTTTATTTTGAGAATTAAATTAATTTCCTAAAAGCTTCCAAAATATACTCCTAGTGTAAGGGTGATCTTGGTATGGGATATCATCTAAGAAATATATATGGCTCAAAAAGAGACAACAAGGGATTTATTTTTTATTTGTGAAGGATATATAAAAAATAACCTTTATTCATATCAAATCTAAATTTGTCCATATTGATAAATTTTAGCCTTATTAAAAATCATTGACAATCAAGAAAACTATGAGGTTAACCTTGGAGAAAAAGTAGTGGGCTCATGATCCGAATGCATATTATTTTATATCATCAAATTATTCGATGTTGTTTTGGACACAATGTTACCACCTCAAGCAAGATTTTTCTTTTATAAGGTTCGCTAAAAAAGGCACAACTTAGAGAAAATAAATTCATTAATGTTATTTTCCAAACTTAGTCCAAAGAGACTTTCATGCCACTAAATTCTACTTCTAAATAGATGAGCCTCTGATGGTCATACTTAAATATTTAGGACTGGAGTATCAAATTTATTCAACAAATTTACAAGTAAACATGTTACTATAAAATAAATAAACTTTAGCACGTCATTATCCATTGTTGCATAAACAAAACATTTAACACCAGCACTTTCTAGGATTTTGGCAGAGTTTAATGAGCTTAATATAGACTCATCCAATTATTCACTACTATCTCCTGATATACTACCAACGGTCATAAGTTTTGATTAGGAATAGTTGGTTTTAGATATGTCAATTCACCAAGAAATTAAAAATGATAAAAATAACATGGTCCTAGAAAGGATAGGCTTGAATATTCATTTAGGGTCTAACTCATTACATTAAACCTAATATCACTTATATAGACAGACCACTAGCAAATTAGATATAAAAAATCATTAAAAATAAAAAAACAAATACTAATTCAGCTAACCTTAGGTAAAATCTTTTAAGATAATAGTATTTTTTTTTTTTTTGTATAATCAATATTTTACCTTAAAAATTTAAAGATTAATTAGAATTTTTAATCATCATTATACTATTTGGCAACTTGTTTTTTATAAATTTCAGACTCCCCTCAAAATACTAAAAAACTCATTCCCACCTAGACAGCAAAAAAAAAAAAAAAAAGGGTGAGAGTAATTTATCACCAACTAATTAGCAAATATTGTAGTGATAATTTGAATCTTGTAGATTAATAATACTTAATACAAAAAGCTTTGCAATCTGACTTCTTTCTTCATCCCTCGTCATCGTCATCTAGGTCTGGAAAAGAAGACATCAGGTGACGTAATTTGCATTGGAGACAACACAATTGATGGCGTGAGCTGTATAAATCTATACACAACAGGAAACTATAGCTGTCATATTCTAGTATATCTCCTATTTATGTAAATCCTGATTGTTATGGTATAGTAGTTGATTTCTTTCTGAAAACAGCTAATAAGGCTGTAAACTGCTATGTATATATATATATATATATTCAGTCTCAGAAATAAAAAGTAAGAAAGAATTCTTGCAGGAAATCTCTTTAGGTTAACAACAATTTCCATTCATAGCAGCTGGGTTTGCATGGGTGATGAATCAGTGGTGGTGACAGCTTTCGATGTGATTGGCTTGTTGATTTACGATCACCATGCGCTGAAGAGAAAGGGCGAAAAAAAATGCCTCTTTTTATTTAAAATTTGAAGACAATAATTAACTTTTAATTTTAGTAATAATGTTTTTGCTTGTTTATACGTGTCTTATTTTTATTTTTATTTTTATTTTTAGGAGGGAACAACTAGAAATCTAATTTCATTGTTAGCATTATATAACAGGTGGGGGTGGAGGTGGAGATGGAATAGTAAGAAATCGTGGGGTGGAGCTCCAAACCCTTATCACAATCATCATTGATGAAGAGTTTGTTAATCCCTATAAGAAAATGAGAGAAATCCTTGCAGAAGGAAAGAATCAAGAAGCAACTAAGAGAGAAAGAGAAGAACGACAGCAACACCAAGAAATTTCCCGGCGAATTACTTCTTCCCTGTCCTCACCATCACCCTTCCACAATTAGAGTGGGCTACAGAGCTCGCTAAGGATTTGGTTCAGCTGGCAAGGGTGTAGATGCTCTGAAAAACTTAGAAATCAATTAAGGGAAGGATGCATTGTGCTGACCCGAAGGACCAAAATCAGAAAATCTAAAGATCATGGATTTAGTTAACCGGTAGTTAAGAGTGATTGTACCAATTAGTGAAATTCACTCCCTAGTTTCCTCCCTCTCCGTCGACTCGGCGCTCACTCGCCGATAGGTGCCATCATACAATACAAAAGGACAAGCAAAGTAACGGACCTCCTCGAGCTCCACAGAGAGAAAAAACAGAACCAGACATGGAGCAGCAGCAGCAGCAGAAGCAACAATTGCTCTTACAACAACAAGAAGTGCAACAGCAGCAGCAGCAACAACAACAACAACAACATCAACAACAATTTCTCTTGTTACAGCAATTAACGAAACAAGCCCAACAACAACAACAAGCTGCCATTTCTCGATTCCCATCAAATATCGATGCCCACCTGCGTCCACCATCCAATCATCGCCCACTCACTCTTCACCAGCAAAACCCAAACCCTAACTCTAACCCTATTCCCAATTTGCAGCAACAGCAAGGGTCCAATTTGGGGCAAAATGCGCAGCATTTACAGCAGCAGCAGCATAAGGGGATTCGGCCTCAGGTGAACCAGGTGGAGCTCCAAATGGCGTACCAGGATGCTTGGCGTGTTTCCCATCCAGATTTCAAGAGGCCATTCTCTTCTCTTGAAGATGCTTGCGAGAGGTTTTTTAAATTCCCTCCCTCCCTCTTTTATATGTAATTCAATTTTGTTTTTCCATGTTTGTTATGCACGTGGGTATTTCATTTTTTTTTGTTTTTGTGAAATGTGAGAGTTTATTTGTTCATGGACTTTTTGGTGATACGGTGACTTCTTGTGGAATGGAATATTGAATGATCTGTGATGAGATTGAGATTGCGATTCATAATATTTTGGTAGTCTGTGACGGTGCAGTAATGTTGGGACCCGTTTATGGATATCATTGGAGTTTGATCACATTTTATTCGGCATCATGTTGTAGAGAAAATGCATTATTTAAGCATGATCTCCTAGACTACTTTGAAGTTTACTGTTGTTTGGTGTTATGAGAGTTCTTATTTGGTTCGATTGTTCATAGATACAATGTGCTTCTTAGAGATTGATAGACTTTATATGCATATAGACAGAACAAATTTATGGGAGTTGCCATGTGGCGCTTTGGTCCTGATGGTTAGGGTTCTATATGCTTATTTACACTTCATTACATGTGGCATTAGAAAGATATGTATTTCTTTATTACGTACGGTTTCCCAACAAATTGGAGATAGAAATGGATATAAGGTAAATTGTGACTTATGGTGTTTGCATTATGCATTTGCCAAATGGCATGTAGAACTCTTGCTAGTTTTTTTCTTTTGCACATGCAATTGATCTTTATTATTATTTTCTAACATAGCTAGAAAATGAAAAGAACATGGAAAAAACAGATGACATTTGCTGTACTGTTGTAAGAGATGGTTATTTTCTCTTTCACTGAATGCAACTGTTGAAACTATACTGACTGCTGTGGCAAAGATGCTTGCATTTGTTTATACATAATTTAGTTGTAAATATTAGGAAGGTCTTGAATTGTTGTTTTCAGAGTGAGGAGTTGGGTTTTGTTTTTTTAATCATGCTTGTGTTTTGAAAAAGGATTTGATATGAATTTGATGAGATGAACCAGGAACAAAGCAAGGGAAATTCCATAGTAGAAATGATTTTCCAATTTTATCTTGTAGTGATCCAAAAAACATTGCTCTAGATCACATAAATGAACTCTTATTATTAGCATGTTATTGTTTTGAAGTTAGTTTTTGCCATATTTCTCAGAAGTTGTGGAATGAATCTCCTCAGTTGGAAACACAGGAGTATGGTCAAATACCATAGATGAGAATTCTTTTCTGCGTATATTACTTGTGTTAGCACTGTATATACTTATAGATTCATGCAGGCATATATGCACATGGATAGGTTTGTACTTGTGTGGT
>Ga0325405_1004164_pt1 | contig 14800 bp, 13 predicted proteins | sample PopdelMetagenome_21_FD_205663 | JGI IMG/M metagenome (GOLD analysis project Ga0325405, IMG submission 205663) | Populus deltoides microbial communities from Bellville, Georgia, United States - Xylem-Control-R2 | ecosystem: Host-associated > Plants > Phyllosphere > Stem > Wood/Secondary xylem... | reverse complement strand
CATCATGGTGAGTATGATATTGCTGTCCAAAAACTACTAAAAAACACTTCAAGAGTACCACAACATGTAACCCCAAGAGCTGCATTGTGGGCCAAAAGGTTCTCTCTAAGAAATACACGGCACCACCGATCACCACCCACCGCAACACCACCCGCACACCACCACCACCTCTACTTGACAATGTCACATTCACGGCGCAGAACGCAAGAAAAATAGTCAAAGAACAGTCTTCTTACAACCTTTGGCGACAGTTTTCTGGAAACAAGAACACTAAACTTGCTTACGATGTAGTGAAGTGTTGTTGCTCAATGGAGTTCTCTGTGTCAGGTTCTTATATAGAACAAATCTGAGGCTTCTTGTATTTTTTTTTTTAATAACTTTTTTATGACAATGTGGTTTATTGGTTTTGGTGTTATTCACAGGTCTGCCACTTGGATTTTGGGTCCCATCGGCGGTTAAGGCGTTAAATTCAGATTTCAGCCTAACCGAATGTGTCGGCTGGAGAGAGATTGAGAAGTTTGATAGGGGTGTTTTGTAAATAGAGTTAATTTGTAAATATATACCCGAGTAAATAAGTATAAGGATATATACATACATATATAGATTAGTTTTTAAAATAGAAATTTTATTAAATAGTAAATAACATTAAGAAACATAAAAAAAAAAAACCTATAAAAGGAAGAACTAGAGCATGCATGACAGTTTTTTTAAATAATTTATATATTTTTTTGTATGTTTAATATTGTGGTTTGCATTTAAAAATATATTAAAGTAATTAATTTTTAATTTTTAATATTACATATTAAAACTATTAAAAAATATTTAAAAAAATTATTTAATATTTTTTCAAGTCAAATATATTTTTTTAAAATGTACTTGAATACACTTACAAACACAAAAATAAACTGTGATGTGATTTCTTTTGTCAAATGAAATTCTATCAAAATCTCAAGAAACATAAGAGTACTTGAGAAGAAATGGCTCAAGAGTTGCCAATAATTGAACTATTCGTAACCCATGTGGAGGCAAGATTTTGTCTAGCATTAATTTGTACCTTATCTAATCAATAAATGGACCACCCAATTGGATTTTAGGATAGACCCAATAAAAGAGTTTTAATTATTTTTGTAATGCTTCATGATGTAAGACACGACTCGAATTCGGACAACTAAATTAAATTCCAATTTATATAGTTACAAAATGCACGGCCTGCAAAATCATATTATTAATCTTTTCATATCAACTTATAGAAATCAGTTATGACATTATCTCCATCAATATAATATTGTTGCTAATTAACCCTAATAGTTATAGCTCAACTAGTTAATTATTGAATTTGCTCTTTAGAATTTATTATTTCTAGTCTCACAAATCTCAGGACTACTGGAGATTTACATAGTTGTTAACTTCAGAACACGTGTGATTAATCGAGATGTGCGTAAACTGGTCCGAACACTTATATTAATTTAAAAAATATATTGTGCTAATTAGTGGATTATGCAACAATAGATAAAAAAATCAATAGAAACAAAGGGCGTGGCCTTGTGGGTGACGAGAGAGGCAGCTTCCATCAAAATTTTTTTAAAAAAATTGTCTCTCTTTTGTTCGTTCTTTTGAGTAATGGGAATCTGTGACATGATCCAATGCCCAAAAATTCTGGAAGATGATGCTGTCTATGAGGGAAACTCCAAAATTTATCAAAAAATAAAAGGTTGGAAGAGTTTCATCTCCACAGATTTCAAAGAGGGATTTATAAAAAAAAATGTTGTTTGTCCACAAGCTTGAACACCGCATGTGACAACTTGTTAGCAGGCTGATTTATAATCTATTTTAACAACATTAATTGCATAGAGTTTGATAATGTTATGTAAGCAGTTTTAATTGGAGGAGACAAGAAGTACTACGTTAATTAGCAGATATTTTAATGTAGAATTTGGCAAAGAGTCTTAATTTGAAGAGAAAAAAACCCTAACAATTCCTCCTCAACGAGGATGGCTGACAATAATTTAATTTATACAGCCACAATTCCTTCATCATTTTAATTATCTCCAAAAAAAACCCATGATTGTCAATAATTAGGGATTTATAAAACCATCATGCACATGATTTATTTTATAATTAATGAATGACGCAAATGACTTAATCACTACCATTAAACAAAATGGGATGAAGGTGGAAAATATAATACATTAATTATTAGTCATAATTAATATTAGATAAATAATTTATCCTCCTATATTTGCATACAGGATATAGATGATGGCACATGCCTAAATTCTCATGATAATATATTTAAACATAGATGATCCTGTCAAGAATAGTTGGAAGTGGGCATCCAAACTCATGCATTATAAGGCCTTGAAAAGGTGCATCGAACAAATCAAGGGTTTCGTGCTCTTAAAAGACGATTTGAAGAATAATCTTTCACTATAAAAACCATTCTTTCACCCGTTTTGTCCCTCTCTCTTGAGGATCCTACATACACAAAGCACATGGATTCCCTTATATAAAAAGGAGAAGGAAAAAAATAGTAATTTGTACACCCCTTCTTTCTTTGTTGAATCCATATATATATACATGGATGAGGAAAAAAAGAAGAAAAAACGTTCATGAATACAAGCTTAGCATTTGAAAATTTGTTCTTATAAGAGATAACATGACAATTTTTTTTTTCATAGGGTAATTAAGTTTTTAAAAAATGATTGAATATTTTAATTTATAGTGTGACCACATAATTGTGGCTCACGAGCCATGTTACAAAGTTTTAAAAGAAAAATAAACAATGAATCCTATTTTATTTTGCATGATTTGTTGGAGATGAGAATACAGTTTGTTCAAATAAAATATTACTTTTAATTAAAAAAAAAAAATGTTCTGCAATTCATTACTTCTAATAAAAACCTGAGGAACCCATTGAGGCTTCGGCTAATTATGGTCATGTGTACCTTGTTATATGCAAAAATTGTATCATAAATTGTCTAGAAAATAGTATACAGAAAAACACATAAACACCCACGACAGCATGTTAAGGGAGTGCTTCGAAGTTGACAGAAGATAGTAAGATTATCTTGGCAGTTGAGAAAAATCTCTTGTGAATCCTTTCAGCTCATAGCACAAACTGTCATTGATTAATATATTCTGACCAATTAGCACATTGAATATTGATATTGCAGCGGTGTCCATGATACAAGTATCCAGGGAGGGCAAAAGGCTTGTGGAAGAAAAGCTTATTCTACTTTCTTTATTTTGTTTTCGGCTTTTCACTTGTGTTTTGGTGAAGTTGTAAAGGCTACTTGTGTTTTGGTTAAGTTGTAAAGGCTTTCTATGGGTTGTATGAGCTCCATGTTAGGGTGTTCTCAGGTTAAAGTTGAGGTTTTTTTTGATGAGTTGGTCGGCACATGATACTCTGACTTAAACGCTCCATTATTAGCCTGTTCTTGGTCTTCATTTAGAATTAATGTAAAGATTTGTGATCGAACAAGAACATGGCTTTCTGATGATTAAGATGTGATTAAAAATATCTTTGATGCACTGTCACACCTGCAAGTTCGTAAGCAGTAGTGGGAAATAGTGCTTAGCTGATTTGATTAATCAATGCTTCAGAAAATTAGAAATCACACTTGATAGGAGATTGATGATTGCGAAAGACTACTTCCAATTCTTTCAAGGGAAAAGTTAATGGGAGGAAAAAATATGATATTATTGTTCAATCTATGAGATATGGTTGTAGTGCTAGCACATCAGTTTCCAACTCTTCTGGGAATTGTTTGACAACACCAGCAACATCATGTGGTGCATGCTATTAAACAAGAAGGAATTCATCAATTGAAGGTGAGTTTTTGTTACATTCAATGGTGTTAATGCTACAAGGTTGGGTACAAAAGTAGACAAAATCCCATATGTACTGACTGCACATCCAAAAACACTGAACTGCTAAGAAGCCCTTCTCCATCTTGAAACCTTTAGCACTTGTACAAGCTCTTGGACATCAGATGATATAAGATGGTTGTGACTAGTGACATTTCACTTCCTGATCCTTCCAAATGCAAGGTCCTGGCCTTGTGGAAAGCTATCACCTGTTTGCCTGATTCATCTGATCTCGGAGGGGAAAGAACACAAACCATTAATAAAAAAGATAATACAGAGATTGCTGATAAAATTTCAGTCCATTCATTTTTTAGAACTTCTTCTTCATGCATGTGTCTAAACATTTAATAACAGAAAAAGAATGACTTGACACCAAAGGATAAGACATTAGAAAATAAAAAATATATATACAATATTGAATGGCAAACCCAAGGAAGGAATTGTGTGCGTGCGTGTGCGTGTGTGTGTGTGTGTATTATTTCAAGAGAATTATGCAGCCACCTGATCAATAATGAGCAGCCAGCAGCTGTGTTATGTTTAACTAACTGATAAATATCAAATTGTAAGCAGAAGTTTCACGGTCAGGAATCCACATGATTTTGAGAAGAAAATTAATATCTAGAAGTTGACCCAAAAAATAAGGGAAACAAGGAAAATAGTAGCTTAAATATTCTTCTTAACTAATATTTTTTATTATTACTATCTGGAAACAATTTGTGATTAAACTCATCAACTGGACCAGAAAAAAAAAGAGGTAAGAGATGAAAAGGGTCTGTAAGCAAATTTGAAGGAAACGTGATGGAGCAGATGAAGTTTATATATATAGCAGAGGTCAGCCAGTACGCATGAACAGGGTTTTGTGTAACCACAAACACTACTTGAATTACTAGTCAAGAGACAGTAGAGTTTTGGCAGGATAACTGTGACTTTATAGCCAATATATGCTAAAAATTAAATGAACTTTGCTGAGATGAGTTTCTTATTTGCAATGCAGACTAATGACCATCCTAGTATGAACAAGAGACCAATTAAGTTGGAGGAACAAAAGGACTGTGAATGGGGAGAATGGTACATGAAGGAGGTTGACAATAGTGAGAATATGAATGCTGGAATAATAAGTTATCCCTCCCTACCTTCTCGGTAATCCTTATACTCCATGCATTATTTCTGGATCCCATGACAGGGTTACCAACAGCATAGGGAGGTGGATGAACAACATCCTTCAGAAGTGGAGCCCTATCTGAAGCATAATCATCATCACTGTCATAAGATGGATGGGGCCCAATAGCCTTGAGTATCATTGCTACTAGAAAAGACAATCCCTGCAAATTTGAAGGCATTGGTGATTCACAAATTGATAACGACAAAAAGACTTCCAAATGAAACTTCCATCTTAACTCCTATGTGAATACAAGGAAAAATAATAAACCAAGAATTGCAAACCCTAAAGTGTATCCACATGTTAAATTTTCATTTTTAACATGGAAAACAATATTGCTGCTTAATTTAAAAACTTGAGTCATCCAGGGAATTGTTAAAACAGAGTACAGTGAGATACCAATCAAACACATGAACCAAGAGGAAACACATCACTATGCAATTTGATCAAGCCAATGGACTCTTGGAACAGCTAACAGTGGTTTTGTACACAGGGGACTGCTTGATGGTCTACAATTAATTTATCTGCAACCTTACATGTAAATGGAATCATTTGTAATACTCAAATGAGTTAATTATCACACCTCACTCTCACCACCTTGTCAATGAGATGCAGGGAAAATGAGAGAGAGGGAGAGGGAGAGAGACACCTGAACAAACAGAATTGATAAGCCTATCCATTTGCAGAGCTCAAAGTTTGATCTAACGAAACCTTTGAACTGATCAAAACTCCCACTTGGGTCTTTTGGGAAGTCCTGGTGCCAAGTCAGATAAAATAGAACGATAACCATATAAATTGTCAGTAAGGATTTGTGGTAACTTGTAATCTAAAAACCATAAGATGAGAATCAAATAATGAGTTTTTGGTCAAAGAACATGCCTCCTCCCAGTCACGGTTTAAAACTACATCAGCAGTAACTCCAGCTTCCAGCATGAGGAGTAAGAATATAAATAACATATACTGAATCCTGGTTAAGGTCAAAATTGGCCAAAAAAGTCATGCATTCTAAGACACTAAAGCTCCATGGAACTAAAACTCATGTTTCTCAAGAAGTAATGAAAAATCATAAAAACAGAACTGGTTTTTCTGAGTTCATAATATTATTCACCACAGGTAAAATTAAATCTAGGAGGGAGTTCAATTAATGTCAAACTGAAATTAAGATGCTGATCATCGAGGGACTATACACCAATATTTATTAGCATAATCAAATTAGGAGAATAATAAACCAGGGAATGTAGAAACTCATTTAATTGATTCGATAAGAGGATACTAGATAAAGGCAGTAACCATTTGCAGTTTCAGCAGCAATATGACCAAAGCATGTGATCACGGACAAAGCGACACCTAGGCCAAGAAATGTGTAAATGAACCTGCAATTTATGGATATATTGCTTTAAGGACATCAACAACCACACACCATTCATATACTGAGAATGAGTTAATAAGCTCTAATTAGCTGACCACCGACTACTACTTTAAAATCAAAAGCGAAAACAGCCCTTGTATCTCTCATTTTAACTATCATCACAAATTAATAATCCATTGCCAACCAAAATCAATTATTATATTTCCATTCAAAGAAATAGCTCCATCAACAACACAATTTTATCATTTTTAATAGTCATATAATACAAATCAGAGCATGGATTTAACTTTAGAATTACAAAATTTGTAAGAACTCTATAAAAGCCTGAAAAGAAAGCTCTTCTTGATTGTCCATAACATAGTGGGAAAAGTAGTGGAAAAAAATTTTGCAGTATCAATTTGGCAATTAAGAATTAAGAACCTCCACTATACTGAGTACTTAACTAAAGAGATGCAAGTTTCCTGCTATAACAAGCAAAATAGGATGACCAAAATCTTCCAAATTTCAATACCATCCTTTTCATTGGTTGTCAGCAACTTAATGAAAATGTAAAAAGCAAATAAAAAAAGTACATGAATGACCCAAAAGGTTGTAAAGATATTTGACCCACTTGAAAAGATCAGCACCCATCCTCCATTAACTAGAAGCAAACTTCCTTTTCAAATTTAATACACATATGCACTTCAAAAATCGGGGGAGTAAAGAAGCTGCAAATATTAACAGAATTCTGCCTTGATCATGTTTCACTCACAACTCACAAGCAAAACCGATGAGGCCTCCCCCCCCCCCTCAAAAGTTTACTAATAATAAAAGAAAATCAAAGCCAGGCTCCTCTCTTTCCAAACAACAGAAATTCAGTCCTCAACTTTCTAAAGCTCCCCTTTTTCCAGCCTTCCCTCCACCCAAACAGTATCCAATTAACACAAAATCCACCAATCAAACATACAAGTAAGGCTAGCATAAAATAACAACACCCGTCAAAACATCAAACAAACCAATCCTAAAATTCAAATCCTTTTTTCCAATTCTAACACTAACCCATGAACCAAAAAAACATAAAACCAAAAACCCACAGAACAATTTTTTTAAAAAAAGAAACATGAAAGAAAAGCTTACCATGGAGTAAAGTCATCATCATCTTCAAAAAATGGAAAACCACCCATTTCTCTTTCCCACACTCTAATAAGCCAAATTGAATACAACACCATTGCTATACCAACCATTCCTATCAAACAATTCACTAACTTCAATATTGACTGAATGCAACTCCTCATTACACTCACCATTTTTCCTTTCCTTTATTCAATTACTGCTAAAACCCCAAAACAAACTGACTAATTTCACCAAATTAAAAAAGAAAATAAGAAAGCCCCGAGATTTTTTAAATCTTGGGGGCTTCAAATACTTGATAAATCAAATAATTTTCGTTTTTTTTTTTTTTGTGTGTGTTTTTAAGGTTTTAATTTCGATCGTTGTTGCTAAGGTTTCTTTCCGTGTTTTAAGGAGTCGTTTGCTAAAAATCTCACAATGTATTACGAATATATAAACAGATCTTACATTCGTGATCGCTAAGTTGCTGTGGTGTAGTGGTTATCACGTTAGTCTTACACACTAAAGGTCCCCAGTTCGATCCTGGGCAGCAACAGTTTATAATGTTTTCCTCTACATAATCTAATTTTTTGTGGCGTAGGCTTGAAAAATTCAGGTAAAAAATACAAGTGACAGGGTTAAATTATAAAGCCATGTATACCACAAGACTTTCTTATTTTGTCAAAATGAGGGGTTTGTAAGAGTTTGATTTGTATTGCAAAATTTAATCCGCAATTTCTTATTTTCTTTTATGTCTTTCACTTAATTTTGTTAAAATTAGAGGTTTGTAAGAGTTTGATTTGTGTTGCAGAATTTAAACCATATTATTTTTATGCTTAACTTGGTTTAAAATAATCAGCATAGGCATAGGAGTTGTCTTGTCATGCTATGACAGGTTTAAAAACTATCCAAACAACTTGTAAAAAATATCTTTTTTAATATTAAGACATTAATATATTTAATCCGCACGACTTAACCTGTCAAACTTGCAACCTGAATCATGGATTCCATTAGATTTAACAACATTTTTTTTTGCGACTATTTTTTTATTTAATGATACGATAATAAAAATAAATATTTACAAAATTAAGCACTAACCAAATATCAAAATGTTTGTTTGAGACTGTAATAACTTTATAAAAAAAACTGAAATAAATTATTAAGATCAATTCAAAATTAATATAGTATTAAAGGATAAAATTAAATAAAAAAACTAGAAAGATTTTAATCAAAAGATAGAAATAAAAAATATCTCCTTCACTATTTATATTTACATAAACAATATTTATATTTACATAAAGAAAGTTCTTTTAGTAAAGTTAGTAATATGATTATAAAAAAACAAAGAAAACAAAAAAATAATGACTAATAAAAAAAATTAAGGCTTGTCAATATTATAAAAAATACTCTTTAAATATTCTTAAAAAGTATCAATAATCTTATTCGATAACAAAATAAAAATTAAATGAGAATGAAATAACTTCATAAAAAATAAAAAAAAATGAAGCTCAATTACTAGCAAATCAAATGCTGAAGGAAGAATTGAAAAAAAATCAATTTTAAAAATGATAAAAATCCTGACTCTATTTAGCATGACAAACTCATGACCTGCTTGTGAGGTTGAAATAACCTCATATAAAGAAATTTGAATAAAACAAGTTAACTCTCAAGCAAACTAAATAATGAAAGACGAAACTGGACATAAATCAATAAAAAATGTCAAGAAAAACCCAAGTAAACTTGGATTAACTCGACTGACCTATGGCTCGAGATATGAGATTTGGATAACCCATAGAAAAAAGTGACAAAAATCACGAAGCTAAAGGCCTGATAACCTAATGTCGAATGATGAAATTAAAAAAATATATTGTTTTTTAAAAAAAGAACCTAAGAAAACATCAAAGTCAAATTGAGCTAATTTTCAAAACTCGTGACCCGGGTCACGAGACTAGGTTACCCTAATAATACAAACCTAAAAAAATCATGAAGAAAAATTTCCAATCATCCAAAATTAAAAAACAAAAACAAATAGAAATCAAAAGAATGAGGACGAAATCTGGTATAAACATTAAATGAAATAAAACAATGATTTTGAATGCATTAATTTCTTCGTTAGAAGCAATTGGATCAACTTATTTTGAGTGCATTAATTTCTTCTATTTCAATGGATGTACTGCATCTTGTTGTCGATTGTTAGACCTTTTATTGTGTTTGGCGTACTATTGAGCAAGCTCTCGCTTCCCTATATAATTCTTGCATTATGCAACTTCTTGGTCCTTTCAAGATCATCAGCAAGGTGATGCTTCGGTTGCTATATATATGCAGAAGGAAAAATTATTATTTGATGAGTTGGCCGCTACTAGTCGACGAATCTCTCTTGAAGATTTCAATTTATATGTGTTTCATGGTCTTCATGGTGAGTTCAAAGACTTGGTAACCAGCCTTATGACCAAGACAAAACCTCTTTCGTATGCAAATATCCATAGCCATCTCCTTACTCGTGAGTTCCTTCACAAGACCTCCCTTTAATCCATGGTTGTCAATCCTCCTTTGCTGCCCACGCCACCTCTGCCACCCTCAGCGAATGTTGCCTAGTATCAATCCTCTACCACCTATAACAACAATCCAATTTCAGCCGTAACAGAGGACGTTTTCATGGCAACTGGCGTTCCAATAGCAACCACAATAACCACCAACACAAGTCTGATATTCATGGCTTTTAGAGGTCTACTAACAATGACTAGAAGCAGGGCAACTGACAACAAAACAGAAGGAATACTAGTCCTTCATAGTTGTCCCCTAACTGCTCCTTTGAGAATCATGTCAAGTGCTAGCTCTACTTCTCATTTGGCCATACAACCCCTTAATGCTCTCAGCTTCGTAGCCATGGACAACAGTCAACCACCAATCTTGTTCTTGGTAATGGCTCTTCTCCTAACATTGTGGATTGGTTCCCGGACACTAGAGTGAATCAACACGTTACATTTGATCTTGCGACTTTGATTGGGTTTGAACCCTATATTAGTAATGATCGTTTACATGTTGGTGATGATAAATGCCTTTTCATATCCAATATTAGACATACCATGTTACATACCTCAAAACACACTTTTACATTATCTATTGTTCTTCATGTGCCTCATACTACAAAACCTTTATTTTCTGTTCAGAAATTTTATCGTGATTATAATACCTATTTTGAATTTCATGCTTCTGTGTTTTATGTAAAAGATCTCACCACCAAGGCAATACTCCTTTCTTGTCAGAGTAACAATGGTCTCTATGTTCTGTTTGAGTCTTCTACCATGTAATCCCTTAGGCTTACTGGTCTTCTTGCGTCTCTACATTTGCTGATATCTCGCATCGTCGATTGGGTCATCCTACTTCCCGTGTTTTTAATTTTTTAGTTTCCAAAAATAAAATAGCTTGTACTTTAGATGATCTCTTGTTCAATGTCAAGTTTATCCGTTTAGCAAGTTGTCATGTTTGTTGTTGAAACCTACGAGTCACAAAACTACTGCTTCACTTGATTTAATCTTTAGTGATGTTTGGAGCCCTGCTCCTATTTTTTCCTCTGATGGTTTTCATTAATTTTTTATTTTTGTCAATGCAACATATATGGTATTATCCTTTTATTGTGAAATCTGATGTATTTTTTACTTTCCACCTTTTTCAAGTTCTTGTTGAGCGTCAGTTTTCATGAAAAATTAAATATGTTCAAACTGATTTGGGATGATGAATATCACAAGTTAAATAGTTTCTTTCAAACTATTAGTATTCATCACCATTTAATTTATCGTCATTCTCATGAGCAAAAAGGCACTGTTGAACGTCACCACTAATATATTGTCAAAACTGGCTTTACCCTCATAGGATAATGTAATGTCCTATTACAGTTTTGGAATTATACGTTTCAATCCTTGGTGTATCTTATCAATCGTATGCCTATTCTTGTTCTTCAAAATCAATCCCCATTTAAGTGTCTATTTAATCGTACTCCTGATTATGATTTCTTGTGTATCTTTAGGTGTCTTTGCTTTCTATTTTTGCGTCCATATCATGCTCATAAGTTGGATTTTCATTCATCTCCATGTGTGTTTTTAGGTTATAGCTCCTCTTGTAAAACCCGAGAATAAATATTTACAAAAAATAGTAGAGATGGTTAAATATGTGGAGAAAATCAAATAAATTAAATTCCTAAAGGGGGGATTTAAAAAAAAGAAAAGAGGTATAACTCAATTGTAAGAAAATAGAAAAGAATAGGCCAAAGTATAATTAAAAAAGAATGGGACTATAAATACCCCATTCTCTCCTCCATATAGGTGGACATTTGAGACAAAAAAAGGGGGAAGATTTCAGATTTTCCCTTCACCAAATTTGAGAGAAAAACACCTAAATTGTTAAGTCTACACAAGTTTTAGATTACTAGGTAGAGAAAACATCTTTTGGCAAGAACTTAACAAGAAATAAAGTGAAGAAATTATGAAGGAAAAAAAGAAGAGGGGTCGACTACATGCAAGGAGGGAGGAGTTAAAAATCTTCAATCAAATTAGAATTGAAATCCAAATTTCCTCCATATAAGGAGCCCTTAACCAATTATGAAAACCAAATTAAATTCAGTTAAGAATTGTGCACCAATTTTGAAGTTTGAAAATTAGGGTTATTGAGTGAAATTTAGGGGTATTATAGATATGATTGAAATTAAGTTAATTAAAGTATTATAAGTTGCCTTAAACATGAAACCATGCAAAAATACTAAGAAATTCTGAATTTTGCTTGATTAAAACCTTGTGCTATGTTGCTATAATGTGAACAATGATTAAATGAGATAAATAAATGCATGAAAAGAGGAAGGGTATCGCACGTGTGCGGCGTCGCAACAATCATCCACTCTCAAGTGTATGTAAGTCTATCTGGCAAATATGAAAAGACAAGAAATTCTTGTCTTTTATCAGTGCAAATTTAGAATGGGAGTCGCCACCAAGTATTCTGGTCACTAGGAACCCTAACTAGTCTCAGAGATCGGGTACGAAGACTGGTTGCGTAAAAGGAAGGTATTAGCACCTAACTACATCGTACCTAAGGTAAGCTGCATTATTTTGTTGCTGATAAAATCTAAGGTCTTGTTTGTGGTTTCTAATTGTCGGTCTATCTACGGTTTAAGAAAAGTCCTCCTCTATAAGGAGATCTTTATATTATCGGGTAAAAACCTAATTGTTCTATGTCGTTAAAAGAAATACCTTTTAATATCTGGTGTCGCACGGGTGCGGCGTCGCGGCGAAATAATATGATTCCCACTTTAAATCTAAAATGTAAACTTATTTGGCAAATATGGGGAGACAAGAAATTCTTGTCGTCTATTGGTCGAAAATGGAATGGGAGTCGCCACTTAGTATTTTGGTCACTAGGAACCCTAACTGGTCTCAGAGATCGGGTACGAGGACTGGTTGCGTAATGGGAAGGTATTAGCACCCCAAATACGCCTTACCTAAGGTAAGCTGCATTGTTTGATTGTCTGATAAAATCTAAGGTCTTTTCGTGTTTTCCTGGTTGTTGTTATGGTTCAAGAAAAGTCCTCCTCGGTAAGGAGATCCTTATCTTAATGGGTAATTCTAACGTTAACAAAAGAATTTAATAGTCAAAATACATCTTACGTATAAGATTGTAACCCCAAATACTAAAAGAAAACACAATAATTTTTTGGAATTTTTGAAATATTGGCCTTGTTCTCGTGGTTCTAACAAACTTGTTGTTAAAGCCAAAATGCATGCTAATATATATATTTCTTGAAATTTCTTTTGTTGTAGGAAAATATGATGTGATGCTTTTATTTTGGAGAGAGTAGGCCGTATGCATTAAAACCAAAAACATTTTTTTTTATGTATTTGTTTTTTTTTTGATGAAAAAAACAGATATTTTAATACTGGATTTGTATCTTTACGGTATAAAAATACAAACCAATATTAGGCAATTTTGATAAAAATATGCAGGAAAATCAACAATATTTTTCAAGGATTTTTCAGAATATTTCTTTAATTTTTTTTGATATATATCCATATATATATATATATATATAAATAATATAAAACAATATAATAAATAATATAAAATATTATGTGGGCTGGGCCGCCCAACTAACTGGGCCGGACGCAGCCCCAAAAGGGTTGGACCAAACTCTGCCCAAAATGGGTTGGGCCGGTCTCGGCCCAAAAAACTCTCCTTTTTAATCTGGGCCAGATCCGGCCTAGAAGACAATATAGCTGGGCCAGAACCGGACTGGCCCAGAGAAGAAAAAAACAAATGCTGGGCCAGAATCAGCCTGGCCCAGCGACATATCTGACGTGGGGGGAGGGGGAATTATTTTTCCCCCTCCCCTCCTGCATGCAGAACGCTAATCTGCATGCAGGAACGAACCAACAAAAAATGCAAACAATGGAGGGGAAGAAGAACTTACCTGGCGCGGAGGAGGCGGCGGCTTGCTGATCGGAATGCTTTGCTGGTGGTGCTGTGGTGGAGGCCGGTGGCGGTGTCGTGGCTCACGGACGGCGGCTCCAAGCGGCGGTGTTGCTGTTTCAAACGGTGGAGGGTGAGGTTACTGCTCTTCCCTTCTCCTCCGTATGCCTTCCTCTTCTTTCGTTTTCGGTGGTTTCCCTTTATCCTCCCGGTTTGTTGTCAAGTTTCCTACCCCGTTTCCAGCTTTTCCTTCCTCTCCGTTTGAGTTTATCAGTGGTTCCCTTTTTGTTTGGTTCGTTCTCTCTCCTCGGTTCGTTTTCTGTTTCTCTCCGTTTCCTCTCCGTTCGTTCTCCCCCCCCCCCGGCCTCCTGTGTTGGCGTTGAGCCTCTATTTATAGAGCCAAAGGAGTGGGGCTCATTATTGTCGCGCATGGGGCAGGGCAGCGCCGGTCGGTTGGCCAGTGGGCGCCGCTGGCAAGGCATGTTGCCCCTGATTTCTCATCATCAAGGTGCGTGGGGCTTCGAGTCTTTTGCAGAGCACGCGAGTCGCTGGAAATGATGATGAAAGAAGCAGAAGAAAAAAAAACGGTTTCTCTTCCCCTGCTGCACGTCCAGGGGAAGGAGAAAGGGGAACAGTGTCGTTCAAAACGACACTGTTCTGCACTCTATTTTTTTTACATGAAACGACGTCGTTTTATGAAAAACGCGTCGTTTCATTTAAAGGTGGCGCCAGCATCCTTTTTCCAAATCAGCCCTTAATTATCTTTTGTTTATTTCAATTGCATCCCTTTCAATTTCGTAGCCGCCCTCATATTTGGCCGCCTTTTCCACTTTGGTCCTTGGTATCTAATTTATGCAATTGGA
>Ga0325405_1004163_pt1 | contig 14801 bp, 8 predicted proteins | sample PopdelMetagenome_21_FD_205663 | JGI IMG/M metagenome (GOLD analysis project Ga0325405, IMG submission 205663) | Populus deltoides microbial communities from Bellville, Georgia, United States - Xylem-Control-R2 | ecosystem: Host-associated > Plants > Phyllosphere > Stem > Wood/Secondary xylem... | reverse complement strand
ACGATACGCAGCTTCTAGTTGATACAAGAGATTTAGTATTGGTTCATCATAGATAGTTTGGATTTAATGAATAGTCCATGTTGTGTAGTGTATGGTGACTGGTTTCTAATTATCTGCAGTATGGTGCTCTTAGAAGAAAAATCGGAGGGACATACAAGGATTTCTTTAAATCCTACGTTGATGGTATGTTTCTATTCATTTTGGACTTCATTTTTTTGTTCAGATTTTATCATCATATTTCTTCAAGGAGAATTGAACCAAATTGAGTAAAAGAATGCAAGAAGGTCACGGTTTTGCATCACTTCTTGGTTCACTTTTTTCCATGCTTCAATTTCTTACCTGCACGCCAACAATTCCCATTTTCATCATAAGAACTATGCATGAAGTACCTGCCACTCAAGATTAAAGACCAATTTATTATTAAATCGGACAGATTATCAGCAATGGGGACTTCTTTCTTTTTTCTGCAGTTGACCATGTTAAATTATAGCTATGTTACTGTGTGTGCTATATATATATAATATCCTTTCATCTTCTTGCATCTTAAATCACAACTCCAAACACCTCGTATGATAAATTACACTAAATCACTAATTTTATTATATCATGAAATCAGTGGACGGGCAATATGTTGAAGAAGGCTGGGTTGACAAAACGTGCAAGGTCTGTAAGAAAGATACTAGCGGTGACCCAAGGCAGGTGGACAAGCTGGGAAGATATGTTCATGTAGAATGCATGGAGAAGGCCAACTCTGGAAACTTTTTCACCAGACTTTTCTCAGGATGAGAGGGGATGGTACTGAGTGAATTTTTCTTTCAATAGTTATGGATATTGCCTTGTATTATAGACTCATAATGAAGCAATTTATTTATATGTCTGAACCATCTTCCTCTTGGCTGTGAAGTGAGAATCAAATTTTCAAATATCCCCAAATAAAGAGACGCTTCATAATCATTGATGATAAAAGTGAGCCTAAATGTCATTATTTCTATAGCAGCTGAACTTTCATTCAAATGCAACAGAGAAGGGAGCGTTCAAACAATTTTTGTTTGCTGTATATGATAATGGTTAAGGCACGACGGGTTCTTCCCGTGCTAAAGTTTCTGGCGTTTCGGCCTATCACTTGTTTCTATGGAAGTAGAATTTGGGCCAGTGATGCAGGGGCTCTAAGCACTGCTAGCGAAAGGAAAAACATGATCTCACTGCTGCACGAGTATGTCGATGTGTTTGCCTACTCCTAGCTGAAACATCAAATGAAGTTAAATATAAAGAAACTTTGATTTGTTTCCGCAGTCAGAATTGTGGAGTATACGAATACCTAGAAGCGCAGAATGCAACCTGTGAAGAACATATGAATTGCTTGAGCAATAATATTGCATTTGAGATATCCCCACTCTCTTTCAGATTCCATCTTACTTAGAAATGTCTGGCATGACAACTGTTGGAGGCTTGGTTATATTATGTTGCTCGTTGTCTCTTGCATCAATTTGGCTCATCTTTTCATCAATCTGTCGCTTCTCACTCTTTTTCACCATTGGAACAATCTTTGCAGGTTAGTAAAACTCCAGTAACTTGATCCTGTGAAATATTGAGTTCTATATGATTATGAAGCATGTGCTGTTCTGCTATCCTGTACTGGTAGAGGCCTCTGCCTTCTCATATTCCAACTCTGCTGATAAAATGCATGAAATGAGCTTCTAATAATGAGTTATTTCACAACGAACTAAATACGATTGAGCTCTAATTAAAAAGTCTAACCTTTACAAATTTATTACTCCAAGCTGCCTGTTGAAAGCCTTGCCTGGCTCTCGGAGCTCTCGGAGCTAATTAAGCCTCACCAAGTTTTGGTATTGATTAGAAACCTGGATGTAAATACATGGTCAGTGCTGCACCGCGAATTAGGTTAAATTTTTTTATCATAAAAGAAATATTTAAGTGATGCCAGTATTTTTTAAAAAGCAAGAAAAACTTGAAATTCAAGTTATTGACTTGAATTAGTTTAATAAATTCAATTAATTTAATAATATAATTTAAAAAACATGCATTAATAGTAAATAAAACAAATAAAAAATAGCAATAATTAACTATAGAAAATAATACTCTAGAGGAGAATAAAAAAAATACAATTGAAGACTTATCATCACTTTTCTTTTAACAACACCTCACAACCAGGAAAAGCTCATTAAAATGTTTCTAACTCCATAACGAAGATTGCACAGCAACACCAAAAGGGATAACACATGCTGTCAGAGCAGCAACCCGAAGAGCAAACCAAAATAAATTATCATAAAGTGAGCATCACAAGCTTATATTTAATCAATTAATTTAATTTAATTCAAAAACAAAATTTTTTAAAAAAAAATTCAATTTAACAACAAATGACAAACAAAAAAAATCCAAGATGACCCGTATTATTTTCAAAATTAGTGAAGATTCTATATAAAGAAAATAAAAAAAGAAGTATAATCTCTAATTAAATAAATATTGAAAGATAAAACTGAAAAACATGAGATTAAAAAAAAAAAGCAAGCAAACCTGGATAAATGTCTTAGACCTGGATTAATCTCCCGAACTTATAACCCATGAAATCCTAAACCTGAACTCAATCAAAAAAGAAGTTTAGTTCCTAACTAATTTAATGTTGAATAATAAAATATATATATATAAGTTTAAGAAATTTTTCAAAGTAAAAAAAAAATAGCAATAAAAAATGAGAATTAAATTTGATAGGTAAAAAATTGAAGAATGATGAAATCGTAAAAAAAAATAGATTTAAAAATTATCTCAAATAAAACAAATAAAAAAATGAAGACCAAATATGATAGATAAAAAAAGATGGAGGATGAAATTGAAAAAAATATCTAATTTTATAAATTATTTCAAATAAAACAAATAGTAAACAAAAAAATAGGGACTAAATTTAAGGAAAAATAAATTTAAAGGTTGCTTTGAGAAATTGAAGGGTCAGATACAGAAATCAAGGAAGAGAGAAAAAAGAAAAAGAAAGAAAATTGTTGGTGCCAAACCGAAGGTTCGTTGGACATACTATCGCCCAAGGATGGTAAGGCCAACTAAACAATCTTAGTATTGTCCTGTAAGCCATTGTTTGGTTGTCGAATGACCATGGCGCAAGCGCCTCCCACCAAACCTTTTTTTTAAAATAATATTTTGTATTTATTAAAATATCATTTTGACCTTTAATAAGCTTTACTATAACAAAAAAAAAAATAGGTTGAAAATACAAAAAATCCCCTGGATACCAGCTTAATACTTTTTTTTTATTTGAATGATAATTAAGTCATTTCATTGTGTTGAAAAAAAAAGACTATAAAGCCCTGAATTCCAGTTTAATATTTTTTTTAAGTGTAATTAAATCATTTTAATATTATGAAATATCAATTTGTCCCGGTCAATCTAATAATGATCAATGAATCATGTAGAAAAGATTATATTACCCTTATCAGCAAGTTATTTAATTTTGTTTGAGAATAGCAAAATGATTATTTCACTATCTCAATTCATAGATCCATGTCTTTGTCTATAATGAATGACCAAGCCTTTTAGTTTTTTCTTTAATGCTAACATACTTGCATTTTCCTCAATTAGGCAATTTCATGGCCCTAATAAGAGTATGTTATGGAATGTTAGGTGACAACATACCATCACCGAAAACACATAAATTCAATGTACAAATCTCATGGAATTGGATCGATGAGACTGATAAACAAAATTCCTTAGCATTGGAAAGCTTTATGTCCGTCTGGAATCCAAGTTTTAGTTGGAGTAAGAAATGAGGAAAATAATGAACAATGTAACTCCTATACTGTAGCAAATTATTGGGCTTAGAGATTCATCGGGCCTTCCTAGCCTGATATCCATTTTTGATACATTGCAGTTGGAAATCAAGTTATCCCAAGAAATTATATGCAATATATCATCCCAATAATACAGAACTTGCACAATGTGTTAGTAGGATCATGGGTGTTCTAATTAATGCATGTTAGAGGCGGAGCAAACACACATAATGTTTAATGTGGGTTGACAAATCACCTACGTCCACTGAGCAATCATTATTATTAAAGATTAAATAAAAGATATAAATACACATCCATATAAAAAGAGGATTATATACACTCAACTCAATCCACATTCTCTCTCACACATACTGCTACCAGGCTATAGGGGCTACTACCATTGGCAACCACTCTCTCTCCTCACGTTTCTTTCTTGTTTTCTACTCATATTATTTCTTTTCATTAGCACTTATTTATAGGCAAGATTATCCAGCAAATGGAAGATCATTCCAGCTCATTTTCCTCTTTCAATGACACTAATTCTTCCATTAAGTTGGTGTGTTAGGTGAGTTGTTAATGGTGGGCCTGTTTTCTCTCCATTATCCTAATAAACTACCACTTGAAGCCAAAGAGGCAGTACACTTGTCTTTCATCCTTGAAGACCTTTCGAAGCTTCACACGACTTTAGTTCTTATCCCCATGGCTAACTCTCGTTTGATCTAATTTATCATCACTCTGCTAACTCCCACTTGATTTGAGTTACCATCATTTAGCTAACTCTCACTTGATTTTAGTGTTCCATCTAGCCTATGCTTAATGTGTATTCTTAAGCATCATTTTGATTGTTTTTTTCTTAACTTCCTAGTAAGATCTCTAAATCACTATCAAGTTTGATCTCCACTTTTGAGTGTGATAGTTATCATCCAAGTATCACAACATGATCATGAGCTCCCACTCTTCTAAGAGTCTACTCATTTAGGATTTTGTGTCTGCCCTCTATTCCACCCTAGCAACCACGTTTTACAACTTTTTGAGTCTCTCACTCTTAGTCATAAAAGTACAACTAACTCTCCACCTTTAACCATTGGGGCAACCCATTAAAGGTTTATTTGCATATGTCTTCATACTCTAAGTATTATAGTGTCATTACCGAGCTTACCACTCTAATAAAATTCAACTTGTTTCCAGAACTTGCAAATGCCTTCTGCTCATACCTGGCAATCGTGTCTTAATGCTCCATAAGTCATCCATTTATTGTCAATAGCAAATGTTTTTCTACCTCATTAATCTTTAGTATGGGGGAAATATCCATGAAAATCAATTCAGCGTTTGTCTTCATACTCATCATAACCATTCCATTGGATATCTATACATTTGTCCACTTATATTCTACTGTAACATCAGTTATAGGGTGGTCTAAACTTGGGCTTATATTATGGCCCTCACACCTTCTCTCAAGGTATCTTCACTCGTTGTCATGGGATGGTTGTAACCTCTTTTATTTAGAATGTCTCAAAATGGCTCCAAGATTATTTGCCACTATGTGTACTTATAGGATAGATTGATGACACTATTTATATAGAAAGATAGAGTTATGGTATGCTCTTTGCAATCCTCCATCTCGATTCTTATGTTTAAAGTTTATGCACTTTTCATCATTATGTTTGCACCCACTCACTCAAAATGCTTGACAATTTTATTTACATCAATTAGCTATTTGGTGTCTTTGCCTTTATCACAGGTGTTCGCACCCTCTCAATTAAGTGTCTATGTAATAACTCATCTTTCTATCCTTGTATCATCAAAAAAGTCTTCATTACTGTCTTTATCAATAACATAGAGTCTTTTCATTGATGTATTGTTATACAGCTTTAATACAGTCTCTACTCTTGAGCTTTATTAGGACCATTTCAACCTATTGCACTTCTTGTCTCATTACATCACCACGTTGGATTCTATAGGTACTCCTACATAATCTTCATATGCCCTTGTGTAATTTTTGTTTACTTGGTTTCTCTATATTTCTTGCTTATATTTGACATCAGCTCATCATGTCACAACACATATCCTAGTTAAAATAGGGTATCAACCTTTATCTCTATCTTGTTATATTTCTTTTCCATTATCAACGACTCTCTTTTATTCTACCTTTGAGAAATCACAATCATTGAATCAAGCTTTTCTAAAGAAATCTTTTACTCCATCAGATCCTTGAACATGAGGAACCCAGTTGTTCTTTTGTGTCGTCCTCTTACTGGTCTTCAATTATTTCATTACAAACTACTACATATTACAAATAGTATTGTGTGCATAATCCTTCAATTAAGCAAGTTTCTAAGAAAGATTAGAGGGGTCACACTTGTCCCATTTAAAACTCAATCTCTTTGATAGAACTTTTTGAACCATATTTATTGATCGTACTATTTTTCTATATATATAACCATTTGCTAGCTCTGTTGCAACTTTCCTTTACAAATGATCTGGAATATCTTGGTTATCTACCTTATTTCTCAGCATCTGGTGAGACTACCAGTGCTTTAGATTTGTCAAGATTAGTCTTCATTATTTTTCACTCTACACCCCTAATCTTCCACATTCCACATGATCGAGTGTCTAGAGTATCCCACTTTTGTGTTTCCTTAAGGCAAATAAAATTCCCCACTTAGAAATTCAACATACATAATTGGGCTAACATGTACGACCTTTTTTTCTTCATCCTCTTTGACCATCATGATGACCTTTAGATGTCTTCTCATTAGGCAACATCTCTTATTAAATCACTATTGCCACTCTGGTCTAAGTCTCAATAATCAGACCATACCATTACATATAGAACAATCAAATTAGCTAGAAATAAGTTTGAAATCATCCAAATCACATTCAAAACGACTAAGACTTGATTAAAACAATTATGTCCTGATGGATGGCCCAAATTCAATCACAAATCTGGTTGTATGTAGGATCACTCACATTGGATCCTATCCCTCAGCTCACGGATCGACTCTTAGCTTGTTTGTGGGACCTATTTTGTTGACATGTTAGCCAACTAGATGTTAACCGGTCGCTGGCACATATGTATATTATGCATATTGATGTCATGATTATGTAGTGATGACACCATCCTCTGTTTAGGGTCAACTATATAGGTCGGGTCAATTGGTCTCGAGTCGGGTCGTACAAGTTAAGTGTAGAAAACACATGGGTGCACGCAAGTCACATCAATACGCGTGGGCAGCCTTCTTTTCGGTACGTGTAGACGCGTGCGGGCATGTTTGATGCTAGTTTTTTGCATTGTTTTAACCAGCATATTATTCTCGATCTTCTATTCACAATGTTATGCCCAAAAACATATTTAAACCACTTTGTTTTTGGGCATAGATCAAACACCATTATTCATCATGCTCTGATACCAATTGTTGGTAGGATCGTAGGTGTTCTGATCAATGCTTGTTGGAGGCGGAGTAAGCACACATAATATTTAATGTGGTTCGACAAATTGCCTATATCCATTGAGCAATCAGTATTATTAGAGATTTAAGAAATATATATATATATATATATATATATATATATATATATATATATATAAAGAAGAAGGATCACATTCACTCAACTTAACTCAACTCTCATGCTCTTTAACACATATTGTTGCATAAGGCAGCGGAGGCTACTACCCTTGGCAGCCTCTCTCTCTCTTTACCTCCTCACGCTTCTCTCTTGTTTTCTACTCATATTGTTTCTCTTTATTGGTGCCTATTTATAGGCAAGATTAGCCAGGAAATGGAAAAGCATTCCAGCTCATTTTTCTTTTTCGGTGGCACTAATTCTTCTACTGAATTAGTGTGTTAGGTGAGTTGTTAGATGTGGACCTCTTTTCTCTCTATTATCCTAACACAATGCACTACATATTGGGAGTCTTTTGGCACCATATTAAGGTCTTTACCTTAATAGCCACATTAGTCAACAGTGTGTCCTATCCACCCTACATTGCAACCTTCTCATTAGAAACCATGAATAATATGGTACTCATTACACATTACTTTAAGTAATGTTAAAAAAATATAAATCATAACTTAATATTTTATCTAACAACTTAAGTTTTTGAGTTGAAATAATCTAAATATCTAAGTAGTTGAGAATCTCAATCTCATCACCTCATTAAATTAATAAAATTAACTACAATATAGTAGTGGCTTTTTGAGATGAGATTGTTCTTTTGACGAGTTTAGAGCACCATTTTCTATAGCTACTTTTACGACCTCGAGTGACATTACATTAGACTATGTGTTGTTCACTCCTAGCAATGTTGTCGTACCTGAAGGCAACTTGAATTATTTCAACTTGTTTGATGCCATACTTGATGCATTACATTAGACCAACTTGAATTATTTCAACTTGTTTGATGCCATACTTGATGCATTACATTAGACTATGTGTTGTTCACTCCTAACAATGTTGTTGTACCTGAAAGCAACTTGAATTATTTCAACTTGTTTGATGTCATACTTGATGCATTACATTAGACTATGTTTAATGATAAAAGGAAGATAGGAACAGTAGTAGAGCAGCATTGGAGTTTATTTTATCCAAATCATTAGCTTCGTGTAGAAATCTTAAAATGAACCTGCTTAATTGTGTTTAAGCTTACCAAATGGAGAAACAGTTTCCGAAAAAAGAAAAATTCAAGGACATAATTTAACAAATTGGTAGCACGTGTTTCGAGTTTTATTTCACACCGCAGTTCCACTGTGTCTTTAAATTTTTTTTATTTTTTAATTTTAAATTAATTTATTTTATGTTTTTAAATTATTTTAATGTGCTGATATCATACTTTAATTTTTTTTTAAATCATTATTTCAATATATTTTTAAATAAAAGATACTTTGAAAAATAATCTCTAGTATACTTTCAAATAGGTATTAGAAGTGTGATAGTTGTTGTTTTTAAAAGTATTTTTTACTCGGAAATATATTAAAATATTTTTTTTATTTTTTTTAAATTAATTTTAATATTAATATATTAAAACGATTTAAAAATATAAAAAATATATATTAAAACACAATACCACAAATGAGAGAAAAGGAATTTTTGGTACTTCATGTCCATAAATACATGGACTTGTTTGTGACAAGAATAATAAATGAAGGGGTGTTCTGTCTATCAGAAATTGCGAACGATAAGGAATTACTTAGGTCATCAACGATGACAATACTTAATAAGTAATAAAAAAAATATTAGTGCCCCGCCTGACCCGATTCACCCCAACCAGAAGTGGAGGCTCCGCCACCAAAAACCATCTCTGCTGGTCGCCACCGTTTCCCCTTTTTTAGCGGTCTGTCTACAGAGATTGGATTGTGAGATTATGGGGAAAGCTTCAAGGGATAAAAGGGTATGGTCTACTTGAGTTTAGTTACAAGTTGATTTTGTCTTGCTAGTTATATATTGTCATTGGAGAAAACTAACAAGTGAATAAAATTTGTAGGATATATACTATAGAAAAGCAAAGGAAGAAGGTTGGCGTGCTCGAAGTGCCTTTAAGCTCATTCAGATAGATGAGGAATTCAATATTTTTGAAGGTGTGTTCATTGTTTTTACAGTACTTGTTTACGGGAAACAGTTTTAAGCCATTTTTTTTTTATTTTGTTGGCTCTTTTTTTGTTTGTAGGAGTGAAGCGTGTGGTGGATTTATGTGCTGCACCTGGTAGCTGGAGTCAGGTATGTATATTTGATTTGAATAATAGTTATGATAATACCATTAACCTTCTGGTTGTGCGCTAAAATCTACTTAAATTTAGGTGCTAAAGATGTTCATCATTAGCATGTTAGGGCTGTTAGCTGTTGATATGCCTTAACAGCAGGCCTTACATTTACCTTATATGTTGTTCTTCTTTGAATTTCCTGGCTAGCTTGTGATGTACACACTCCCCATCTGCAGGTTTTGAGCCGTAAACTATATTTACCAGCAAAACTTTCACCTGATTCAAGGTAGGTGATCTTTTAATTTATGTGTTTTCTTGCATTCATTATTATTTAATCTTTTTTTATTAAGTTTAAATTAAAATTATAGCAGTAAGTTGTCTTTGTTTATAAGAACTTCATTTTCCCATACATGCATTAACATGATGGTAGCCTTCGTGTACTAAAGATTCTATTAAGTTCTTATTATATGTGGATGGAAGTAATGATCCTACTGGGGCCAGAAGTTCATTGTGTGTGTCGCCTTCAATCTGTTTTGATTCAGTATGGCATGTAAAACCCACTTCCAATTGGATGTGTTACAACTGTATTGTAGTTTTGATTACCGTATGTTTTTTCTTTGATAACTTGTCTAGATACAACTACTGAGGCATGTTTCTTAAGTTACAGAGTACTGACTTTGACTTCCATTTATTCCCTGCTCACGAATGCTTGTGATGGAATATGCTCAGTAGACACCCTCCAGTGGAAAAACCTTGTTAGAAACAAAAAATTTGTTTGTGGCTTTTATATACTTTGAAGTTTTATTCATTCTAAGCCTGTATTCTTGGGTTATTAACGTCTCTTGTGTGCACAATCTCATCATATATAATAAATATTGAAGCAGAAATAATTCTTGTTAAAAGAAAGAAATAAAGAAACAGAAAATCAAATTTGAAATTAATTCTTCCTGCTTTCTGCATTCCTATTGAAACAATAACTTTCTGCATCATGATTTGTAGGGATAATGATCTTCCTCTTATTGTGGCCATTGATTTGCAACCTATGGCTCCCATTGAAGGTGTTATCCAAGTCCAGGGTGATATTACCAATGCCCGAACTGCTGAAGTGGTGAGGATGGTTTTTAACCTCAAATTCTCCATCATGTTTATCTTATGTGGTAGAGTGATGGTGTTCGTGGCTTCCTCAGAATAATTCATTCTCATTATAAAGAAAAGCATGTCCAGAAGTTTTTTTTTCTAATTAAGCATTAGAAATTATCTTGGAATTCGTATTTCTGATTGTTAGCAAAAGTTGGTGGCAAACTCCATTTACTAATCTTGTAATTAGCATGTGGAGCTAATACCATGTTTCTCCATTGAAGAGAATTTTCTGAATGAATGCTTAGATGGGCATTGTAAATGCTAAAAGAAGTTGGGCATATCCACTACAAATGGAGTAGAATGGCCATTCTTTTCATATTTATTTTGCAAGCCATCCTTAAGTAGATGGATCCATACATTTCTTTTCAACTTCCATCTATTGTTTCGGTCCCCTTCAGGTGAGTGCAGGAATGATTGTGCATGTAAATGTGCGTGTACATAACCATGGATGTGTCTGGCTTTCTATGTACATCACTGTACTTAATGTTTATTTTTGTTTCACACCAGATAGCTAATTCTTCAAAGGATCTTTACTGACTCTTTTACAGGTCATTAGACATTTTGATGGCAGCAAGGCTGACTTGGTTGTGTGTGATGGTGCCCCTGATGGTAAATAACCTTCTGGTCCTGCACTAACTTTGTATTGTATTATAATCCCCTTAGTCACTAAATTATTGGTGATAAACTTCTTATAGTTTTTCAAATTAGTTTTATTTTGTGATAATTTGTAGTTACCGGACTCCATGACATGGATGAATTTGTTCAGTCTCAACTCATACTAGCGGTAAGAGCTGTTCTTGTTATGCTCATTTGTAGTTATTAAGGATGTCAAGAACCCTACAAAATCAAACCTTGATTTACATATGATCTTTTACAGTAAAGTGGCAACCCTTTATAAATATTCCAAATCATTTTGGGAAATCTCATATCTTTTAGTCCATATCTGATTTTAGTGTCAAGTACTAGATCTTTTACATGAAATAACTTGTATAAATTGGCCATTGGTTTTTGGGATCTGAATATATTAGTGAGCCATCTTAGCCCTACTTGATTCAAGAGGTGATTTCACTCAACTCTTGAAAGTCAATGAGAAATCAGATGACAAGGAGCTAAAAGTTGGAAACTGTGAAGAATTTGGCATGCAATTAAGCAAAAACATGATAAAGCTTAATCATGAAGATATGTCGGTGTTCGTAAAGCATGACATGGCTAGCACAGTGTCTTTTAAATTTACTTTGAAAGAATGTGCTTTATAATGATTGAACACTCAAAAGCATTGGCCTATTGTCAGGCCAGTCAGCTTTGGTTTAAGAAATGTTATCTGGTTTTGTAATTTTTAAGTTCACAAGTATCCTAAACCTTTTTTTCCTTGTACTGACACTGAAAGCCTATATGTTATTTGAACCTTAACCAGTCTGAACAGAACTGAGGACTATATTTTGTTTTATTCAGTTTTTCTTGATAGTTGCTACTAAGGGAACCCTCTGAGTTCTTAATTATCATAGAAATCAGTCAAAACCCAACCAATTTGCACCTCTGCAATTAAAATCCTCTTTGCTTTCTTCAGCTAAAAGTCTGTAGAGAAAATAATGGAAAATTAAACTGTCTTGACTTGGCAGGTGCTTACAATCGTAGGACAATAGAGTTCATTCAAGTGTTTCAAATCCTCATCATAACAGTTATTCTAACTCAACTGCTATCATTCATCAGCTTTTTTATCTCATTCTTTTGCTAATGTTCGGTCTGTTTGCACTGTCACTATTCCTGCATGTGAAACCAGGTCCTTTACGTGATTGCTTGCTGGCTTTTGCATCTGTAGATGTTTCTGAATCTAGGTGAAGTTTGTATTAGAATGATTGTGGCTGGATTACCTTTCTGCAGGGTTTAACAATTGTCACACATGTACTAAAAGAAGGTGGAAAATTTATTGCGAAGATATTTCGTGGAAAAGATACAAGTCTTCTGTATTGCCAGGTGAATAAAATGCTGTTCTTAAATGTACCAAATTTTTAAGACTAAGCTCATGAGATCTGATAAAGTTACGAAAAAATGAACCCTCAACACTCAAGTTAAAAGTTTGTTTCTGCTAGTACTTTTATTTTCTCATACTGTACTGAAATTCTCATTATGTGAGAATAAGGTTGCAGTTGACAAGATGAGTTTTCCATTAAGATAGAAATACATTGCTTGATTTAGATGATAAATGAACAAAAGCAATGATGGTAGACCTGTCAAACCAAACCTAGAACTAAGTCTCCTGGATTAATTTGAGATAAAATGCAAGTAGGCTCTTTAAAATCGGGTCACATATCCCCTGAGTCAAAATAAAGTGCTTGTAGTCGTATAAAGATGTAGACATTTTTCACTTTAATCATTTGGTTTATATGCTTGTTCCTTATAAATGTCCAAGAATGTCGTTATTGTTTGCTTACTTGGAATTTTTGTATTTTCTTCCCTGTTTCAGCTCAAATTATTTTTTCCTGTGGTGACTTTTGCCAAACCAAAAAGTAGCCGCAATTCCAGCATAGGTAAGTACCTTTGTTGACTGTTGTGTCACTCGCTAGTTTGTTTGTTTTTTTTTTTTTGTATCTTTTAAATGTCTTAGCTGAAGAAATTCAAGAGCATATCTTGTCAGAATATCAATTTTACTACACCCAGTACCTTAAAAAATCCATTTCCTGGCATTGATCAGTACTGTAACTCTAATAACCGACGAATTCCTGCTACTGTTAGAGTGGATTTTCTTTCTTAGGGAGAAAAAAACAGATAAAACATAAACAAAATGTGCTGAGAATGCCTTAATGGAATAGCAACCCCACCCAAGTGGAACATCAACCTCATCTGGGTAGAGGTGAATCCTGCCACAGATTTGCCCCATGATGGGCATGAAAACTAGTGGATGATCGTAAGTGCCATCCACCAGGCTGCATGACTAGTTTATGTATTATACCTTAAGATAGTATTAAATTGTTTCCCTTCCCTTTCCTTGCAGAGGCATTTGCAGTTTGTGAGAATTACTCTCCTCCTGAGGGATTTGATCCGAAAGACTTGCATCGCCTTTTGGAAAAGGTGGGAAGCCCCTCTGGTGCAGATGACCTAGGTAATGTAATATTTTTTGTTTTTCAGATACATGCGTGTATGTATGTTTAGATTCTGTTATTGACATGCTAGAGTACATTATTTGGCACAGGTTTTGGTGCATCAACTCCTGGCACGTCATTTTTCTCTTTTTTTCCCACTAAAGAATCATCTCTCTGTTGATCACTCTTAACTTTTGAGATTGATAACCAACCACAATCCCCCAGCCTTATATATATATTGTTATTTTGTTTCCTTCTGCGATGACACAAGCTGCACACAACTATTGAAATCAAAACTTGTTCTTGTCATTCTAAATCTTCTTGACCATAGACTAGATGATTAGCCAACCAAAATTTTTAGATTAAACATTGACATTTAATTGCAATCGTTGGGGGAAGTAGATTATGGGCAGAGAATGAACGAAAAATTATTCATATAATGGCTTTGCATGAAACCAGTTTGGTATCTGATAATATGATAATATTGAATAGAATGGCTGTTGTGTTGCTTAATGGAAGTTTCAAAATTGTGGCAGTGGGACTTGTGCTAAGATAATCTTGTTTACATGGTGTTATTTCTTCACTCGTGTTTTGTATTTTTGAGATGGCAGATTGCAGTAGCGGGTGGTTAGAAGGGGCAAGTAAGGTGTATATTCCATTTCTAGCTTGCGGGGACCTTAGTGGGTATGACTCTGACCGATCATATCCACTACCAAAAGATGCCGATGGCACATATCAGAGCTTGGATCCTGTACAACCCCCAATTGCCCCTCCTTATAAAAGAGCCCTTGAAATGAAGAAAGCTTCTAGTCATGGTGTAAAAGAGCTTGAAAAGCTCTCTTTGGATTCTTGATTGTGCGAAACTTTTTTCCACAGCATCAGCTAACAAACTAGGAATGGTTAGCTTTGTTATACGGACCTGTCACTAGATGGCATAATTACAATCACTTGTCTTAGACATTCTGGTCAATTTTTCTTTCAAATTGTTAGCCCATCTTGGCTTACATGTGTGTATACATCCTTATCTGGAGAATGCATACGAGCCAGCGTCAAGAACAATGATGGTTTTTAAGACCCTTTTTGGCTGT